>Ga0105045_10002139_pt1 | contig 16592 bp, 15 predicted proteins | sample MAT02_FD_78089 | JGI IMG/M metagenome (GOLD analysis project Ga0105045, IMG submission 78089) | Freshwater microbial communities from Lake Fryxell liftoff mats and glacier meltwater in Antarctica - MAT-02 (megahit assembly) | ecosystem: Environmental > Aquatic > Freshwater > Ice > Liftoff... | reverse complement strand
TCGCGGCCCCGTTGCCACCTTTTTCGTCGGCCTGTGGGACGTGATGAATTTCACCCGCCGCCTTATTTTCAACCTGCTGTTCTTCGGCTTGCTGTTCCTGGTGCTGATCCTGCTGCTGGTGGCCGTGGGCCGCGGCAGTGGGGTGGAACCGATGAGCGAACGCACCACCCTGGTGATCGCGCCGGAAGGCAGCATCGTCGAGCAGCACACCGTGGACCCTGCGATGCGCGCGCTGAGCAAGGCGCTGGGCAGCGGCGGCGCCGAGGAAGTGCAGTTGCGCGACCTGCTGCGGGCGATGGATGCTGCCAGCGAGGACGCCAACATCGAACGCGTGCTGTTGCGCGTGGACAAGGTGGGCCCCACCGGCCTCGCAACCCTGCGCGAAGTGGCCGCGCGGGTGCGCATGCTGCGTGAGTCGGGCAAGCAGGTGATCGCCTTCGGCGAAGGCTTCAGCCAGGGCAACTACCTGCTGGCCGCGCAGGCCGACGAGGTCTACATCGATCCGATGGGCGGCGGGGTGATGCTCACCGGCCTGTCCAGCTACAGCCCGTACTTCCGCGAGGCGCTGCAGGACAAGCTGGGCGTGGACGTGTACGTGTTCAAGGTGGGCGAGTTCAAGTCGGCGGTGGAACCCTTCATCCTCGATGGTGCCTCCGACGAGGCCAAGCAGGCCGACCTGTACTGGATGAACGATGTGTGGCAACGCCACCTGCAGGACATCGCCAGCGCGCGCAACCTCACCGTGGCGCAGGTCGAGGCCGGCATCGACACCCTGCCCGAAGGCCTGGCGGCAGCTGGCGGCGACATGGCGCGTTACGCACTGCGGCAGAAGCTGGTGGACGGGCTGATGACCCAGGAGCAGGTCGAGGACCTGCTGGTCGAGCGGGGCGTGGCCGACGAGGACGCCGACAGCGGTTTCCGCCACGTCACCCTGGACGGTTACCTGGCGCAGCTCGACCGCAAGCCCACCCGGCTGGATCGCAGGCCGCAGGTCGCGGTGGTGGTGGCCGAGGGCAACATCATGGACGGCGACCAGCCCGCCGGCACTGTGGGCGGTGAATCCACCGCCGCGCTGCTGCGCGAAGCGCGCGAGGACGACAACGTCAAGGCCGTGGTGCTGCGGGTCAACTCGCCGGGTGGATCGGTGTGGGCCTCCGAGCAGATCAACCGCGAGGTGGTCGCACTGAAGGAAGCCGGCAAGCCGGTGATTTCCTCGATGGGCTACCTGGCCGCGTCGGGTGGCTACTGGATCTCGATGAACACCAACCGGATCTATGCCGACCCGTCCACCATCACCGGTTCGATCGGCGTGTTCGGCCTGTTGCCGCGCATGCCGCGCGCGCTGGACAGGATCGGCGTGCAGACCGACGGCGTGGCCACCACGCGGTTCGCCGGCGCTTTCGACATCACCCGGCCGATGGAGCCGGACGTGGCCCGCGTGGTGCAGTCCAGCGTCGAGCACATCTACGGCCAGTTCATCGGCAGGGTGGCCGCCGGCCGCAACCAGTCGGTCGAAGCGATCGACGCGGTGGCCCAGGGCCGGGTGTGGAGCGGGGCGCAGGCGCTGGAACGCGGCCTGGTCGACGAACTGGGCGGGCTGGACGATGCCCTGGCCCATGCCGCCACGCTGGTGGAGCTGGGTGAGGACGAGTACCGGGTGCGCTACATCGAAAAGGCGCCGTCACCGTTCGCGCGATTCATGGCGAGCTTCGCCAGCACCCGCGTCGGCGCGTACCTGCTGGACGATTCGGCGATGGCGCGTAGCTTGCTGGTGCGAGCGGTCCCGCAGCTGGAAGAGCACGTACGCATGGTCGAGCAGGCAATGGCACAGCCCGAGGGCAGCCTGGCCAAGCCGCTGGCGTTCTGCTTCTGCAAACTCTGACCGGGGCGCGCACGATCGCGTTGCGTTGCTGATCGGCGCACGTTGACTGCTGCGCGCAAGCGGCGCGCGGTCAGTCCTGCGCGTCGGCTGCCGCGCGCTGGCGATCGGCGGCTTCCTGCACGGTTCCCTCCACCGCCCTGGCGCGATCCAGTGGCTGGTTGATCGCATCGCGCAATGCGGTGGACTGCGCGGCCGGCGCCCTGGCCGTGGTTGCCGCCTGCGGGGCCGGCGGCGGCGGCTGGTCGCTTGGCACATCAGGCGTGCAGGCGGCGGTCACGGCCACCACCGACAGGACGGCAAGCAGTTGCAGGGTGATCGGCTTCATGGCGGCGGCCTCGGCTATGGGCGGGCGGTTATGCTAACCCCATCCCCGGCAGGACGACGCGATGGCCCAGCAACGCTGGCGACTGGATGGACAACTGGCCCTGGTCACCGGTGCCAGTGCAGGCATCGGCCTGGCCGTCTGCCGTGAACTGCTGGCCCTTGGCGCCGACGTGCTGATGGTGGCGCGCGACGCGGACGTGCTGGAGAGCGCGCGCGACGACCTGCTCGATGCCTTCCCCGGGCGCGATGTGCTGGCCATGGCCGGTGACGTCGCCGACGAGGAGGATCGGCGCCAGTTGCTGGACTGGATCCAGGACCAGGGCGATGGCCTCAACATCCTGGTCAACAACGCCGGCGGCAACCTGAGCAAGCCGACCGTGGACTATTCGGAGGACGAGTGGCGCGGCCTGTTCGAGGTCAACCTGTTCGCCGCCTTCGAACTGTCTCGCCAGGCGCATCCGCTGCTGACCCGGCATGCCGCCTCGTCCATCGTCAACGTCGGCAGTGTGTCGGGCATCACCGCGGTGCGCAGCGGCGCACCCTACGCCATGACCAAGGCGGCGCTGCAGCAGCTCACCCGCAACCTGGCGGTGGAGTGGGCCGAGGATGGGGTGCGGGTGAATGCGGTCGCGCCGTGGTACATCCGCACGCGCCGGACCTCGGCCAAGCTGGCCGACCCGGACTACCTGGACGAGGTGTTGCTGCGCACGCCGATGGGGCGCATCGGTGAACCCGAGGAAGTGGCCGCGGCCGTCGCCTTCCTGTGCCTGCCCGCGGCCAGCTACATCACCGGCGAGTGCGTGGCGGTGGACGGCGGGTTCCTGCGCTACGGGTTCTGAGCCGCGCGCCGCGCCGCGATCACTTGCTGCAGGCGCTCTCGGCCAGGATCCGGCGCACCCGCGCCAGTTCGGCCTCGTTGTCGGCGGCGTTGTCCGCGCGGCCGAAGCGGGCGGCGACCTGCACCTCTCCCAGGCGCCGGGTCCAGGCCTGGCACAGGGTCTGGTCCGGCACGCGCGCACAGATGTCGCGCCGCACCTCGCAGGCCTGGCCCGCGCCGGTCGCCGGATTTCCGTCCAGGCCCACGGTGCGCAATGGCACGCAGCGCGATTGCGGCGCCGAGTCTTCGGTGATGTAGGTATGCCGTTCGTGGGTGGTGCACTGGAACAGTTGTGGAGGCGGCAGGCGCTCCAGCGGCGCTTGCGCGGCGGGCGCAATCGGTGCCTCGCCTGCCGAGAGCGGCGCCAGTGGGGCGGGCGCTGCATCGGCGGGTGGATCATCGGCCGTTGCCGTATCCGCCCGCGGCATGGCCGCAGGAGGCGCGACCACGCCTGCCGCCGGGACCGGGCGCATCGGCACCGTGTTGACCGCCTGCAGGGTCCGCTTTTCTTCGCGCGATCCCGCCGGGCACGGCATGTTCTGCAGGGTCAGCGCGCCGCCGCCGTCGGTGCAGCGATAGAACACGACTTCCCCGGCGCTGGCCGCCGCGCTGAGCAGCACGGCGAGTGAAAGCAGCAGCCGGTTCACCGGCCCGCCCCGCAATCGTTGGCCATGCGTGCATCGATGCCGCGCTTCTCCAGGTCCAGCTCGCGGCGCTCGCTCTGGTTGGCGCTGTTGTAGCGACGGAAGATCTCCCAGCGGCGATCGGTCAGGCGTGAGCAGATCTCCTGCTGCGGCAGCGGGTGGCACTGGTCGCGGACCCAGGTCCCGCCGGCGTAGGCCACGCGCGGACCATGGCTGCCCGGGTGCGGACCCCCCGGCCGCGGACCCGAGCGACCCGCGGTCCACGTCGGGTAGCCCAGGGTCCACAGCGGCACCCAGCGCGGGTTGCCCTCGCCGTCTTCGCTCACATAGGTGTCGCCGTCGCTGGTCCTGCACTCGTACATCGGCCTGGGCGGGGTGCGGTACACCACCTGGACTTCGCGCTGGGGCGCGGTCGCCGCCGCTGGCGGCGGCGCTGGCGCTGGCGCCGGCGAGCGCGGCGGGTCCTGCGGGCGCAGCATGCTGCGCGTGTCCTGGCGCTCGCCCTCGTCGCAGGGCGAGTCACGCAAGGTAAGCGAGCCATCGCCGGCCACGCAGCGATAGATCAGCACGTCCTGCGCGCGCAGCGGCGCGGCGCACGACAACACAAGGCCCATGGACAAAACGACGGTTACACGCATGCGGACATAGTGCGCGCTGGCGTGCGGTCGGAGAAGCGCTGCACCCGCGCGCCATTCATGCCAGCGTCGGGAACCGGCTACGCGGACGGCCTGCAAGCGGCGGTGGCAAGCCCCGTCGAGGGACCTGCCACGGGCTCAAATCCGCAGCGCCGCGCCGGTCAGTGCGTCGGCAAGGGTGCTGGGACGCGCCGCGCCGCCGGTCTCGCCTTCCATCACGCCGTCCAGCTGTTGCAACAGGCGTGGGTCCAGCGCGTCGCGTCGGCGGGCCGCTGGCTCACCGGCCAGGTTGGCACTGGTCGACACCAGTGCGTGGCCGCAGGCCTCGCACAACGCCCGCACCGTGGGATGCGCACTGATGCGCACGGCGATGCCGCGGTGTTGGCCACTGATCCATGCGGGTGCGCCGGGGCTGACCGGCACGACCCAGCTATGCGGGCCGGGCCAACTGGCCTGGACCACTTGCAGCCGCGCCGCGGGCAGCGAGCGCAGGTCGACCAGCCCATGCAGCTGTTGCACCTGCGAGGCCACCAGGATCAGGCCCTTGTCGGCCGCACGCTGCTTGATCTGCAGCAGCCTGGCAACCGCGTTGTGGTCCAGTGGATCGCAGCCCAGCCCCCACACCGCTTCGGTGGGGTAGGCGATCACGCCACCGCGAGCCAGGATGGCGGCGGCCGCGGCGATGTCCAGGACCGGCGCAGACATCAGCGCTGGCAGGACCGGGGGCGTGAACCGCCGGTCCGTTGCGCCGGTTCAGAACGGGGCGTCGTCACCGGACGTACTGCCAGGGCGCGTCGTGACTGGCTTGGCAGCCGCACTTGCCGTGTTCTTGAACACGGTCTTGCGCACCGGCTTGGCGCTGCCGGTCTTGGCGGCTTCGCCCTCGATCGGCGTGGCGGCGGCCACCACCTTGCTCGTGGCCTTGGCGGCCTTCTTGGCAGTCTTCCTGGCCGGCTTCTTCTTGGCAGCCTTCTTGCTGGCAGCCTTCTTGCTGGCGGCCTTCTTGGCCGGCACCTTCTTCGGCGCCGCTTCCTTCTTGGCTGCGGTCTTCTTGCCGAAGCCCTTGCGCATCGGCTTGCCGGTTTCCTCCATCAGCCTGACCACCTCTTCCAGGGTCAGCGAGGCGGGCTCGCGGTCCTTGGGGATGCGGCCGTTGAGCTTGCCGTCGCTGATGTAGGGGCCGTAGCGGCCGTTCAAGACCTGGATGTCGCTGCCTTCGAACTGCTTGATGATGCGGTTGCGCGCGATCTCTTCCTTCTCCTCGATCAGGAACACCGCGCGCTCCAGTTCGATCGTGTACGGATCGTCTTCCTTCTTCAGCGAGGCGTACACGCTGCCGCGCTTGGCAAACGGACCGAAACGGCCCACGCCCACGCTGACTTCCTCGTCCTTGTCCTGGCCCAGCTTGCGCGGCAGCTTGAACAGCTCCAGCGCATCCTCCAGGCTGATGGTGTGCATGCTCTGGCCCGGGCGCAGCGAGGCGAAGGTGGGCTTGTCCTCGGCCTCCTCGGCGGTGCTGCCGATCGCCGCGTACGGCCCGTAGCGGCCCAGGCGCACGCTGACCGGCTTGCCGGTCTTCGGGTCGCTGCCCAGTTCGCGCGCGCCGGTGGCCTGGCTGCGGTCCACCGATTCCATCTTGTCGTCGACCATCAGCTTGAACGGCGTCCAGAACCGTTCCATCAGCGGCACCCATTCCTTTTCGCCGCGCGACACTTCGTCCAGCTCGTCCTCGAGCTTGGCGGTGAAGTCGTAGTCGACGTACTGGGTGAAGTGGCCGCTGAGGAAATTGCTGACCGCGCGGCCCACGTCGCTGGGACGGAAGCGGCGGCTGTCCAGTTCCACGTACTTGCGGAACAGCAGGGTCTGGATGATCGACGAATACGTCGACGGCCGGCCGATGCCGTATTCCTCGAGTGTCTTGACCAGCGAGGCTTCTGAGAAGCGCGGCGGCGGCTCGGTGAAATGCTGGTCGGCGTGGATGCGGTCCAGGGGAATGCGGTCGCCCGGCTTCATCGCCGGCAGCTTGCGGCCCTCGTCCTCGTCCTCGGAGGTCTTGGCATCCTTGCCTTCCTCGTACACGGCCAGGAAGCCGGGGTCGATGATGGTGGTGCCGCTGGCGCGGAACACGTGCTCACTGCCGGCGGCCAGGTCGACGCTGACCGTGTTCATGGTGGCCGGGACCATCTGGCAGGCGACGGCGCGCTTCCAGATCAGCTCGTACAGGCGGCGTCCATCGTCGTCCAGGTACGGGGCCACCTGGGCCGGCGTGCGCAGCGCCGAGGTCGGGCGCACCGCCTCATGGGCCTCCTGCGCGTTCTTGGACTTGGTCACGTACACGTTGGGCTTGTCCGGCACCGCCTGGGTGCCGAAGTCGCGCGCGATCACGTCGCGGATCTCGCTGACCGCATCGACCGACAGGCTGACCGAGTCGGTACGCATGTAGCTGATCAGGCCCACCGTGCCTTCATCGCCGATGGCCACGCCTTCGTACAGCTTCTGCGCCACGCGCATGGTGCGGCTGGTGGTGAAGCCCAGCTTGCGCGAGGCTTCCTGCTGCAGGGTGGAAGTGGTGAACGGTGGCGAGGGCCGGCGCTTGCGCTCCTTGCTGACCACGTCGGTGACGTGCAGCGCGCCCTGCGCGGCCTGCTGGATGCGCAGGCGCGCCGCTTCGGCGCTGTCGCCCTCGGTGATGGTGAACTGCTCGAACTTCCTGCCGTCGAGCTTGTTGAGCTTGGCGGTGAACGCCTGCGAGGGATGCGCGCACTCGGCCTGGATCGACCAGTACTCGCGCGCGACGAAGGCTTCGATCTCGGCTTCCCGGTCGACGATCATGCGCAGCGCCGGCGACTGCACCCGGCCCGCCGACAGGCCGCGCTGCACCTTGCGCCACAGCACCGGCGACAGGTTGAAGCCGACCAGGTAGTCCAGCGCGCGGCGCGCCTGCTGCGCATCGACCAGGTTGGCGGCGATCTGGCGCGGCTTGGCCATGGCCTCCTTGATCGCCTTGGGCGTGATCTCGGTGAACACCACCCGGTGCAGCGGCTTGTCCTTGAGCAGGCCGCGCTCCTTGAGGATCTCGGCGATGTGCCAGCTGATGGCCTCGCCCTCGCGGTCCGGGTCGGTGGCCAGGAAGATGTCGTCGGCGCCCTTGGCGGCCTTGGCGATGGCTTCCACGTGCTTCTCGTTCTTCTCGATCAGCGCATAGCTCATGGCGAAGCCATGTTCCGGATCGACCGCGCCCTCCTTGGGCACCAGGTCGCGGACATGGCCGTAGGAGGCCAGGACGGTGAAGTCCTTGCCGAGGTATTTGTTGATCGTCTTGGCCTTGGCGGGGGATTCGACGATGAGCAGGTGCTTGGGCATTGAGTGGGCTTCGAGCGCCGGCCGGGCCGGCGAGTGTGGTGCATGGGGGAAGGACAAAGAAACCAACGCCCGGGGCAGCAGGCCCCGGGCGTTCAGGTTTATCCCTATTTATAGTGGAATCACGCCGGACCCCACGCTGTCAAGCACGCATCGCGCGATGCGCGGGTTTCAGCGGGCCGAAATCGCCAGTCCCATGGCCAGTGCGACCAGTGCCAGCAAGCCCAGCACCATTACTCCGCCTACGGCCAGTATGACCACCGTCACGGTCCCCAGGGCCGGCTGCTGCCACTCGGGATGGCCGCTGTAGGCCCAGCGATCGACCACCAGGGTGTCGCAGACCATGTCGTGCAGCGCCTGCTTGCGCTGGGTGAACGCGGCCATCAGGAAACCGATGCCCAGGATGACCGTGCTCAGCAGGGTGGCGAAATAGCGCGCGATGGCGCGCGCCAGGCTGATCCGGCGGCCGTCGCCGCGCACCACCTTGATGCCCACCGCCATCTTGCCCAGCGTGGCCTGCTTGGACGAGGCATGGAAGGCCCCGTAGTAGCCCACCGAGATCAGCAGTGGCAGCAGGTACACGGATGCCAGCATCAGCATGCCACCGGTACTGGCGATCAGGCTCTGCGGATCGCCGGTCATGGCACCCAGGTTCATGCCGAAGAAGCCCAGCATCACCACCATCTGCACGACCTGCGAAGCGATCATCACCACCACTCCATCCAGGAAATAGGCGGCCGCGCGTTTCCAGAAGCCGGCCTGGATGACCTCGCCACCGGCGTGGAAGGCCTCGTCGGAGGCGACCACGGCCTGGGGCGGAGCGTAGGGCGATTCGGGGGTGGTCGAGGAGAACACCGGCACCTCGGCCTGGCGGTCGTCCTGGCGGACCGGTGCCGGCTGCGGCTGCGGACTTGCCGCCGCTGCCGGCATGTAGAAGGTCTCTGCCGGGGCCTCGTGCAGGGCCAGCTCCTGGGTGAAGTCGCGCAACGCCTGCCACTCGGCCAGGCCCTCCTTCCACACCAGGGTGTCCAGGCGCAGCAGCCCCTGGTGGAACCGGCGCACCAGGTCGGCCGCGGGTATCGGACCCAGCCGCTGGCGGCTGGCGTCGGCGTAGTACCACTGCGTCATGCTTCCCCCGAAGCGATCCCCTGCAGCGGTCAGTGTAAGGGCTCGGGTTCGTCCTCGAACATCTGGGTTTCCATCCACGCGTACGCGGCCTCTGAGCCAGGCTGGTTGAACAGCACCATCAGCACCACCCACTTCAGGTCGTCCAGGTCCAGGTCGTCCTGGTCCAGGGCCATGGCGCGGTCCAGCACCAGCTCGCGCTGGTCGGCATCCAGGATGCCGTGCTGCTCCAGGAACATCAGGAACCCGCGACCCTCGACATCGAGCTTGTCCAGCTCGGGCCCGTGGTAGATGCGGATCGGTCCGCCGATGCGCGGGGTGCTGGCTGCCGGGCGCTGCTCGGCCAGTGCGTCCAGCCAGTCGAAGGCCTTGTTGATCTCGGCCGGGCTGAAGCCGGCATGGATCAGTCCGTTCTGCAGGGAGTCGCGGTCCCGGACCGGGTCGGCGTCTTCGGTGAAATAGTGTTCGAACAGATACAACAGTACATCCAGGATGCTTTCTTTCATTGCCCTCGGCCTGCGTCGTCGACGCTGTGGAGGTGGAGGAACCGTCGCCGTCCGGCGGCGCTGGCCGCCGCGTTCAGGACCTGCGCCAGTAGCGTCCGTGTTCGACCGCGACCCGGCCATCCAGTTCCATGACCAGCAGCATGGAGGACAGCTGGGCGGTCGTCAATCCGGTTCGCTCGGCGAGCAAATCCATACCGGTGGGGTCGTGGCCCAGGGCCTGCCACAAGGGGTTGTAGTCGGGGTTGGGGGCGCCTTCGGCCTTCCCGGGCCGCTGCGCCGGCCCTGGCGTCGCCGTTTGCAGCCGTTCGCGCAGGGCCAGGCCCAGCTGGCGTGCCATCGGCCCCAGCGCTTCGAGCACCTGCCCGGGGTCCTGGACCAGGCAGGCGCCGTCGCGGATCAGGCGGTGGCAACCGCGGGCCATCGGGTTGTGGATCGAGCCGGGGATGGCGAACACCTCGCGCCCGCTTTCGGCGGCCTGGCGGGCGGTGATCAGCGCGCCGGAACGCTGCGCCGCTTCCACCACCAGGGTGGCCAGCGACAGGCCCGCCAGGATCCGGTTGCGACTGGGGAAGTGCGAACGCAGCGCGCTGGTGCCCGGCAGGTGTTCGCTGACCACCGCGCCCCGTTCGGCAATGCGTGCACGCAGGCCCGCGTGGCGCCTGGGGTAGGCGACATCCGGCCCGGTGCCCAGCACCGCCACGGTGATGCCGCCGCAGGCCAGGGCGGCCTCGTGCGCGGCACCGTCGATGCCCGCGGCCATCCCGCTCACCACCGACAGGCCGGCCGCCACCAGTGCGCGGGCGAAGGTGGCGGCATGGTCGCGCCCGCCCGCGGTTGCCGCCCGGCTGCCGACCACAGCCACGCCCGGATGCCACAACAAGGCCGGGTCGCCCTCCACGAACAGTGCCAGCGGCGGGGCGGCGATCTGGCCCAGCAGCTCGGGGTAGTCCGGCTGGTCCCAGCCCAGCAGGCAGCGTCCGGGCCGGGCCAGCCAGCGGTTGGCGTTGGCAACGGCCGCCTGGTCCGGGCGCACCATGGCCTGTACCTGGGCCGGGTCCAGCCCGGCGTCGCGCCAGCGGCGTTCACCCGCGGCCAGCACTCCTGGAGCGCTCCCACATGTCTCGAGCAGGGCGCGACGAGGTGCCACCGGGCCGCCGGCCAGCACCAGGGTGAGCATTGCCTGGAGCGCCTGGTCGTCCACCCGCACAGGCTGGGGCGCAAACGAAGACGGCGCCCTAGGGCGCCGTCGCGTTGCTGCGTAGGGGATTGTCCCGGGCCCGGGACCGCCGCCTCAGTAGGTGGCGTCAGGATGCTTGAGCTCGTAGCCCACGCGCGCCGGCTTGGTGCCTTCCATGACCAGGCCGTAGCTGACCTTCTCGAAGGTGCGGAACACCATCACATGGCCGGCGTACTCGTCGGGCAGGACGAAATCGGCCGGACCGCGGCGGCTCTCGGTCATGCGCGAGTTCTCCCGACCGTGCACCCGGTCGATCACGTGGCTGCCCTGGCGCCAGATCGAGAACACGGTGCCGTTGTCGATGCCTTCGCGGCTGCCGCCGGAGATGGCGACCACGTCGCGCGGGCCGGCCGAGGTCAGGGCATTGGCCACCGCAGCGATCTGCAGCCGACCTTCCGGCTGCAGCACGCGCGGAGCGTGCGGGAAGAATTGCAGGTCATAGGGCTGGGCCTCGACCGGGATCAGGCGATCGCCGACGCGCACCTCGTGGCCATTGTTTTCCAGGGTGATGGTGCTGGCCTGGGAGCCGGGCATGACCCCACGGGTCAGGGTGCCCACGCTCACCTGGGCCAGCTCGTAGCCCAGCAACCCGAGCTGCGGACCCTCGTCCAGCGCCGCGCTGTTCCAGCTGCGGTGCCAGTCGATGGTCTGCGAGCCGATGCGCTTGCCACGGAAATCCAGGTCTTCGCGGTAGGTCGCGTATTCGTTGTTGGAAACAAAGCGCGTATGCGTGTAACGCAGGGTCGGCCGCACGATCGCGAAGCGCTCGCCGGCGCGGGCGCCGTCCAGGCCGAGCGCGTACACCAGCTGCCCGCCGGAGCTGTACATGCGGTCGTCTTCCAGGCCGATCACCCGCGGCAGGTGCTCGAAGCTGTCGGTGACCCGCAGGTTCTTCAGGAATGGCTCGATCTCGGCCAGCGGCACTGCGCCGATCGGCGCCTGGTCGCGCGGGCCGCGCTGCAAGCCGACGCGGTCCAGGTAGGCCAGGCTGATCACGTCACCCGGGTAGATCAGGTGCGGATTCTCGATCTGCGGGTTGGCCTGCCAGATCTCCGGCCACAGCCAGGGCTTCTGCAGGAACTTGCCCGAGATGTCCCACAGCGTATCCCCGCGCTGCACCACGTAGGTGTCCGGGTGGCTGCCCCTCATTTCGGCGGCGGTGGCATAGGTCGCGACGATGAACGCAGCGGCGGCAAGAACCGTACGGATATTCTTCAACATGATGGTTATCTACCTGATTCCCCGACAGGCGGTCGCCACTATAGTCCAGAAATCGGGGCACTAAGCAAGCGCGCTTGTTAGAATCCGTGAGCACTTGCCGAATTCCGCCGGCGCCCCCATCCATAATCGCACCATGGCCCAGCTCCCGATCCTCGAATTCCCGGACCCCCGCTTGCGCACCAAAGCGGTGCCGGTGGACCCTGCCCGGGTTTCCGAACCGGGCTTCCAGCGCCTGCTCGACGACATGTTCGAGACCATGTACGAGGCTCCGGGCATCGGCCTGGCCGCCAGCCAGGTGGACGTGCACCAGCGCTTCATGGTGCTGGACATCAGCGAGGAGAAATCCGAGCCGCTGGTGTTCATCAACCCCGAGATCCTGTCCAGCGACGGCGAGCAGGTGTACCAGGAGGGTTGCCTGTCGGTGCCCGGGATCTTCGCCGACGTGAGCCGCGCCGACCGCATCGAGCTGCGCTTCCTCGACCGCGACGGCCAGGCCCTGCAGATCCACGCCGACGGCCTGCTGGCGGTGTGCATCCAGCACGAAATCGACCACCTTGAAGGCAAGCTGTTCGTCGATTACCTGTCGCCGCTGAAGCGCGAGATGGTGCGCAAGAAGCTGGCCAAGCAGCGCAAGCAGGCCGGCGAAGCCGCTTGACCAGGGCCTGCGGGCCATCGCTATGGCCATGAGGATCGTGTTCGCCGGTACCCCGGAATTCGCCTTGCCCAGCCTGCGCGCGGCGCATTCGCACCTGGAAGTGGTGGCCGCCTATACCCAGCCCGACCGCCCCGCCGGGCGCGGGCGCGCGTTGGCCCCATCGCCGGTCAAGCGCCAGGCCCAGGCCTGGAGCATCCCGGTGGTGCAGCCCGAATCACTGCGCTCGAAGGAGGCCCAGCAGGCCCTGCGCGAGCTCGAGCCGGACCTGGTCGTGGTGGTCGCCTACGGCCTGATCCTGCCGCGCGCGGTGCTGGCCATTCCCCGCCATGGCTGCTGGAACGTGCATGCCTCGCTGCTGCCGCGCTGGCGTGGCGCCGCGCCGATCCAGCGTGCGATCGAGGCAGGCGACCGCGACACCGGCGTGTGCCTGATGCAGATGGAGGCCGGCCTGGACACCGGCCCGGTGATGCTGCGGCAAAGCCTGCCCATCGGCGCCGAGGAAACCGGCGGCCAGCTTCACGACCGGCTGGCGGTGCTGGGCGCCAGCGTCCTCTCGGACGGCCTGGCACTGCAGCGCGCGGGCCTGCGCCCGCTGGCCGAGCCCCAGGAAGAAGAGGGGGTCACCTATGCGCACAAACTGGACAAGCAGGAGGCCCGCCTGGACTGGACGATGCCGGCCGAGCTGCTGGCGCGCAAGGTGCGCGCCTACCAACCCTGGCCGGTGGCCGAGGGCGTGGTGGCCGGTGAGCGCCTGCGTATCCGCGGCGCAGTGGCCCTGCCGCTTGCGCACCAGGCCGCGCCGGGCACGGTGCTGGCCGCCAGCCGCCAGGGCGTGGACGTGGCCTGCGGAGAGGGCGCACTGCGGCTGCTCGTGATCCAGCGCGAGGGCGGCACCGCGATCACCGCGGCCGACTACCTCAACGCACGGCGCGACCTGGTCGTCACATGAATCCTGCGGCCAGCGCGCCCGGCGTGGCCACGCGCGTGTCCGCCGCCCAGGTGCTGGATGGCGTGCTCCACCAGGGCCGCTCGCTCAAGGCCGGGTTGGCGCAGGTGCTGCCGCGCATCGCCGACCCGCGCGATCGCGCCCTGCTCGAGGCCATCTGTTTCACCGCCCTGCGCCAGCGCGCCCGCTATGACGCGGCGCTGCAGCTGTGGCTGCAGAAGCCGCTGGCCGACCGCGATGCCGAGCTGCGCGCGCTGTTGCTGGCCGGGTTCGCCCAGCTGGACGGCATGGGGCTGCCTGCACATGCGGCGGTTTCGGCCACGGTCGAGGCGGCGCGCGCGCTGGGGCGGGCGCACCAGGCCGGCATGGTCAATGCGCTGCTGCGTCGGGCCCAGCGCGAAGGCTTTCCGGCCGCGGATCCGGCCGCCACCTGGCCGGCCTGGCTGCGCAAGAAGGTCAGCCTGGAATGGGGCGGGCAGGCCGGGGCGATCTTCGCTGCCAGCGCCGTGGCCGCGCCGCTGTGGCTGCGGGTCAACCGCGCCCGCACCACGCCCGAGGCGTACCGGCAGGTGCTGGCCGAAGCCGGCGTGGACAGTACCACCGTGACAGCCCTGGCCGATGCCCTGCGCCTGGACGCGCCGGTCGCAGTGGCGGCATTGCCCGGCTTCGAACAGGGAGACGTATCGGTCCAGGACGCGGCCGCGCAGGCGGTGGCCGATGCGCTGGCCCCGGCAGCGGGCGCGCGCGTGCTGGATGCCTGCGCGGCGCCGGGCGGCAAGGCGGCGCACCTGTTGGAGCGTGATCCAGGCTTGCAGTTGCTGGCGCTGGACGTGGATGCGCGGCGCCTGGCCCGGATCGGCCAGACCCTGGAGCGGGTAGGCGTGCAGGCCACCCTGCTGGCCGCTGACGCAACCGTCCCTGCGACGTGGTGGGACGGGATACTTTTCGATGCCGTCCTGCTGGATGCCCCGTGCTCGGCTACCGGCGTGGTCCGTCGCCAGCCCGACGTACTCCTGCATCGCCGTCCCGACGACCTTGCCGCGGTGTGCGCCCTGCAGGCGCGCCTGCTCGATGCCACCTGGACGACGCTGCGCCCGGGCGGCGTGCTGCTGTACGCCACCTGCTCGATCCTGAAGGACGAGAATCAGCACCAGGTCGAGGCGTTCCTGGCGCGCACCCCGGATGCGTCGGCCGAGGACCTGGGCCCTGCCTACGGCCACGGCGCCGGCCCCGGGCGCCAGCGCCTGCCGGGGGAGGAGGGCATGGACGGATTCTTCTATGCGCGGGTGGTCAAGATGGGGCGCGACCTCGAGTGCAAGACCTTGAGCTCGGTACCCTGAGCCACATGCGCATCGTCCATCTCATCCTGACCCGCCGCTTCGCCGGCAGCGAGCGCTATGCCGTGGAACTGGCGAATGCGCAGGCGGCCGCCGGAGACGAGGTGGTGATGGTCCTGCGCCGCGCCGCGGCGCAGCCGCGGCCGGACGCGATCGCGCACCGCCTCGCGCCGGGGGTGCGGCTGGAACTGGTGCCCGACCTGTTGCCGCAGTGGCATGCGCGCCGCCGCGTAAGGCGGCTGCGACCGCAGGTCGCCCATGCGCACTTGAGCGGAGCCTGCCGCGCGCTGCAGGGGCTGCCGCGCGACACCTGCCTGCGGGTCGCGACCCTGCACATCGCCTACAAGCCGCAGCAGCACGCCGCGCTGGACGCGCTGGTCGCGATCGCGCCCTGGCAGCTGCAGGCGGTGCCGGCGCGGCTGCGCCCACATGCCGTGCAACTGGACAACTGGACCCTGCCGGCCGCGCCGTCGGCCGATGCGCGCGCGCGCCTGCGCGCGCAACTGGGTATCGCCGCGGATGCGCCGGTGTTCGGGTCGCTGGGACGCGCCGAACACGGCAAGGGATTCGACCTGCTGGTCGACGCCTTCCTGCAGCTGGACGACCCAAGGGCCTGGCTGGTGATCGCCGGCCAGGGCCGGCAACTGGAGGCGCTGCGCAGCCGTGCCGCCGGGCATCCGCGGATCGTACTGCCGGGCTTCGTCGAGCAGCCGCGCGACTGGCTGCAGGCGTTCGACGTGTTCGTCAGCGCCGCACGCGACGAGCCGTTCGGGCTGGTGCTGCTGGAGGCGATGGAGGCCGGCCTGCCGATCGTTGCGAGCGCCAGCTTTGGCGCGCGCCACCTGGCGCCGGTGATCGACAGTGCGCTGGTGCCCTGCGGCGACGTGCGGGCGCTCGCCGCCGCCCTGGCGGACACACCGCGCAGCCGGCGCGCCTATCCCATGGACCAGTTCCGGATCCAGGCGCGGCTGCCGCAGTTCACGGCGTTCTACCAGCGCGAGCTGCGCGCGGCCGCGCCGCGCTGATGCGCCCGCAGCCGCCGGCTCACTCCGGGGGCGAGCTCAGCAGCCGGTACTCGAGCGCGGCGTAGCGCATGTGCAGGCGGTGGAAGCGCCAGCCGCCGGGGCCGTCGACCAGGCCACCGCGCAGCACCAGGTTCTTGACGAAGTAAGCGGCGGCGGCCAGCGCGCCGCGCTCGCGCCACGCGCACAAGGTTCGAGCTCGCCCCGGTACTCTCGCGGTGTCGTGCTCCATCACCATGTCGCTCTGGCAAGCCTGCCGGTCACGTCCCACTGGTGCCGGCACGCGCTAACCTTCGCAGCAACCCTCCCGGCATCGTTCCTGCGCATGAAGATCTCGGTCATCGTCAGCACCTACAACTCGGAGGCGTGGCTGGAGAAGGTCCTGCTGGGCTACGCCGCGCAGACCTGGCGCGAGTTCGAGGTCATCGTCGCCGACGACGGCAGCAGGGATGAGACGCGAACTCGCATTGAATCCCTGCGCGGCCGGTTGCCCATGCCCGTCCGCCACCTCTGGCAAGCCGACCAGGGCTTCCGCAAGTGCGAGGCCATGAACATGGCGCTCCAGGCGGCGGGGAGTGAGTACCTGATCTTCACCGATGGCGACTGCATTCCGCGGCGCGATTTCGTCGATGCCCACCTGCGCCTGCGCGAGCCAGGCAGGTTCCTGTCAGGCGGTTACCACAAGCTTCCGATGGAGACGAGCCTGGCCATCGCCACCGACGACATCCGCACAGGCCGGTGCTTCGATACCAACTGGCTGCGCGAGCACGGCATGCCGCCCAGTTACCGTGACATCAAGTTGAGTGCCCCGGCCAGCCTGC
>Ga0105045_10002138_pt1 | contig 16598 bp, 18 predicted proteins | sample MAT02_FD_78089 | JGI IMG/M metagenome (GOLD analysis project Ga0105045, IMG submission 78089) | Freshwater microbial communities from Lake Fryxell liftoff mats and glacier meltwater in Antarctica - MAT-02 (megahit assembly) | ecosystem: Environmental > Aquatic > Freshwater > Ice > Liftoff... | reverse complement strand
GTAGGAAAACGAGCAGCCCAGCCGCTGGCCGTCGCCGAGCAGCTTCTCGAACTGCGGCAAATCGTGCGGCGTCGAGATAATCAGGATTTCCCGAATCCCGGCCAGCATCAGCACCGACAGCGGATAGTAAATCATCGGTTTATCGTAAACCGGCATCAGTTGCTTGCTGACGGCCAGCGTAAGCGGATGTAATCGCGTGCCGGATCCCCCGGCGAGTATGATTCCTTTCATTTAGTGGACAGTTGACGGTGGACAGTTGACGGTGGATAGTGATGAAAATAACTTTCGTGGAAACAGCTAACTGTCCACTGTCCACTGTCAACTCTCCGCTAGTTTTCGTACATTTCTTCGTAATACTTCTTGTAATTCCCCGACGTCACGTTGTCGAGCCAGGCTTGGTTGTTGAGGTACCAGTCCACGGTTGTTTCCAGGCCCTCCTCAAATTGGAGCGAGGGTTCCCAGCCAAGTTCAGTTTTCAGGCGCGTGGCGTCGATCGCGTAGCGCAGATCGTGGCCGGCGCGGTCGGTGACGTAGGTAATGAGGGCCTCGGCGGTGCCGGGTTCGCGGCCCAGCTTTTCGTCCATGATTTTGCAGAGCAGCAGCACCAGATCGAGGTTTTTCCATTCGTTGTGGCCGCCGATGTTGTAGGTTTCGCCCACTTTCCCGTCGTGGAAAATAGTGTCGATGGCGCGGGCGTGATCCTCTACGTAGAGCCAGTCGCGGACGTTTTCCCCCTTGCCGTACACGGGCAGCGGCTTTTTCTGCATGATGTTGTGGATCATCAGCGGAATCAGCTTTTCGGGAAAGTGGTTGGGGCCGTAGTTGTTGGAGCAATTGGAAATCACCACAGGCAGCCTGTAGGTGTTGTGGTAAGCCCGCACAAAATGGTCAGACGACGCCTTGGACGCCGAGTAGGGCGAACGCGGATCGTAACTGGTCGTTTCCAGGAAAAACTCGTTCGGGTCGTGCAGCTCGCCATAGACCTCGTCCGTAGAGACGTGGTAGAAAAGGTGATTTTCCAAATCATCCTTCCAGGCTTTCCGGGCGGAGTTTAGCAGATTGACCGTCCCGACCACGTTAGTGACCACAAACGCCAGCGGGTCGCTGATCGAGCGGTCTACGTGCGACTCGGCGGCCAAGTGAACGACGCCGTAGAAATCGTTTTCGGCGAACAGTTCGTCCAGAAAAACAGCGTCCGTGATGTCACCCTTCACAAAAGTGTAGTTGGCCGCGTCCTCCACGTCCCGCAGGTTTTCGAGGTTGCCCGCGTAAGTCAGCGCGTCGAGGTTATAAATGTGGTAGTCGGGGTACTGATTCACAAACCGCCGCACCACGTGCGACCCGATGAATCCTGCGCCTCCTGTTATGAGTATCTTTTTCAAGATGTGTAATTGTTGAATTGTGTAATCGTTGAATTGAAGTTGAATTGTTTATTTGACCGTCAACCGTCTATTGTCACTCTGAGCGTCGTCGAAGAGCCAACTGCCAGCGCCAGGCGTCGCGCAGCGAATCGGTCAGAGATTTCTCAGCTTCCCAGCCCAGCACCTTATTCGCCTTATCCGACTGCGCCCAGATTTTCTCCACGTCGCCGGGGCGGCGTGGGCCTAGGGCATAGTTGAGTTTTACGCCGTTGGCTTCTTCAAAGGTATTGATCAAGTCCAAAACTGTGTTACCGTGGCCCGTACCAACATTGAACACGTCGTAGTAGTTGGCTGCGGTTTGTTTTTCCAAAAGCTCGATGGCCTTCACGTGCGCCTTGGCCAAATCCACCACGTGGATAAAGTCCCGAATGCAGGTGCCGTCGGGCGTGTCGTAATCATTGCCGAACACGACGAGCTTATCGCGCAGTCCTGCCGCAGCCTGAGTCAGGTACGGCACCAAATTGCTGGGTACGCCGGAGGGTAACTCACCGATTTCGGCCGAAGGGTGCGCCCCGACGGGATTGAAGTAGCGCAGAGAAATGGCTTTCAGACTCGGCTTGGAATGCACGTAATCGCGGATGATGTCCTCGCACATGACCTTCGTGTTGCCGTAGGGCGAAGTGGCGGGCTGGCGCGGGGTGTCCTCGGTCACGGGCAGCGTTTCGGGCTGACCGTACACCGTGCAGGAAGACGAAAAAACAAAATTATTTACCCCAAAATCTCGCATGACTTGCAGCAAAACCAGCAGCGAGTCGAGGTTGTTCTGGTAGTATTTCAAGGGGTTCTCCACCGATTCGCCCACAGCTTTGTAAGCCGCGAAATGAATGACACCATCGAATTTTTCTTTTTCAAACAGCTCCCTGACCGCCGCCTCGTCGGTACAATCGATCTCGTAAAAAGGAATATCTTGTCCGATTATATTCTTCAAACCGGTCAGCACCGCCCGGTTTGAATTGTAGAGGTTGTCCACAATCACAGGCTGGTAGCCTGCCGCCTGTAACTCAACCACGGTGTGCGAGCCAATGAATCCGGTACCGCCGGTGACTAATATTTTCATGCAAAAATTTGGAGTAAATGTACCGCTTCAACCAGTTTTTGGGGGTCAAATCGGTATTTTTTTTATCGGGCAAAAGTAGAAAATTTGACCGCTATTCAAAAATTGTTTTTATTTAAGAATTCGTAAACGGGAAACGGAATAAGGAACTATGGAGGATAGAGAAATAAAGGCGCTGGTTTCACTGCTGGACGACGACGACGCAGAGGTCACCACGTTGGTTGAAAACAAAATACGCTCGCTGGGCAAAGAAATCATCCCCTTCCTCGAAACACAGTGGGAAGGCAGTTTCAGCCCCATTGCGCAGCGGCGAATTGAGGATATCATCCACGATTTGCAATTCGACGGCATGGAGGAGCGGCTGCTGCATTGGAAAAACGGCGGGGCCCTCGACCTGCTGGAAGGCATGTCCATCATCGCCACCTTCCAGTACCCCGACCTTAATTTCCAGAAACTGCGCGACGAAATAGATCAGTTCCGCTACGACGTGTGGGCGCACTTCGACGCCCAAATGAGCCCCGTGGATCAGGTAAAGACGTTGAACAGCGTGTTTTACAGCGGGCTGGGCTTTGGGGCCAACACCAAAAACTTCCACTCGGCTTCCAACTCCATGGTCAACATTGTGCTGGAAAGCCGCCGGGGCAACCCCATCACGCTCTGCGTCATTTATATGCTCATCGCCCGCAAGCTCAATATGCCCGTGTACGGCGTGAACCTACCTAACCTCTTCGTGCTGACCTACAAGCTCGACAAAACGCAGTTCTACATCAATGTTTTTAATCGGGGCATCATTTTTTCTAAAAACGACATCGACCATTACATCGCTCAACTCAATCTCGGCCCCAAAGACTCGTTCTACCAGCCTTGTACCCACCTCGAAATCGTGCAACGCGTCCTGCGCAACCTGATCGTTTCCTACGAGAAAGCGGGCGAGCCGGAAAAGATTCGGGAAGTGGAGCGGTTGCTGCTGGCGATGGTGGAGGAGTGATTTTGTTCAGCCATTGACATTTTGCTCGTTGACTTTATATTTCTTCTTGTCGTTGAATGAGCGATCTCCGAGATTTTTCGGGCCGGGAAAAGTAAGCGGTAACGCGAAAAGGATGCGGTTTTTGGTCAACAATCGTCGGACGGGGGTGTGTTTTGCTATCTTTGCGCGATTTACCTGGAAAGTTGAATCAATAAATTTTTGTCGGACTCTGGAATTCCCAAAAAGCCAAGGCCCGGTCTCCAATATCCAATATTCCTTTTTTTGATGAAAGTTTTAAAGTTCGGCGGCACGTCGGTGGGTTCGGTTGAAAGCATCAAGCTGGTCATCGCGATTCTGGAGAAGAGCATTTCCAAGGGTGAGCGCATGGCGGTCGTCTTCTCGGCAATGGGCGGGGCCACCAACCGCCTGATCGAAATTGGCCGCATGGCGGCAGCCGGCAATCAAGAGTACTTCGAGCTGTTGAAAGTGGTGGAAGAAAGACACTTCGCCACCATTCGCGGCCTGATCAACGTCAAGCAGCAGAGCGGCACTTTTGCCAATATAAAAGGGCTGTTCAACGAACTGGAAGACATCCTGCGCGGCGTGTCGCTCATTCGCGAACTGACCGACCGCACGATGGACCTTGTTATGAGTTTCGGGGAGCGGCTTTCGACCAATTTGATTACCGAAGCCTTGAAAAACCACGGCATCAAGGCCGAGTTCTGCGACGCCCGGCAACTGGTTCGCACCAACAACCGTTTTGGGAAGGCCGACGTGGATTTTGCCACAACCAACCGCCAAATTCTCGAGCATTTTGCCAAAACTTCGGCCTTGCAGTGCATCACGGGCTTTATCGGGGCCACAGAGGAGGGCATTACTACCACGCTCGGGCGCGGCGGGTCGGACTACTCGGCCTCTATTTTTGGCGCGGCCCTCGACGCGCAAATCATCGAGATTTGGACCGACGTGAATGGCCTGATGACCGCCGACCCGCGCAAGGTTCCCAACGCCTTCACGATTCCGGCCATCTCCTACGCCGAAGCAATGGAACTGGCTTTTTTCGGAGCCAAGGTGATTTATCCGCCGAGTTTGCAGCCCGCTTTTGCCAAAAACATTCCGCTGAAAGTTCTCAACACGAACAATCCCGACTTTGAAGGCACGCTCGTGGATCGCTCGGCCAACCACAAGCAGTACGCCATCACGGGTATTTCGTCCATCGACGACATGGCATTGGTCAATATCCAGGGCAGCGGCATGATTGGCGTGGCCGGAATTTCGGCGCGGTTGTTCACGACTTTGTCGGAGAATAACATTAGCGTCGTTCTGATCTCCCAGGCCTCTTCGGAGCATTCGATTTGCTTCACCATCGACCACCAATTGGCCGAGCGGGCGCAGCAAGTGCTGGAAAGAGCCTTTGAAGTCGAGATAAAAAACGGCGATATCGACAGCATCGGCATCGAAAAAAATGTGTCGATTATCGCCATCGTGGGCGAGGGAATGCGAAAAAGCTCCGGCGTGGCGGGCAAGCTGTTTTCGGTTTTAGGCAAAAACGGCATCAATATCATAGCCACGGCCCAGGGTTCTTCCGAGCTGAATATATCGGTGGTAATTTCTAAGAACGACCTCTCCAAAGCCCTGAATGCCATTCACGGCGTGTTCTTCCTGTCCGAAACGCGCTCCCTCAACTTGTTTATCGTGGGCGTGGGACTAATCGGCGGCACCTTGCTGGAGCAGGTGGGGAGTCAGTCGGCGTTCCTGAGCGGACAGAGGCTGCTAAAACTTAATGTGGCGGGCCTTTCCAACACCCAAAAAATGTTGCTCGAACCGAGTGGCATCACTCCCGACCGCTGGCGAGAAGAGTTAGCCGATAACGGGGTGAAAACCAGCATTCCCGCCTTCGTGGATCGCATCATCGAACTCAACCTGCCCAACAGTGTTTTCGTGGACTGTACTTCGGACAAGGACATCGTCCGCCACTACGGCAAACTGCTAAACGCCAGTATTTCGGTGGTCACGCCCAACAAAGTCGCCAACTCGGGCCGCTACGAGGAGTACCAGCGCCTGCAACGAACGGCTTTGCAACGCGGGGTGAAGTTCCTGTACGAAACCAACGTGGGCGCGGGCCTCCCGATTATCAACACCATTCAAGGCTTGATGGACAGCGGCGATAAATTTATCAAAATCGAAGCCATTCTCTCGGGCACTCTGTCCTATATTTTCAACACCTTCGGCCCCGGCACTCGCTTCGCCGACGTGGTGCGCGAAGCCAAAGCCAAAGGCTACACCGAACCCGACCCGCGCGACGACCTGAGTGGTGCTGACGTGGGTCGTAAAATCCTGATTTTGGCTCGAGAAGTAGGCGTTGCGATGGAGCCGGAAGATGTGAAAATCACCCAACTCCTGCCCGATAATTGCCTGCGGGCTCCGACAGTCGAGGCCTTTTTCGCTGAATTGGAAAAATCGAACGAGTACTTTGAAAAACTGGTGGACGGTGCCAAGGCTAAAAACAGCGTCCTACGCTACATCGCCACACTGGAAAACGGCCAGGCCACCGTGGAACTCCAACCCGTGGACGACCAGCACCCGTTCTATAATCTCTCGGGCAGCGACAACATCGTGTCTTTCACCACCGACCGCTACAAAGACCGTCCGCTAGTGGTGAAAGGCCCCGGCGCGGGCGCCGAAGTGACCGCCTCGGGCGTGTTTGCGGATATAATGAGTATTAGTAGTTATTTGGGGTGAAGGAGTACCTGGGTACCTGGGTACCTGGGTGAAAATAGATAATCAGCTTTGCATACTCGGTAAACCTTAAAAACTAAGCGGGGTATCCCGTAGCGAACTTAGGTACTTTTGTACTTAGGCACTCAGGTACTAAAAAAATGAACTACGTTAAAGCTTTCGCCCCGGCCACTGTGGCCAATGTTGCCTGTGGCTTCGATATCTTCGGGTTTGCCGTGGATGAGCCGGGCGACGTAGTGGAAATCCGCCGCCGTGACACCCCTGGGATTGTCATTACCGACATTACGGGCGACGAAGGCCGCTTGCCACGCGACCCGGCCCGCAATGCCGTGACGGTGGTGATGCTGCGCTTGCTGGAGCATTTGGGCAATACCGAGTTCGGTGGGGAGGTGGTTTTGCATAAGAATATGCCCCTGGGCAGCGGTATGGGGTCGAGCTCAGCCAGCGCGGTGGCGGGCGTTTTTGCGCTCAACGAAATGCTGGGCCAGCCGCTGACGCGCCAGCAACTGTTGCCCTTCGCGATGGAGGGCGAGCGCATTGCCTGCGGCTCGGCCCACGCCGATAACGTCGGGCCTTCGCTGATGGGCGGCTTTTTGGTCATCCGCAGCTACCAGCCGCTCGATGTGTTCGCCATTCCGGTGCCTGAGAATTTGTACTGCACGCTGGTGAATCCCGATATTGAGGTAAATACCAAGGACGCGCGTTTTATTTTGCGCAATGAAGTTTCTTTGAAAAACGCCATTTCCCAAATGGGCAACGTGGCCGGACTCATCGCCGGCCTGATGCAAGAGGACTATGAGCTTATTAGCCGCTCGATGGTGGATGTGATTGTGGAACCCATTCGGGCTATTCTCATTCCCGAGTTTAATGAAGTGAAGCAGGTCGCCATTACGCAGGGGGCGCTGGGGTGCAGTATTTCGGGCGCGGGGCCGTCGATGTTTACCCTGAGTAAGGGCCGCGAAACCGCCGAACGCGTGGGGAAAGCCATGCGGGAGAAATTTGCGGAAGCCGACATTGACAGCAAGGTGTACGTGTCGGCCATTAATCGCGAGGGGCCGAAGGTTCTGGAATGGCGGCCGTAGAGACGCGATGCTTCGCGTCTGAAGGCGGAATACTGGTGGGGCGATTGCATTGCTCCTCAAAGAACAGGCTGGAAGCTGGTGCGCCAGCCCGGCCATATCATAAGAAACACCGAACTTTCCTTAGCCCAAAAAAGTTAGTGGTAATGAATCCCAATTGAAAAAAACAAACATGGTAACGGTAACTGACAAAGCAAAAGATAGAATCGAGACTCTGCGCCAAGAAGAAGGCCGCACCGACGAAAACCACATCCGGGTGGGCGTGGAAGGTGGCGGTTGCTCGGGTCTGATGTATAATTTAGAGTTCGACACCAATAAACAGCCCACGGATATGGTCTTTGAAGACAAGGGCATCCGCATTGTGGTTGACAAGAAAAGCATCCTGTACCTGGCCGGGACGGTACTTGATTTCAGCGATGGACTCAACGGCAAGGGTTTTCAGTTCGTGAATCCCAATGCCTCCCGCACCTGCGGCTGCGGCGAGAGCTTCGCGGTATAGTATTAAAGATTAATTGGTTAAGTGAGAATGATTAAAGCGTCGCGAGCTTCCACGCGGCGCTTTTTTTGTATCTTTCCTTTGCACTAAAACTGGATTCCCCCAATATTTTAGCGTTTTTTGTGATTATGAGAATGAAGAATATCACCTGAAGACGAAGTCCGATATTCTATCATTCTATCATTCATTCATTCAAAATTTAAAAATGAAACCTACTTTATTAATCCTCGCCGCTGGTATGGGCAGCCGTTACGGCGGTGTCAAGCAGCTCGACCAGTTTGGCCCCCACGGTGAAACCATCATCGATTATTCCCTTTACGACGCCATCCGTGGCGGCTTCGGCAAAGTCGTGTTCATTGTCCGGGAAGAAATAAAGGACGACGTGGAGAAAACTTTTGCCCCACGCCTGCGTGGCAAAATCGACTACGACATTGCCATTCAGGGTATTCAGTCGTATGTTCCCGAAGAATTGGGTGAGGTCACGCGCACCAAACCCTGGGGAACGGGTCATGCTACGCTCTGCGCCTGGCCCCAAACGAACGAACCCTTTGCCGTCATCAACGCCGACGATTTTTACGGTCGGGAAGCGTTCGCCACAATGGCTGAGTTTCTGTCCACCGACAGCGACGACACGCAGCACGCCATGATTGGCTACGAATTGAAACGGACGTTGTCGGAAAACGGCACCGTGTCGCGCGGCGTGTGCATCGTGAAAGCCGACGGCAACTTGTCGTCCGTCACGGAGCGCACCAAGATTTTCCCGGACAAACTGGGCAATGTCTATTTCGAGGAAGATGATTTCCTGACCGAACTACCGCCTTACACGCCCGTGTCGATGAACTTCTGGGGTTTCAAACCCAGTGTTTTCCCCCTGATAGAGCGCCAATTTCACGAATACGCGCGAAAGAACGTCGATAATCCCAAGGCGGAATTTTACATCCCGTTGGTAGTAACCAACCTGATTTACCACAACCAAGGCAATTGCCGCGTTTTCACCAGCCAGTCCGACTGGTTCGGCGTGACTTACCCCGAAGACAAGCCGACGGTGCAGGCCGCTTTGACGGCTTTGCACGCGGCGGGAGCGTACCCTGAGAGGCTTTGGTAAGTAGACTTAATTTTGAATGAGTGAATTAGTGAATGAAAGAATAAAAAGCTTCGCACTCCCGATCCCTTCGCTTTTCAGCTTTCGGGAATGCCTTTGGTTTTTGGATCGGAATTTCGATGACATCATGCACCAGGTGACTCAGACTTCCGTGACCAAGCCTTTTCGCGTAGGCGAGCAGGTGACTTTGCTGGAAATATCTCAGAAGCAGGAAAATTTGTCGGTGCAGTTGCGAGGCGGTGATATAATTGAAGAAGCGTTATTGAGAGAGCAAGTGGTTGCGCTTTTTGACCTAGAAACTGACCTGTTGCCTTTCTACGAACGGTTAGAAGCTGACGCCGAGTTAGCCTTTATGACTACCGACTACTACGGTTTACGGCTAATTGGCATTGCTGATTTATTCGAGGCGCTTTGTTGGAGCATCATCGGGCAGCAAATTAATTTATCCTTTGCCTATTCGTTAATAAGACGAATTGTGGAGTTAGCCGGGGAACAAATCGCCTACGATGGTCACGTTTTCCAAGCCTTCCCTACGCCCGCCCGCATGGCTTCGCTGACTGTTGAAGAACTGCGCCCTTTGCAGTTTTCGGGCCGCAAGGCCGAGTACCTTATTGGCGTGGCCCGCACCTTCGAGTCGGGCGAAATCTCCAAATCTCAGCTATTGGCTTTGCCTACGGCGGAAGCGATGGTTCAAAAACTCGTTACATTGCGCGGCGTCGGCGAGTGGACGGCTCATTATTCGCTGATGAAATCTCTGAAAATTTCCACTTCCATTCCTTAATAATTTCATGGATAACATTATTGATATACAAAGCCACCAATTGAGCATTAGATTAGGAATTATCCGCACCCCAGGCATCCTTCATACAGCCGCTTTGGTCAATCAAAAATACAAAACAAGCGGGACGGTCACGATTTATCCGGGTATTATAAGCGACTATTTTAGTATCCGTAGTCAGAGAATTCCCAATTTGGGAGAGGGATTGCATGGTAGTTTTTTGGAGTGATTGCATCGAAGTTAATTTTGGAGGTATATATCTCTGCAAGATATAGATTTTGGTGTAAAACAGACAGTGATTTGTCGGTGTTAAAAATAGTTTTCACAGTTTCACATTTAATTGGGCCTCCATGCCCAAAACATCAGCTATTTAGAGTAAAGTCATCAAAGATGGATTTCCTTTGCCAAGTTCATTGTTTACAGTAGCACCCCCGCACTCACTCGGCAAAAGCCGAGCGAGTGCGGGACAACTCAACGGCAGTATGCAATATCAAAAAAAAGGTTCTAATTTTACGTTTTCTTTTCAACCAATCTCTTCGGCATAATATTCAAATAATTTAATCAAAAACAAATACACAAATTAACACAATACCCTACCACTATCAAGCCTACGGAATCCCCGTTGTTTCAGACATTCAACTACCTGCACTATTGGGTATTGAGGGCGATTTAGACGCAAAGCCCATATTCGTGACCCAAGGCGTTGTGGGCGCTGAACTACAAAATATACCCTTTGAACAAAATTCAATTAGCACTTTTAATGAAAATGAATTTAGATATGAGATACCAAATGTAGCCAAATACTATGTTGCAAACGGCGAGCAAGTAATCGTTGAGCCGCTTTGTGAGAATTGGGACGAAATTCTACTTTATTTTTATTCCAACTGCATGGCAGCTATTTTATTTCAACGCAATATGATTCCGTTTCATGTGTCGGGGGTGTTTGTGGATGAAAACAAAGTATTGCTTTTTGCTGCTCCTTCCCGAACGGGCAAATCTACCACTGCCCTTATGCTACAACAGCGAGGTTACGCCCCTTTTACTGACGACACGGCAGTGCTGAGTGTAGAGAATGGTTTATGCTACGCCCAAGCCTCATACCCCATGATTCGACTTTGGCAAAGTACCATTGAAAAACAGACAATTTTATCGGAAGTTAATAAAAAACCGCTTTGGGCTGATGCAGAAATTAAAAAATATGGTTTTCATTTTCATGAACAATTTATAAGCCGAAAAGTACAAGTAATGGGTATTATATTTTTGGAAGAAGTGGGTGCAGAAATAAAAATTGAACGCCTCACACCCATCCAAAATATACAACTTTTAATGACAAACATTTACCGTAGACAATGGCTTAATGGTATGAGAAAAGGCAAGTTGCAGTATAGCCATCTCACGGCAATTGTCAAGGCAATACCAGCCTATAAAGCCACTCGCCCCAAAGACATCGCCACTTTTGAGAAATTTGCAGAAACGATTGAAAGAGAAATAATCAAATTAATACAATATGAATTATCAAATCAATACGGACAAAGTGCTTTTTACCCAGTTGGGTGATGAAGGCGTAGTATATGGCATCGAAACTAACGAATACCTGACACTCAACGAAACATATTTCAAAATTTTGCAAGGCGTAGAGCAAGGCAAAACCCAAGCAGAAATAGTAACTCAACTTTGTCAAGAATATGACATTGCAGAAACCGATTGTCAAATGGAAGTAGTTGAAGCCCTGCAAAAATTGGCAGAAAAGGGGTATGTTAGCACATTAATTTAATGAATTCTCAACCTATAAATAATTTACAAAAATGGAAAGTAAAACAAAAACAACCGCACAAGAAGAAATTTTAACTATTACACAAACGCTAAAAAAAGAATGGATTAAGCCCGAAATGGAGTCACTGGAAGTGAATAACGGACCTAATGGTCTTAGTGACGAACAAGCTCCTGGGTTTTCCTAAGTTGGTTCTTTGACATTTTTTGTGGAAAAGCCTTTTTCAATCTTCAAGACTGACTAAAAATCGCTGATTTGAGCGTCTGAGGTGCCTTTTTTAAAAACTTGGAACTAGACTCACCACAAGAATTGTCAGAGAGCCAAACTATATTACTCCCTTAATTTTATCAAATTTCACAATAAAAATTTACAAAAATGGAAAATAAGACAATAACAGAAGTACAGAACAAGAGCGTTTTGCAACCCAACAAAAAAGAGTGGGTAAAACCAACAATGATTGAAATACAAGTGAATTTTGATTCGGGATCAAGTATTGATGGAGATGGCTATCAAAATTCTTAATCAATAAAAAACTTCTTTCGTGGTCGTTGTCACTCCTTACCGACCATTATTTATGGTTCTTTGACATTTTTTGTGGAAAAGCCTTTTTCAATCTTCAAGACTGACTTAAAATCGCTGATTTGAGCGTCTGAGGTGCCTTTTTTAAAAACTTGGAACTAGACTTACCACAAGAATTGTCAGAGAACCTTATTTATTTGGGATAATTCATGATGAAAATACTCTTTGCCGCGGTCAATGAAGAAGAAGCTGATGCTACACAATTTGATAAATTCAATGACCGTTACTGTTTTACAGGGAGTGGCAGGGTGGACAATCGCCAGAAATTAAAACAGATTCTTTCAGTTGCTGAGGTTTCGGATACTGATTTGCTTTGGTTGTCTTTTTTGAAATGGGGACAAAACGCTCCAACGCATATCTTGGGCGACTGGTCTTTTGCGGTTTATGACATCCAAGAAAAGGCACTTTTCATCGCCCGTGACCAACACGGTTATACGGCTTTGTATTATACCCAAATTGGTAGTAATTTTTATTTTTCATCTTCCATAAAACGTTTATTGTCCATTAAAAAACCTACGATTAATGAGAAATTGGTGGTGGGGAGAATAACGCTTTGGGGAGCAGACCGTGAAGCAAATCAGACTGATTTTGAGGGAATATTTTCATTGTTGGCAGGGCATTGTTTGCGTTATAAAAATGGTACAGTGAGCGTAACACAATATTGGTTTCCAGAAAATGTACCACTCAGAAACTATAAAAATCACGCCGATTATTCAGTAGAATTGTTTGAAATTTTTAAGGAAGCGGTTGCCTGTCGGCTCATCGACAATAAGCCCGTGGCTTCAATGCTCAGTGGGGGATTAGACTCCGGCTCGGTGGCGAGTATGGCGGCATTCATTTTACAAAAAGAGCAGAAGAGTCTCACTACGTTCAGCCACGTGCCGTTGTTTAAAGATAAAGTTTCGGCAAATACTGAACGCACTTTTTTTGACGAAACCGACAACATCCTTGCTACGGCAGGTTTTCATCAAAATATCAACCCTGTGCTGTTAAACTCTGAGGCGATTTCACCCATTGCAGGGCTGAATACTTTTTTGGAAATAAACGAGCATATTATTCATGGTGCATCCAATGCTTATTGGATGTATGATGTCTATAAAACTGCCGCAGACCATGGTTTTGGGGCAATACTTTCTGGCGAAAACGGCAATGGAGCATTGTCAAATGCTGGATTGCCCAATTTACTGCCACTTTTGCACCCCAGTCTTAGCAATAACCCAAAGGCATTACTGAAACAATGGTTGAGACCGTTTTACCGAAAAATAAAGCCCGAAAGTAAAAAGCGATTTTTGGATTTTAAAGATTATTTGAACAATAGTTTTCTCAACCAACACATCGTTGATGAATACCAGATTTTGGAAGATGTGCAAAAAAATAAGTCGGGTTTTGGTGCTAAAAATTATCAATCTGCCAATGAGGCAATGACTCATTTATTAGAATTGGCAAGGATAGGTAGGTGTGCCAATGGCGGCAATGTTTTGCATTATTTCAACATCGAAAAACGAGACCCAACGGCTGACATACGGGTTTTAGAATATTGCTTGTCAATTCCAAATGAGGCATTTATCAGCGAAAAAGGCATTAATAGAAACGTCGTTCGTAAAATGATGGAAGGCACTATGGCACACAACGTATTGTATGAACGCAAAATTGGGCGGCAATCAGCTGATATTAATTACCGAGTGCTGGCTCATCGGGCAGAAATGGATGAAACGTTAAATAGACTATTTAAAAATCCTTATTTTTGCCATTTTTTTAATACAAAAAGTATTACAAGTTTCTGGGAAAGCATCAAGGCAGAACAGAAAACGGGTGATTATCAAGTCAATAGCCTCATGAAAGCCGTAATGACGGGCTTGTTTTTTGAGAGAAATGAATTTTAGTGCATATTTAACAAATCTGATAAACAACTTAATAAAATGAAAAATCAAACAAGTACACAAGAAGAAATCCCTACGATTTTAGAATACCAAAAAAAACAATGGATTAAGCCTGAAATGGAAGTAATGGAAGTAAATAATAGCACTGGTCTTGTAACTGACATGGGAGAACCAGGCACTGGGCGGTCATAATATCAGGCAAAAAGTATCATCAACAATAATATGCTGTCTTTTGATGAATGAGCATCTAAGGGCAGCATACTTAATGTGCGGTAATCGTTTAAAATGATTAAAAAAATCAATAATTTCATTAACCTAAGTCTTCATCGAAAGTACCTTTTGTTGCTTACATTCGGGCTTTCTTTTTACAGCTTTTTGTTGATGGATTTTTTTGAAAAGTATGCCCGTTTTGGAAACAGAAATTCTTTTGAAAATCCCGAAATCACAAACTACAAATCACAAATCACAAACGACATTCGTTGGGCTATTTTTGTGGTTAATAAAAATGTGCCGTGGACAAACGTTTGTCGTCACCAGGCCTATCAAGCCAAAATTTTGTGTTCGCTTTACAAAATTCCTTACCAAATTTTTGTAGGTTTCAAGAAATCAGACGGTGGAAAAATAGAAGGACACGCTTGGACAGTAGTTGGCGCCCAGATGATTACGGGCTTCTGTAATCCAGATGAATATGTAATACAAAATATTTTTTCCTGAAACACATCACGATGATTTCAACTGAATTACAAATATTGATAGAATATATTAAAGTAGTTTTGTTAAAAAAAGATAAACAAAAATTAATAGCACTACTTTATAGTCAATCAATTGATTGGAAACATATAAATAAGATGGTGGCTTACCATAGAATAAGACCCGGCGTGTATGAAGCATTACGGCAAGTTAATTTTACGAATGATTTTACGGAAGAATTAGCCGATTTTTCTAAAAAACAGGCAATCAAAAATTTAGTAGATAGCCAATAACTTACCCATATTTTATCTCTTTTGAATCAACAAAATATTCAAGTTCTACCATATAAAGGACTGTTATTTCTTGAAAAACTATATCAAAATAAGCCACTACGAGAATATAATGATATTGATATAGTTGTAAAACCATCCGATGCTCCCAAGGCAATCCAATTGTTAATAAAAGATGGTTATGTATTACACATCAATATAAAAACACCCAATGATGAGGTAACTAATGATATGTTGGAAGGAATACCAGGGCGAGAAGTTGGTTTACACAAAGCAAACAAGTTAGGCTTCAATTTCTACATTGACTTTCATTGGGATATTACTGGAAGTTATCATCAATATATAATTATATTTACGATGATTTATTCAATCGTAGAAAATCCGATAACTTTCAAAAAAAGGTTTTTTTTATGCCATCTCCGGATGTAATATTTACAATGTTACTCAATCATCACGGTGGTTGTAATTGCTGGTTAATATTAGAATATTTTTGTGATTTAATTGCGTTTAAAAATACTTATCACAATTATAGTTTACAAGAACTAAAAGTATTGGCAAATGAGATGAAAATGAATCGGATTTTAGAAAATGGCATTCAATTACTATCCATGTTTTTTTTAGAAGATTTAGCATTTAACCCTACAAAAACGCAAAGCAAAATTATATATTTTTGGGGGAAAGCAAATCAATACGATAAGGTGATACCCAAAATAAAATACAAAACTATTTATTATTCCTTACAAGATGAGAAAAATGGGTGGTTTAGCTATTTATCAACCCAAATTGAATTTTACTCAATCGTCAATGTAATTGAGAGAAAAAGGTTTGTTAGTTTTCCAAAGCAGCACATTTATCTGAACGTTTGTTTTAAATTATTTTCTTATTTACGGGAAAGAGTGAACATTAATTTTCAAAGAAATTAAAACTAAATCGGACGTAGATTTATCTTCTACCCGTGGATAGTGTCTCCTATTGCGTGAATCGGGAATTAAATTATTTATCCTGCACTCGCTCGGCTCTCGACGAGCGAGGCTTATCGCTTAGCCCTCCGGACGTTCTATGAATTTCAATTTAACCTTTTAGCAACAATGAAAGTACCTATACCGCGACGTCGGACTTTACAACGCACTTTTTGCTTTGAAGCGCCTTCCCAAGCGTCAAAGTCGGGCTGAGTTAGCATCCGTTTTCGATTCATTCTAGGGCTGGGAAGCCCACCTGACGCTTTACCTTTGGCGGAGTTTGGTACCGAAGCAGATGTCCGACTCTTGACCCGATGATGCGCTTTTTTGTATAATTTATAAACTAGATGCCGTCGAAGTACCGACGATTATCAGCCAGCAAGTACTGACGCAGCTGGAAGTAAAGGAAGCTAAAAAGCGGCAGAACATTATACTCGCAGGCGAGATTGCCCTCATAGTGCTGGTAGGCTCAGTAACGTCTTGGATTTTATTGCCCGAAATGGCGAAATCGCTCCAAGTAATCAGTTCGTTCCTGCCCATCATCGCGGCGGCAGTGCTATTGTATTTCGGAATGAAATTGTTCGATCAGAAAGTAATCTGGGCCAAGGGGGAAGACATTATTTTGGAATAGCCAGAATCATTGTTCCTGATTCACTGTAAATTATTCATTTCCCCAAAAGCCCTGCCATCATCTCCTCCGCCACAAACTTGTCGCCGGCTTCGGTCAGGTGGACGCGGTCGCGGGTCAGGATGCCTTTTTCTTCGTTGTCCTTGTTGTTTTTTTCGAGATACT
>Ga0105045_10002136_pt1 | contig 16604 bp, 18 predicted proteins | sample MAT02_FD_78089 | JGI IMG/M metagenome (GOLD analysis project Ga0105045, IMG submission 78089) | Freshwater microbial communities from Lake Fryxell liftoff mats and glacier meltwater in Antarctica - MAT-02 (megahit assembly) | ecosystem: Environmental > Aquatic > Freshwater > Ice > Liftoff... | reverse complement strand
CGTGTGTCCACTCATCCAAATTGCCATGCAGGTCGAAAACGCCTCGGACACTCGGGCGAAGTTCCCGCGGCGGATGAACGTGTTTGCCACTGTTTTCTTGGAACCAACCAAATTGACCAAGCAAGCTCGCGTCACAGCCGTAACCATAGGATGTTCTCGCTCCCGCTCGACTCGCAAACTGCCACTCCGATTCTGTCGGTAATCGAAAGCCTCGTCGACCTAATTGCGATTAAACCCAAGATCGCCAATCCCGATCGTAACCCATGAAGATTCGTCGCTCGTTTCATCATGGCCCGTTGCGGCTCTGTCCAGTACTTTTTGTTCGAGAGGGTACGGATACTCAACCATTCCCAAAGCGTGGGGAGTTGTTTGTTCTCGCGGACTGAAGCCCAGGCCGATGCACGTTCGGCTAACTTTAGTTCCGCGCGGCCTTTTCGTGTTTCACGTTGCTTGCGGGTTAACCAATCGCGGAGCGATGGGACAAGGTAACAAACTGCTTGAGATCGGCTTTGTCTTTGCTGTCGTTTGGTTGCAATTTGCCAAACGCACGGCCGAAGGCCTTTAAGACTCGTTCTGCATGCTCAAGATCGAACAGATCGACCGCTGCTGAATTGTGTCGTTCTAAAAGCGGAATATCGAGATCGCGGAAAAAGCGAGTGGCTGCCATATAGAAATCATCACGAACCATGACGATCGCTTGCAGTCTCGATCCATCGCACTGCAGCAATGCGTCGAGCAGTTTTATGCCCGTTGATTCCGTGTGAGCGTAAAGCCACTGCTCAAATTGGTCGATAACGATCAGCAGTTTCTTGTTGGCTGGTAGCAGGCGTCCTCGTCGGATCGTAGTTAAAAGACCCACCAAATCCAAAGATTCGTCGTAGCGGATTCGCTCCGCACTAAGCCGCTTGCGGATCATTCCGAGAAGCGTTGATTCGGTTTGATTGGGAGTCGCTTCAAGATAGAAAGTGAAAATGTCAGCCGATAGTCGAGGTAATAAGCTGGCTTTCATCATGGAGGATTTGCCACAGCCTGATGGACCGTATACGAGGCCTACGTTGAATGTCTTTTCCGAGTCCCGTTCCTCGATACGGTTTTTCCAAAAGCCGACCGTATCTGGCAGTCCATTTCGATCGCGAGGGCCTGGCAACAACTCAAGAAAGAAATCCGAATCGTGCTGATCGAAAGAACGCAACCCTTTGGTGATAATTCGCAGTGTCTTCGAACCCGACGTCGGCGTTGCGGCAATCGGCGTCTCGCGATTGTTGTTTGCTGATACGGTATCGACTACGGAACTTGCACTCGTTCGCACTGGCGGAGTATTAGTGATTTACGAGTTGCGTCTCTAGATCGGTTTGCCTTTCCAGCGAGCGAAGGCTTCGAGGGCAAAGAACTCGGGCAAGCCGATGCGGTTGTACGAATCTGCAGTTCCTCGATTTCGGTCTTCGGCTCGTTGCCAAAACTCGCGAGGATCGCTTCCGGGGAATAACGCTTTGTCCTTTTGACTTTCGTGCATAAAGATAGACTGGCGTTTGAGGGATAGGTCACCAGGGCTGAGAGGGACTGCAATTTCGATTTCATGCAATGGATACTCCTGCCATGCACCGCGATAGAGCAGGACATCTGGTAGCTTCTCTCCCCGCTCTGTCATACGTGTAAGGGCTGCGAAGATGGCTTCGGCGCAGACGCGGTGTGTTCCGTGCGGGTCGGCCAAATCGCCTGCCACGTAGATTTGGTCGGGTGCCAGCGTTTTCAGAAGGGTCTCAATGATTTGAACGTCTTCTTCCCCGACGGGCTTTTTGGCAATCGTACCAGTGCGGTAAAAAGGCAAATCGAGGTAGTGAAGGTTCGAGGACTTACAGCCGATAGCGATGGCCGCCGCGCGGGCTTCGCTGCGTCGAATGAGCCCTTTGATTCGCAAGATCGATTCGACGTCCGGTTGGCCAGGCTTCTTCTGTTGGATCGATTCTCGCACGTGATCGGCAAGTCGATTGGAATTTTCTTGCTCGATTTCGAAAAGATGGTTGTAGTCGGCCACGAGTTCGGCAACGCGGAGTGCGTCGTGGTCGAAGACTGCGATATTTCCGCTGGTCATGTAGGCCACATGCACTTCATGCTTGTCGTCATTTAGACGAATCAGCGTGCCCCCCATGCTGATCACGTCATCGTCTGGATGAGGGCTAAAGCAAACAATTTTTTTCTTGGGTTCGGTGCCGGCTGGATGGTAGTCGATGGTGTCGAGCATCCACCGGAAGACCTTTTGAGAAATCGACTCGGCGGGTCCGTGGTGTCGCAGCAGCTGATGCAAGTCATGGGCTCGAAAATCATCAGCGTCCAATTTTAATAGAGCCTTGCCGGTTTGCGAGCATAGCCACAGAGTCGCTCGTTTGATCAGTTCATCATCCCACGTGACGTTGCCGAGGAGCCAAGGGGTCGACGCCCCCTTGAGCATCGAAGCTGCCGGGCCATCGAGCAGTACGCGAACGTCGCCGTGTTCTTGGAGGTATGAGGCAGGGACGCGATCGCTGACGGGACGTTCCAGTGCTTCGACCACGATTTTGGATTTGTGTTCGCCGATTGCTAAGAGCAGTATCCGCCTAGCAGAAAGGATTCCGCTCAAGCCGACCGTGAGCGCTTGCACCGGCACGTTGTCTTCACCGAAGAAGTCGCTTGCGACCCCTCGCCGTGTAATGGGGTCTAGCGTGCACAATCGTGTTCGGCTTCTGCGTACCGAGAAGGGTTCGTTGAATCCGATGTGGCCATTGAGACCGATGCCGAGAATGACTAGGTCGAGCCCACCTGCATGATGGATCGCTTCATCGTAGCGTCGACAATGCAAGTCGATATCGCTTTGATGAAGCTGACCATCAAGGAAGTAGACTTGGTCGGATGGAATATTAACGTGGTTCAGCAATTGTTCTTGGAGCCAACCGCGATGGGACTGCGGGCTGTTGGCGGGCAAGCCGTAGTACTCATCCAAGGAAAAGAGAATGACTCCCGAAAGGTCTAAGCCATCTTCGCGGTGAAGCCGAATCAGTTCGCGGAAAGTGGTTAATGGAGTGGAGCCGGCGGGTAAGCCAATGACGGTTTTTTGGCCAAGTGCAGCTCGTTCACGAACCAGTCCAGCCACGAGATGCGAGGCATAATGAGCAAGCTCTTGGATCGTTTCGAAACAAAAAGATGGTATGTTAGTGCCATGAACTGGCCGGGCTCGAGTTAGCTGTTTCGTGGTGACGTCGACTGGTTTTTGGCTCATGCTGTAAAGACTAGAAAGCGAAATGTTTGGTGATTGAATGATCCCATTGTATTCCAACTTGGTACGATTGCGCGACGGATTGCGGCTACATAGAGATCGACTTGTCTTAGCTGAGAGTTGTACGGCGGGACTAGTTGCAGCGGAACTGGGTCAAATCCCTGGCATTTCGGAGTTTTTGTGCGGATCGATGGTCGTTTATCGAACGCCAACAAAAACGGCTTGGCTAGGAATTTCGCACGAGCTATTGGAAAACCTGGAGATTGGCCCGGTTAGCGCCCAAGTTACGACGGCGTTAGCAGAAGCCATACTGGCAAAAACGCCCGAAGCGACAATTGCGGCGGCAATTACGGGCCACTTGGGACCATGTTCGCCAAGCGGGCTTGACGGACATGTTTTCTGTGCATTCGTTCGCCGAGACGCAAATTTGAAATCAAAATGTCAGGCCTACCAACTGACATCGCCGCCGCCTGCCGATAACGAAGATCTTTCGCACCGAAGCGCAAGGCAAAAAGAAGCGGTCGGTCTGCTGCTTAGCTTCATCCAAGAATCCCTCTGAATGACACTGCGAAGCATGTGTGCCGAGGTTTTTTCGTTAAACTGTGTGGGCAACGATCGCGGAGGCTATGATTTTATTAACCCGAAGCGTGTGCGAGGGATTTGCAGCCAGCCCCTCGCTCACGCTTCGGGCTGTGATTTTTGTCATCGCCCCCAGACTCTTCCTGGGGACGCAATGGAACTAGCGACTCACACGCTCTTCGTGCCACAGGGAGTGCCACCCGTACGAACTCGCTTACAACTCGGGATTCCATTGCGGGAATTTTTCGAGTTGTTGCTTCAAAGCCAGACGTGCTCGATTCAATCTTGAGCGGACTGTCCCGATGGAAATTTGCAAAACTTCTGCGATTTCTTCGTAGGCCATGTCTTCCATTTCACGAAGAACGAGGATCGATCGGTGATCATCGGAGAGCTCTGCGAGAGCCTGGTGGACCAAGTTGATATCTTCCGAGCGGGACATCCTGGACTCGGGAGCTTCGATTTTTGACTTCGGTTCCGTCCCAGAAACTTCGCGTCCCTCTTCCAACGACAAATGGCCCCGATGGCGTCGGCGTTTGGCTAATGCAAAGTTGAAAGCGATTCGATAGAGCCAAGTGTAAAATCGGCTGTTTTGCTGAAACGTATGCAGTTTCAGATACGCTTGGATGAAGGCTTCTTGCACGACATCCTCTGCTTCGTCAGTACTTCCGACAACGCTGATCATGGCCGTGTACAAACGATCTTGGTAACGCGTCACCAAAAGTTCGAAGGACGAGCTTTTTCCGGCAAGTGCGGACTGAATCAATTCTTCTTCGTCGTTCACACTCGCCTACAAAATGAGAAAGAGAGGCACGAACTCATGTAATCCAATCGTGAACTGGAAAGGGCAATTTGTCAAACCTTACTCGTACCTAAGGGCATCGATTGGGTCGAGTCTGCTGGCTCGCCAAGCTGGGTAAAATCCGAAGCCTATTCCAACGGCTGCCGAAAACAAAAGGCTCCCGATCGCGGCCGTTTGGCTCACAACGATAGGCCAGTCCTTGCCCGACGAGATGGCGTTGATCGTCATCGTTAACGATACAGAACCCAATACCCCCAACGTGACTCCGATCGCACCGCCGATGAGCGATAGCACCATCGACTCGACCAAGAATTGCAGGAGAATGTCACGCGGCCTGGCGCCGACGGCCATTCGAATTCCGATTTCTCGGGTTCGTTCCGTTACGGAAACGAGCATGATGTTCATGATTCCGACGCCGCCGACGACGAGAGAAATTCCAGCGATGGAAGCGAGCATAGCGGTTAACGTTCCAGTAATTAGGCCGAAGACTCCGGCGATTTCGGTTGTGTTCGCGACTTGGAAATCCGGTTGTTGCCCGAGTCCAATGTGGTGTCGATCCATCATTAAGGCTTCGATTTCCTGTTGTGCTTGCCCCATGACCTCGGTGCTCCGAGCAGAGATCAAGGCCACGTCGACGTTGTTGAAGTTGCTCCCCTGCAGTCGCTTTCGAACCGTAGTGTAGGGCATCAAAACGACGTCGTCTTGATCGTCACCGACGATGTTGGCGCCTTTGATGGCCATGACTCCGACAATTTCGAATGGGATATTCTTGATGCGAACGGTTTGGCCAATTGGGTTTCCAGTTTGAAAGAGCTTTTTGACGATGGTTTGTCCCACGACGCAGACTTTGTTGGAGTTGCTAATATCACCGTCAGAGAAAAAAGCCCCCAATCGCATTTGCCAGTTTCGGACCAACAAATAGTCGGCACCGACTCCAAGCAAATCTCTGGGGCGGCAATTATTGTTTCCTGAAACCACTTGTCCGGCGGTTCCAACTATCGGAGTGGCAGCCAAGACGCTGCCGCACTCTTTGCTCACAGCTTGCACATCTGCTGCCGTAATCGAAGGAATTTGGGCGGCTCGACCACCTCGACGGTTTCCTTGCTGGAGCACGATCACGTTGGTCCCAAGGTTTTTGAATTCCCCTTGGACCAATTCGCTGGCCGAAGTGCCGATGGAGACCATGGCGGTGACGGCTGCGATCCCAATGACTACCCCCAAAATGGTTAGTCCGGCCCGAAGCTTGTTTTTCGAAAGGGCACGCATGGCGATTCGGAAAGTATTTAAGAAAGACATGCAGTTGTGCCAAAAAACGCGTTCCAACGGAATCTTCTCTCGATAGAGAAGCGATTATTCTAACCCAGGAGTGATTCGAATTGCCGTTGCAATACTTGAAAAAGGCGGTAACATTCGTCTTCCATTAGTAAAAGTCTAGGCCTTATGGGAATCCTGAGGTCGTTGTTGCAAGCAGATGTGAGTTTCTCTTTACATGACCGTTACAAAAGAACGAAAACAAGAAATTATCGACCAATTCCGCACACATGAGGGCGACAATGGTTCCCCCGACGTGCAAATTGCGATGTTGACCGAACGAATCAATGGAATGACCGAGCACATGCGTGGTGCGGTGCGTGATTATTCGAGCCGACGCGGATTGCTTCGGATGGTTAGCAAGCGACGATCACTGCTAGACTACGTCCGCAAGCACGATCCAAAGCGGTATTTGGACTTGATTGGCAAGTTGAACATCCGTAAGTAAGTTGGAATTTTGGGGCTGGTTCGCATGGACCAGCCCTTGGCATTTGTGGGTTGGTGAAATTTCTTGCTGGCGTGTGCACCTTGCCAGAGTTTTGTTGTCGAATGTGGTTTAGCCCACATAAATCCTGTCGCGTTTTGTTCGCCATGGGTAAATCGTGTTGGTAGTCGGTGAGGCCAATGGGTGGCCTCTTTTGTCATCTCTTTTTTGTCGTTCTCTTACTTGTTCTCGGCGAATGGATCGCCGGTCGCCTCGGTTGGAATGTTTGCCATTCTGTTTCCATGCGACTTAAGGCAGGACCTGTGAATCGCCTTAGAACCCCTTGTTTTGATATAGATTTTTGAAGGAAATATTGTAGTGAAAATTCGAGTAGAAAAGAAAATCGGCGATTCCGTCCTGGCTTTTGAAACAGGGCAACTCGCCAAGCAAGCTACGTCTTGCGTGTTATGTCAATATGGCGATACGGTCGTCCTGAATGCAGTGTCGACAGGGCCATCACGGCCAGGTACCGACTTCTTTCCGCTGACCTGCGACTATCGTGAACGATTCGCGGCAGCTGGAAAATTCCCTGGCGGTTTTCTCAAGCGAGAAACACGGCCAACGACCAAGGAAACATTGACAAGCCGTTTGATCGATCGTCCTATCCGACCTCTGTTTCCTGAAGGCTTCCGCGATGAAGTTCAGGTGCAGTCGATTGTTTTGAGCAGCGATGTTCAAAATGACGCAGACGTACTTGGAATGAATGGCGGTGCATGCGCTCTGTTCATTAGTTCCCTTCCTTTTACTGGCCCAATCGCTGCAACGCGAATTGGACGAGTTGACGGAAACTTTATTGCTTTCCCAACTCATGCACAGCTCGAAAATAGCGATCTGGACATGATCGTTTCCGCCAACGATCGTGAAGTTGTAATGGTCGAAGGGTTTGCTCAAGAAATCCCTGAGAACGAAATGGTGGATGCGATCAAGTTTGCACACGGAATTTGTCGCGAAATTATCGGCTTGCAACGAGAACTGTTTGAAAAAATCCAGCCAACCAAGAGCAGCTTCCCAATTCCGGACGATACCGAGATCGTCGCTCGCTTAACATCGACATACTACGATCGGTTCAAGGCTGCTAAGCAAGCCGAGGGGAAACAAGCTCGAAACGATGCTTGCAACGATTTGCGCAACCTAGCGTTGGCTGAAATGATTCCTGATCCGGCAGCGACTGGGGCAATGACCAAGGATACGTTGTATCGCGCTTGGCACACATTGGAGAACCGCGTTGTCCGCGACGCGATTTTGGCGGGAACACGGGCTGACGGTCGCGATAGCATGAGCCTGCGAGCGATTCATTGCGAATCAGACTTACTGCCACGCACACACGGCACTGCGTTGTTCCAACGCGGCGAAACACAGGCGTTTGTTACCGTAACTCTCGGAACTCCCCGCGACGAACAACGCGTCGATGGCTTGGTCGAGGAGTACAGCAAGAAGTTTATGTTGGACTACAATTTCCCATCGTTTTCCGTTGGAGAATGCCGTCCAATTCGCGCCCCTGGCCGCCGAGAAATCGGACACGGTATGCTCGCCGAACGATCACTCGAGCCAGTTCTACCAGACCCAGACGACTTCCCATACACAATTCGTCTGATCAGCGACATCCTGGAAAGCAATGGCTCATCCTCGATGGCCAGCGTTTGCGGTGGTTGCCTCGCATTGATGGCTGCTGGCGTTCCAATCACCAATCCGGTTGCTGGTATCAGCATCGGCTTGGTTCGAGAAAAGGATTCCTATGTCCTTTTGACCGACATCCTCGGTGATGAAGATCATCACGGCGACATGGACTTCAAGATTTCCGGAACACAAAACGGGATTACTGGAATTCAGCTCGACTTGAAGATCGACGGTATCAGCGAAGAAATCATTCGAGCCTCGCTCAAGCAAGCGAAAGAGGCCCGCATGGAAATCCTTCGCAAGATGCTGACGTGCATCCCTCGGCCACGAAGCGAGATCAGCCGCTATGCACCAAGATTACTGAGAACCAAGATCGATCCAGAAAAGATTGGTGCACTCATTGGTCCGGGCGGAAAGAACATTCGATCGATCCAAGAAGATACAGGAGCGAACATCGACGTGGATGACGAAGGCAATGTCACCGTCTCAAGCGGAGACGCTGATTCCGCACGAGCCGCTTTGGCTCGCGTGGAAGCATGTACGGCCACGGTCCAAATCGGCAAGATCTACGACGGTACCGTATCGAGCGTTCGCGACTTCGGGGCGTTTATCGAAATCCTTCCGGGAAAAGACGGGCTTTGCCATATCAGCGAACTGTCCAGCGGTTACGTTGCGAGCGTAGACGCCGTCTGCAAGGTTGGCGATACGATGAAGGTAATCGTTATCGACATTGATGACCACGATCGCGTTAAGCTTTCGAGACGCCGCGCTTTGGAAGAACTCGGCATCGAAGATGAATTTGCTAGCGCTGAGGGAGCCGAAGGGGACGAGCCAGGCGAAGAAGGCGAAGTTGACCCAGACCGACCATTCGAAGAACGCCCAGAACGAACATCATCGGGTGGTGGCGGTGGTGGTCGCGGTCGCTCAAGTGGTGGCAGCGGTGGTGGTGGCGGTGGTTTCCGCGGTCGCAGTGGCGGCGGTGGTGGTGGTCGCAGCGGTGGCGGCGGCGGCGGCGGTGGTCGAGGCCGAAGCGGCGGTGGTGGCGGCGGCGGTCGTAGATAATTTCTAAGACCTTTCCAACTTGAAAATAAAAAAGGGGAGAATTGCGATTGCAATCCTCCCCTTTTGTTATGTTGTTAACCCTCGCTTAGGCTCTCATCTTCACCCACATGTTTTGTGATTGCCCCCCTCGCCCCTTTAGAAAGGGGCTGGGGATGTCGGGTTTTTGCATTGTTTACGGTTGAATTTTCGATGGTAAATCCAGTGGTCGCCTCGAGCTAGGCATATCACATTCTGCCGCTCGTCTAAAGGGGCGAGAAAAAACATTGGTTTCGCTCAGCCACTAGTAAGGGCTGGAGGCACCTGTCTCTGGATCGCCAACCATGTGGAAGTGGTTATGGTCGATGTAGATGACCTCAACGCTTTCCTTGTCGTCCAGTGTGTAGGGAACAGGCCAACCATTGATGGTCCTTTCCTCAAAGTACATAGTGCACTTGTAGTGTGCGTGGTGCAACTGGGCAAAGCCAATCAAAGGAATGAACCTCGGATCATCAATGTAGTCCGCCATCTTTTCCTTGACGATCCGAACTCGATTGCGTTGCTTTTCGTAGAGCAATGGAATTCCACCGCGTAGCGGTCGTGCTTTTTCTAAAGCGTGAATGCATTCGTCATCGCTCGGTGGATCGATTGCAGCAACAGGTCCGCCCGCTGTTAAGGGTCCCATGATTGGAACTCTAGCGTACCGCTCATGAACATGGAATTGGATTTCCTCGTTGTCTTGCAACAGCGGGCTAATGGGAATTGGAACTCCTAGTGGCCCAAGTCCGAAATTGGAGAGGGCGATGCAACCCGTCTGCGAGCCAAGCGCAGCAAGTAGAAGTAAACTCGTGATTCTTTTGAAACGCTTGCAGGACATCGTATAAACCCTTCTCGTGTCGGAGACGACTATTCGTCGAACAATGGTGTTTTCGGCCAGAGAGGTGTTAAGACTTGCGGATTTTTCCGTCTACAACGAAAATTCCTTCCAAACGTAGTGCTGCCATTCCAAGGTTCAATCTATCGGCTTGCCAGAACTGTCCTGGTCCAATAACTTCTAGTGCCAAACACCTTTTACCTGTTTCCACATCCAAATAGAATCGCCAACCGATGCCTCAACTCTCCCACATGGTCTACTTCACCCTTCAGGATGACTCCGAAGCCAAAATTTCGGAACTGCTGAATGCTTGCAAAAATTACTTGGACGATCATCCGGGCGTAGTCTATTTCTCGGTAGGAGCATTGAATCAAGAGCTAGCAAGACCGGTCAACGATCGTGGCTATCATGTTACGCTGAACGTGGTTTTCGATAGCCGAGAATCGCATGACTTGTACCAAGTCGCTCCGCGGCATCTGGAGTTCATCGCGGAGCAAAAGCCAAATTGGAAGCAGGTCCGTATATTTGATTCCGACCTTGTCTAAGTTCTTCCAAACAACGGTGCCATAGCATGCCAACAGTCCTAGATCGAATCGTAGCCAGTAAGCGAGAGGAGATTGCGTTTGCGAAAACACGTCGCGATCTTCAGTCTCTGATCGAGGGGGCTGTGAATGGTCCAGAAGTGCGCGATTTTTTTATTTCATTGCAAGGTCACGATTACGTCCGTTTGATCGCGGAGGTTAAGCGAGCGAGCCCATCCAAAGGAATGATTCGCCCCCAGTTCAATCCAACCGAAATCGCGTTGGCCTATGAAGCAGGTGGTGCCGCAGCGATAAGCGTGTTGACGGATGAGCCGTTTTTCCAAGGTCGACTCGACTATCTGACTTCCATCCGAAACGCAGTGGCTATCCCGGTTCTTCGCAAGGACTTTATCCTAGATGAGTATCAGGTTTACGAAGCCCGCGTGGCTGGTGCGGATGCGGTGTTGTTGATTGCTGAGTGTCTCGAGGGTGACGAGCTAAAGCGTCTTTACGATTTGATCCAAAAGCTCGGGATGACTGCTCTCATCGAGCTTTATCATCCGCATCATCTGGAGCGAGTGCTAGCAACAGGTACTAAGCTAGTGGGTGTCAATAATCGCGATTTGCATACCTTCGCTGTCGAGCTGGACCACGTCATCCATCTTCGTCAGCAGATACCATCGGACGTGACGGTGGTTGCCGAAAGTGGGATTTTCACAGCTGCCGACGTTGAGAAGATTCATCAAGCCAACATCCAAGCCATGTTGGTTGGCGAGTCGCTCATGCGTCAATCGGACATTCGCCAAGCGACTATTAATTTGCTAAGCCCATCTCTTTAAACGGGCTCAACCTCTTTGAGCTTGCTCCCCACCGCCCGCAGCTTTGGTGTTCTAAATTCACGACGCCTCATCACGTGCTTCCGGATTCGTCGCGCCGCCGAAAGCAGTGCGACGAATCCAAAGGCCTCATTTACATCACGCGACCCCTTAGAACACCAAAGCGGTGTCCGGTCGGGACAAGCCCGAGGCGGACAGACAAATTATTGAACCGGAGATTCATCCCCGCAAATCGAAGCGGCGATCACTCATGACGAAACCGATTGCGATCCCTGCGACTAATCCACCGACGTGGGCTAAATGGGCAAGCGGGAGTCCTTTTGTGTTGTTGGCAAATCCGATTACCAAAATCAAACCGGTCATCAAATATACTTGAGCTGGCAGCTGGATACCCAAATCAGGTCGCAAATTCGTTTTCATGGCGATGTACCCTAGGAGCCCAAATACAACTCCTGAGATACCGACAAAGACCGGAGAGCCATACCACTTTCCTGGCATTAAGCCCTGCAGCAAATGTGAAGCAATCGCAATCAACAGTACCATCATTGCAAATCGACCGGTTCCTTCGAGTCGTTCAATCAGCCGTCCTAACGATGCGAGGGAGAGCATGTTGAATAGCAAGTGAATTGGACCACCATGAAGAAAAGCTGGCGTGAGAATTCTCCAAACTTCCCCTTGTTTGATAGAAGCCGCAGGATCCCCGTTATTCAGGTACAGCTCCAGGTCAACAAACATCAATTGCTTGACAATGTAGATGCCGAATTCGTTTGTTGCTTTTGTGAACTCCGTGGCGATGCCAAGAATAACGCACACAATGATGAGTGTTAACGTCAGCGGCGGAAGGCTTCCGGTGAATAGATTGGGGCCAACTCGCGAGCGGGAGATGGAGTACGAAGTGTTCTTCTGATACTCGGCAGACTTTTGTTTTTTTTCCTTGATGATCGATTTGGCGTGGTCAATTGCTTGTCGATACTTTGCATCATCCGGTGCCGCCAAAAATTGCTGGTATTCCTGTTTTGCAAACTCAAGTCGATCTTCGTCTCGAATCCAAACGTCCCATTCATTCAGGTCGGCGGCAGGCTCCACGTGGGTTGGGATGTCTTGAGTCAGCAAGTACGCGACAAAGGACTCGGCATTGGATTTTCCTGTAATTGTGGTCAGATGTCTCATTGGGTCAGTCAATTGGCCTGAGTTGATGGATCGGAACGTAGTATTTTAAGTAGCGTCTGCCGTTGCTGTACCGGACCCCGCGGAGGTCTTCTACCAAGATCGTGGCTCGTCGGGTGATGCGATTCACGACTCCCTGTAGAACAGTCCCTTCGTATGGAAAGGCGACACGTGAGCCAGCCCGAATGTTGAATTCTTTGGCTGCTCGCTCTTGTTGCGTGATCAGCTCGTGGCGATGCTCGGTGTGCCCAAACATGTTTCTAGCAATCGTTTGAAATCTGCCGGCAGAGCAGTCGCTTTGGATCCATGCGAGCATTTCGCATAAATGGATCATTTCGTGTTCAACGATGCGTTGCATGGCCGTTAGCCGATCCTGGCACTCATGACCGCAGACACGAATCGTATCGCCTGGTTTTCGGAAGGATTGGAACAAGAGTGAAGTTGAAAGCGCGATCTCGTAATGAGTTCGCCCCGGTCTCGCTCGTGTCGCTCGAAAGATCGTTCGTGTGGTTTTTCCGCCCGCGCGAGTCATTCGAGAACTTAGTCGAAAGGAAAGACCATAGGATCGCGCCAGTGGCAAGCAAAGACCTTGAAAGAACTGCTGATCGTATGCCTCAGCCATTATTTCAAGGTCTTGCTTGCCGATCTTTTGGAAATTGCGAGTCTCCATAGCTTTAGAGGATGCCAGGACGCGATTTCCGATAGTCGACTGCAACGCATCGCGATGAGCCCATGCGGAATGAGGCCGGAAAAGCAATTCCGACAAGCTTCGTTGATAGTCAATTCGGCTTGGTGAAACCACTGGTGGAACCGACGAAGAGTTGGGTTGTTTAAGATGCGGCTTTGGGACGGCATTTCTGATCGGCGGCGGATCCTGGCAGGGATTAGCTGCGCTTGCAGGTGCTGTTTTTGGCCGCGACGAAGCAGGGGAGCCGAGGTCCGAAACGCGTCTCCGATTTGTATTTGAATTACCTTGTGAATGCGTCATTGCCACCTCCGTTCCAAAACCGAACGAAAAATCCCAGTTTTCGCTGCCCTAACACTTTAATATAGCACGGAATGCCTTAATATTCAGCCTCAACTTGGTTTTCGGGTAGCGGAATGCGCCGGAGTTTCGGAACGCACTTCGGTAGCGAAACGCGACAAGAGTTCCGGCTTGGATGGCATGGACCGAAAGTCTTGGCGACTTCCGCTACGCTCATAGGCCTATATACTGAATCATTCGCCTGTTTCACTTGTTTTCGAGTCATCCCACCCAAAACTTCGTTCCTATGCGTCTGCTTCTTGCTTTTCGTGTGTTTTTCGCCGTTATGTTCCGGCGCGATGCTGCCTTGCAGATCCGCGAACTGCTCGAAAAGGAACCAGCTAAGCTCGGTCATACTGAAGCAACAAAAGCCGAACCTCTCGAATCGAAACCCGCAGCCAAAACACCACCATCCACATCTCAATCCAAGCCGACACGTCGAAACGAGGGGTTGACGCTGTTGAGCGCTTTGCAGCGTGAAGCTCGATTGCTCGATTTGGTCTGTGAGTCGCTTGACCAATACAACGACGCACAAATAGGTGCCGCCGCCCGAGATGTTCTTCGCGATACTCGCAAGACGCTCGACCGCATGTTTGGACTTCAACATTTAGTGGAATCACCCGAGGGAGAAACAATCGCGATACCAAGCAATCCATCTCCTGTCCGGTGGCGAATTGTTGGAAAGGAGTCCGGCAAAAGTGGTACGCTGAGCCATCCCGGTTGGCAAGCGACCAAATTGGATATGCCTCAATGGTCTGGAGGCACTGACGACTCCATGGTGATCGCAGCCGCGGAAGTGGAAACTTAAGAAGGTGAGCTTCGGGGATACAATCGCGATGAATAATCCGGGCTATAGCACCGAATGAAAGTTCCGAATCACGTGCCGTTGCCCAGCTTAAGCGAACAAGTGCGCGTTCGTTCGCATGGACGCATTCACTTTGGATTGTTGGAGATCTCAGAAGCCGAGCCGAACTGCTACGGCGGGATCGGACTTATGGTCGAAAGCTCGGCCGCTATGCTGCAAGCGACGAACTGCAACGCCATTCATTCTCAGTGTGCCGTTGTTGCCGATACTTATTGGCAGCCTCGCATTGAGGCGGTTACACGTCAATGGTTTGCAAGCCATGCGTGTCTCCCCGTCGACTCGATTCGAGTCATCGAGTCGCCGTTGCCTCATCAGGGCATGGGCTCTGGCACTCAAATGGCTTGCACTGTAGCTGCATTGCTTTCGGCAGCTGCCTGGCATCGAACCAAGGTAGACACGACTAAGTTCGCGAAATGGACGGAGCACCTCACGATCGAATCCTTATCAAAACTGAGTCAACGGGGCAAACGATCCAACATCGGGTTGTGCGGTTTTCTAGAAGGAGGCTTTATCGTTGATCACGGAATGTCGTTCGCAAGCGACTCCCACGACGCTTCGATTCCTAGGACTCAGCGAGTGGAATTCCCCGATTGGCCCGTTCTTGTTCTACAGGACACCGAATCTCGCGGTGATTCCGGTGACAATGAAGCCAGAATGTTTGAACGCTGTTCTCTCATACCAAATCCGAATCGCGAACTCATGATCCAAGCCGTTCAGCAGGAAATCCTCCCCGCCATCGCTTCAAAGGATTGGGATCGGTTCGATATTGCATTGGGACGTTATGGACGTTGGGCAGGAAAGATATTTGAACCCGTGCAAGGTGGAGTGTACCGAAGTCCGCAAATCGCACATTGTATTGACATCGCCGTTAAGCTGGGGCTTCGAGGGGCAACGCAAAGCAGTTGGGGCCCGACGGTTTGTGCCTTTGCCAGAGATGTCGAGCACGCCTCGTGGTGCCAATCTCGCTTGCAGGCAGAACTGTCAAGATTGAAGGTAAGCACGACGAGGGCAGCGAATGGCCCAGCTCAAGTAGAGTGGCTATGAGCTACATCGGTCGACTAGCTCCCTCACCGACAGGCGCCCAGCATCTCGGAAATGCGAGAACGTTTCTTGTGGCCTGGCTCGCATGCAGACAAGCAAGGGGAAGATTGCTGCTGCGCATCGAAGATCTCGACACGCCGAGAACGAAGCTCGGGGCTACAGAACAAGCGATTGCGGATTTGCGATGGATCGGACTCGACTGGGATGATTCAAATCACAATCGAAGCTTTACGGTACAATCGAATCGCGAGGATAGATACTCGCAGATCTTAGAGCAATTAAAGGAAAGAAACTTGGTCTATCCGTGCACTTGCACGCGGAGCGAAGTCGAGCAAGCAGCCAGTGCACCCCACGAATCTATCTTGGACGGAGCAATCTATCCAGGCACATGCTCTCACCGCACATCGTTTGCCTCGGCGGACCTGGATCGGAATGGCCAAAAGTATGCTTGGCGATTTCGCATGCCTAGCGGTGTTCATAAATGGACTGACGGCTTGTTTGGCGAACAGTCGCTGGACGCGGAAGAACTTCTGGGCGACTTCATCGTCGGCCGCAGCTACGGAGTGACTGCGTACCAACTGGCTGTTGTTATTGACGATCATGATTTCGGCGTCGATCATGTCGTCCGCGGAAACGACTTGATCTATAGTACGTATCGTCAAAATGCAATTTACCAAGCACTGGCTTGGAATCCACCCGCGTGGCTGCATATCCCGTTGGTGCTTGGAGTTGACGGCAAGAGATTGGCCAAGCGACATGGTGATACGCGTTTGAGCATGTATCGCGAACAAGGCGTTTCGCCGGAGAGAATTATTGGCTATCTGGCCGGATCACTTTCATTGACGCGCAACGTTTCGCCCATCACCGCAGTGGATTTACTAAAGGCAATCGGGCAAGACCAAAGTTGGCTCGAACGTTTGACGAGAAACAATGTTGTATTCGATCCTAGTAAATTGGAATTGCATTGAACACAACACTTTGAAGTATTTCAGGATGGCTGGGACTTGACCCCGTAGGCTTTTTTCCTGCGCAAGACGGCACTGCGGGACTATTCTCTAAACGGCAACGGACTTAACGCCCAAACGCCCCAAGGCAATACTCAAAGAACTGATATATCTGTTCATTGGATTCTTCTGTTGGTGTGTGTGCCTTTCGATTGGTCATTGCCACTCGGTCTTTCACACCCAACAGGTCGTTG
>Ga0105045_10002135_pt1 | contig 16604 bp, 17 predicted proteins | sample MAT02_FD_78089 | JGI IMG/M metagenome (GOLD analysis project Ga0105045, IMG submission 78089) | Freshwater microbial communities from Lake Fryxell liftoff mats and glacier meltwater in Antarctica - MAT-02 (megahit assembly) | ecosystem: Environmental > Aquatic > Freshwater > Ice > Liftoff... | reverse complement strand
GCAAGTTAGCAAGTTAGCAAGTTAGCAAGTTAGCAAGTTAGCAAGTCAGAAAGTTAGTGATTACTTTTGGTGCGCAGCTAGAGAATGGTTCCATAGACACCATGAATCCACCGGTAGGTATCACCCGGACCCGGCCGGTTGCCACGGGTGGTTGCCGTCGTCCGTGGCGCTGCGAGTAGGATTGCAAGCATTTGTACCCGATGTCCAGTCCTGCCGCTGTTCCAGCCTTTCATGGATGAATCCAGTCCCCGCCTCCAGAGCCAGTCCAGCCCGACGGGCTGGCAAGTGACGCTGAGCGGCAGTTGGGCGGCTGCTGATCTGGCGCGTTCAGCCGTCTGGAGCGGCCTGCAGCGCTCCATCGATGCGCTGGTACCGCAGGCGCGCGGTGCGAAGGGCAGCTGGGATCTGCGTGCCATCGACCGGCTCGATCACACGGGCGCGCAGTTGCTGTGGAATGCCTGGGGCCGCCGGTGGCCGGCGCAGGTTCAGGCATCGCCGGCGCAGCGCGCCATGCTCGACCGGGTCGCGCGGTTTTCGGTCGCACCCCCCCAGGAGCAGAGTTTGAGCGCGCTGCAGCGGTTCCTGCGTCTGGGCGAGCTAGTCTACAAAGTGGTTGACCACGGACGCGATCTGCTGCGCCTGATCGGCCAGTTGCTGCTGGACATTGTTCGCTTGTTGCGCGCGCCGCGCGACGGCCCCTGGCGCGATGTCTCGGGTCAGCTTTATCGGATCGGTGCCACCGCCTTGCCGATCACTGCGCTGGTCGGTTTTCTGATTGGCGTCGTGCTGGCCTATCTGATGTCGCAGCAATTGCGCAAGTTCGGCGCTGACGCCTTCATCGTCGATGTGCTGGGCATCGCGCTGATTCGCGAGCTGGCGCCGGTGCTGGCGGCGATCCTGATCGCCGGGCGTTCGGGTTCGTCGATCACGGCACAGATCGGCGTGATGCGCGTGACCGAGGAGCTCGATGCGATGCGGGTGATGGGAATTGCCCAGGGTTATCGCTTGGTGATGCCCCGTGCGATTGCCATGGCCATCGCGATGCCGCTGATCACCGTGTGGACCACACTGGCGGCCCTGTTAGGCGGCATCCTGGCGGCGGACCTGTCCATGGGCATCTCGCCGGCGTATTTCATCACTGCGCTGCCCCCCACGGTGGACGTCGCCAACCTCACGCTGGCCATGTGCAAGGCCATGGTCTTTGGCGTGCTGATCGCGCTCGTGGGTTGCCACTACGGTCTGCGGGTCAAGCCCAACACCGAAAGCCTCGGCGAAGGCACAACCGCATCGGTGGTGACGTCGATCACGGGTGTAATCCTGGTCGATGCCTTGTTTGCGGTGTTGTTCAAGGACGTTGGAATATGACCGCGCCGGTCGCGCCAGCATCTATCGTCGTCGACATCCGCAACCTGTGGTCGATCTTCCGCGTCGCGGGACGCGATATCGTCGTGCACGAGGACTTGAACCTGCAAATCGAACGCGGCGAACTGGTCTCGCTGGTGGGGGGTTCCGGCAGTGGAAAGACGGTGATGCTGCGCAGCATCCTGGGCCTGGAGACGCCGACACGCGGATCGGTGTCGGTGTTGGGTCGCCCGGCGGCGCAGCTATCCGATGCCGGTGCCGCCAGTCGGGTTGGCATGCTGTTTCAGCATGGCGCGTTGTTCTCGGCCTTCAGCGTACTGGACAACATCGCGTTCCCGCTGCGTGAACTCCGGCAGTTGCCAGACGGTCTGATCCGCGACGCGGCGCTGGTCAAGCTGCAGATGGTCGGACTTGACGTCATCCATGCGCACAAGATGCCCTCGGATCTCTCCGGTGGCATGATCAAGCGGGTTGCTCTTGCGCGCGCGCTGATCATGGACCCGCCGCTGCTGCTGCTCGACGAGCCCACGGCCGGACTGGACCCCGACAGCGCCGACGCCTTTTGCGCGTTGATTCGGTCGTTACATCGGGAGTTGGGCCTGACCGTGGTGATGGTCACGCATGACCTCGACACCTTGTACGAGCTCAGCACCCGTGTGGCGGTGCTGGCGGACAAGCATGTGATCGTGCATGGCATGCCCAAGGACGTGATCGCGTTTCCCCATCCGTTCATCCATGATTTTTTCCTGGGTCAACGCGGGCAACGTGCCATGGAGTTGTTGCGCGAATACCCGTTCGCGGTGTAGAAAGGTCGTCAAATGGAAAATAAGGCGCATGCCCTGGCAGCTGGTATCTTCGTGGTGCTGGTGTCGGCGATGTTGATCGCCATGGCCGCGTGGCTTACACGCGACACCGGCGAGAACCGGATTTATGAGATCTCCAGCGCGGAGGCGGTCAATGGCCTGCAGTCGCAAGCCACGGTGCGTTACAAGGGCGTCGCCGTCGGCAAGGTGATGAGCATCGGCTTCGATCCCAAGGCCGTGGGTCATGTGCTGGTGCGCCTGGCACTGGATGAAGGCGCGCCGATCACTGCAGCAACCTTCGCCACTTTGGGTTTTCAAGGCGTGACCGGATTGGCTTTCGTGCAGCTGGACGACGAAGGCGACGACAAGACGCCGCTGGCGACCAGTCAGGCTGAGCCGGCGCGCATACCGATGCGCGCCAGTTTGTTGTCCAGGCTGTCGGACCAGGGGGTAGCGATCTTGACCCGCCTCGAACAGACGGCAGATCGGGTCAACCAGCTGCTGGTGCCCGAAAACCAGAAACAGCTGATGGCCACGATCGACGGGTTCGGCCAGACGGCGATCAGCGTCCAGAAAATGTCGGACCGTGTCGAAAAATTGTCAGCCAATATGGACGCCATCCTCAATGCGCAACTGGGTCCGCAGCGGGTCAATATTCCGCGTTTCGTCGACGACGCCACCACGACCCTGACGACTTTGCAAAACACGGCGGGTGGACTGGACAAGGCCGTGGCGGAGTTCAAGACCACCGCCAGCGCCTACACCGTGCTGGCCGAACGGCTCAATGCCAAAGACGGCGCGGTAGAGCGTTTGACCGAAGGCGCGCAAGCATTGACACAAGGCGCGGTCGCGCTGACCGAAGCGGGCAAGGCTTTCAATGCTGACACCTTGCCGCGCCTGAACCGCACCATCGATGAGACGACACGAGCGGCGCGACAAGTCAACCGCGCCGTCACCGCAGTCAGCGACAACCCGCAGTCGCTGCTCTTGGGCAACGGTGTCATACCGCCAGGCCCGGGCGAGCCTGGTTTTTCCGTGCTGAAAGGCAAGCCATGAATCCAAACTGCGCTACGGCAACCCTCCGTTTCCGACCCTGGCTGCTCGCGTCATGCCTGTTGCTCGGCGCCTGCAGCGTGCTTGACAAGCCGGTGCGCGCAACGGTCTACGATTTCGGACCCGGCGCGCGTGCCAACCCGGTGGCGACGTCGGTGACTGGCCAGGCTGCCATTGCGGTCGCAGAGGTCGAGGCGGCCAGTGCGCTGGAGAGTACCGCCATGTTGTACCGGCTGGCCTACGCCGATGCGCAGCAACTGCAGCCGTATGCACAGGCGCGTTGGAGCATGCCGCCCGCGCAGTTGCTGAGCCAGCGTTTACGCGCCGCGCTGGGCCAGCAGCAGCCGGTGTTGCGAGAGGGCGATGGCCTGCGAGCGTCAGGCCCGTCGGCACGCCTGCTCCAGCTCGAGCTCGACGAATTCAGCCAGGTGTTTGACGCGCCCGATGCCAGCGTCGGCCTGGTGCGCGTCAATGCCACCGTGGTGGTGCCGGATGCGGCCGGGGGGCGGCTGCTGGCGCAGCGCCGCTTCGTGGCGCAAAGCCCCGCGCCCAGCCCGGATGCAGCCGGTGGCGTGCGCGCGTTGACTGCTGCTTCGGAGTTGCTGGTGTCGGATATCGCCCAATGGCTGAAAACCCTGCGTTGAGACTGCCCACACAGGCGCAGCTGCAGCTGCGCGCGCATTTCGAGCGCGCCGGCTTGCGCGTCGAGGGCGTTTGCGAGGACTTGTCCAACCTGGGCGAGCACTGGCGCCAGACCGCTGCCTTGCTGGAAGACCTGACGCCCGACGAGGCCGACACGCTGGGCACCCTGATGCCCACCGTGCGTGCCGGCCCGGGACAAGTCCTGATCGCGCAGGGCGAGGTCGGCGAGTGGATGCTGTTGCTGCTCGAGGGCACGGTGGATGTGGTCAAGCGATCGGACGAGACTGGCGAAGCATCCCGGCTGGCGGTGGTCAAGGAGGGTGCCTCGATTGGCGAGATGTCGATGCTCGATTCCGCGCCGCGGTATGCCAGTTGCATTGCGATCAACGAGGTTCGCGCCGGCGTGTTGACGCGCGCCGCCATTGCCTACCTGATCCAGGCCCATCCCGCGATCGGTGCCAAGATACTGGTCAAGCTGACCCAGCTGCTGGCCCAGCGTCTGCGCAACACCAGCAACCGTCTGGTCAAGGTGCTGCAGCACCAGGAACCCGATTACACGCCCGATTGAGCGTTTGGCAATTCCAACGCGCAGCGGCCGCTTGCCTCAGCGCCCGCCAGACACATCCATGATGGTGCCGGTCACATAGCTGGCCTGTGGGCCGAGCAGCCAGACGATGGCATTGGCCACCTCCTCGGCGCTCCCGGTGCGCTGCATCGGAACCATGGGTGCCATCAGCCTGGCCCGATCGGGCTCGCCGCCCGATGCGTGGATGTCGGTTTCGATGATGCCCGGGCGCACTGCATTGACCCGCACACCTTCGGTGGCGACCTCCTTGGCCAGGCCGACGGTGAAGGTGTCGATGGCGCCTTTGGAGGCGGCGTAGTCCACGTACTGGCCAGGCCCGCCCAGGCGCGCAGCCACGCTGGAGACGTTCACGATGGCACCGCCCGGTCCGCCATGGCGCTGGCTCATGCGCTTGACAGCCTCGCGGCTGCAAACGAAGGTTCCCAGCACGTTGATGTCGAACATGCGCCGCAGCCGTTGCCAGTCCATCGCGTCGACCCGCGATGCCACGTCCACCACGCCGGCATTGTTCACCAGCGCCGTGACCGTTCCCAGAGCCTGGTCGACCTGCCGGAACATCGCAATGACCTGTGCTTCGTCGGCCACGTCGGCTTGCACCGCGATGGCCGTGCCTGCATGCGCGCGAATCGACGCCACCACCGCCTCGGCGCTGCGGCTATCGCGGGCGTAGTTGACGGCAACGGCAAAGCCTTCGGTGGCCGCACGATGGGCGGTGGCAGCGCCGATGCCGCGCGAGCCGCCGGTGATCAGCACGATGGGTTTCACGATGGGCCTTTTCAAACAGACACCGAGCCGCGGGACGCTTGCCGGGCCAGCGCCTGGCGGTTGGTCCGCAAGGCAAAAAGGCAAGGCGCGCGATGCGGGGCGGTGTGCACGATTGCAGCATGAACGATACACGAGCCCGGTGCGCGATGTATGCTGCAGTCCATATGCGCAAGCCCGATCGCGCAACCGCGCGTGCCATTGCCCAACCCCAACGCCAGGAGCCACGCATCATGTCGGAGTCGGTTTTACTGAAGGCGGCAGACGGATTCTCTTGCCCCAGCCATGTTGCGCGGCCCGCGCAACATGCGCGTGGTGCGATCGTCGTGCTGCAGGAGATCTTTGGGGTCAACAGCCACATCCGCGCGGTAGCCGACGACTTTGCGCAGCAAGGGTATCTGGCGCTGGCACCGGCATTGTTCCATCGGGTGCGCAGCGGCGTCGAGCTCGGATACACCGGTGCCGACGTGGAGCAGGGGCGCGCCCTTAAGACGGCCGCCGAGGCGTTGCCCAGGCCCGGTGTGCTGGCGGATGTGGCTGCCGCGATCGCCTACGCGGTGGATCAGGGCGCGGGCAAGGTCGGCGTCGTAGGGTATTGCTGGGGCGGCTTGCTGGCATGGCGCAGCGCCTGCTCCCTGAGCGGGCTGGACGCGGCCGTGGCCTACTATGGCGGCGGCATGACGGCGGGCGTCGAACCTGCACGGCAGCCGCTGTGTCCGGTCCTGTGCCACTTTGGCGAGCAGGACCACGCGATTCCGATTGAGGGCGTGCAGGCGTTTGCCAGGGCACAGAGTGCGGTTGAGGTGCAGGTCTACCCGGCCCAGCATGGTTTCAACTGTGACCAGCGGGCGTCCTTCGACGCCGTAGCGGCAACCCTGGCACGACAGCGCAGCCTGGATTTTTTTGCGCCCCATCTGGCGTAACCGGGGCATGACGATGCGACAACTGCACTACTTTCCTGGCAACGCCAGTCTGGCACCCCATATCCTGCTCGAAGAGATCGGCGCGCCGTTCGAATTGGTGCTTGTGGACCGAGACAACGCCGGACACAAGTCACCGGCCTATCTGCAGCTCAATCCCAACGGTCTGATCCCGGTATTTGTCGACGGCCCGCTGGTGTTGTACGAGTCGGCCGCGATCTGCCTGCATCTGTGCGACAGCGCGCCACCTGAGCGGCTCTTGCCGCCACTGGGAACGACAGCGCGGGCCCATGGCTACAAGTGGCTGATCTGGATGACCAATACCTTGCAGCCGGCTTTGCTATGCTATTTTTATCCCGAGCGCTGGATGAACCCGGGCAACGTCGACGGCGCGGCCGAACTCAAAGCCCACGCGCAGGAGCGGGTGGGCGTGTTGCTGGACCAACTCGACGCCGAACTGGCGCGTAGCGGCGGGCCCTGGCTGCTGGGCACCGACTATTCGGCGCTCGACCCCTACTGCCTGATGTTGTGCCGCTGGACCCGAAACTTCTCGGCCGACCCCGCGTGTGAGCGTACGCACCTGGGCTCACACATGATGCGGGTGCTGGAACGTCCGGCGGTGCATCGGGTGTTTGCCACTGAACAGATCGCGTTGACGGATGTCTGACGTCGGCACTGCAGCGGCTGAACCGGGAGATTGTTTACCATCAAGGGTTGCGGCGCGCAGTAATATGGCGCATGTCGTCTGTGCTGACAGGAGAGGTCCCTATGCTGCTGAGCCGTTATCTGCTGAACCTTATGTTGGCCCTGGTCGGCTTTCTCCCACTGGCAACCACTGCGCAGGCCCAAAGCGTCGCACCGGCGATCCGCGGTTTTACCGTTGACCAGGTCGCTGAGCTCGCGCCAGGCACCGAATTGATCTTCCGTGTCAATGCCAATCCTGGCGGCGCGGTACAAATCGATATCGATGGCGTGGCGAACCCTCTGGGCCTGAGCGAAACCAGCGCTGGACTTTTTACGGGTGCGTACACGATCAGCATCCGCGACAAGATCAGACCCGACAGCCGCGTGCAGGCAACGGTGCGGCTCGATGCCCGCCAGACCACCATGACGCTGGGCCAGAGCTTGCTGACCGAGGCCGCCAACGCCAAGGCGATCGCGCTTGCCTATCCCCAACCGCAGCTCACGCGAATCGAAACCCGCAACACCGGGGCGCTTACGGGTGGCCATGAGCTCAGTTTCAACGTCAATGGCACGGCCGGCGGCACGGCACAGGTATCGCTGGACGGTGGCAAGACACTGATTCCACTGGCCGAGGAGCGCAGTGGCCGCTACAGCGGTCGCTACACGGTCAAGACCCGGGACAGTTTCAGTGACGCTACGCCAGCGCTGTTTTCCTTGACCATCGCCGACAAGACGACCCGTGCCACCAAGCCCCTGGCCAGCGGTGTCATCGTGCCGGTGGCGCAGGTCGAACCCGCGCCTGCGGCTTGCATGGCGTGCGGCGTGGTGGCGTCGGTGCAACAGGTCAAGGTCAAGGGCAAACCCAACTACCTTGGCGCCATCGCTGGCGGTGTGGCGGGAGCTGCCTTGGGCAATCAGGTTGGCAAAGGCGACGGCCGCACTGCCGCCACCGTGATCGGCGCAGTGGGCGGGGCGGTAGCCGGCCGGGAAATCGAAAAGAACGTGCGCTCGGGCACCTATTACGAGGTGATGGTGAAGCTCGATGACGGCAGCACGCGCACCGTCCGTTATGAAAAGGATCCGGGCTTTGCCGTTGGTGCCAAGGTTCGCATGGATGGCGAGCAGCTACGGTCCCGTGAGTGAGGTTGCGAGCTTCAGTCCAGCTGCCGCAGTCGGCCATCGGCGCAGGACGCGGAGGTTCAAGGACAGCCAGTTGTCCTGACAGGCTTCACGCTCAGCCGTCTCGCAACAGGCGGGCCGCGTCCAGCGCGAAATAGGTCAACACACCGTCGGCACCAGCCCGCTTGAATGCCAGCAGGCTCTCCATCATGACCGCGTCATGGTCAAGCCAGCCGTTGTGCGCAGCCGCCTTGAGCATCGCATATTCGCCGCTGACCTGGTAGGCGAAGGTGGGAACCCGGAACTGGTCCTTGACCCGACGCACGATATCGAGATAGGGCATGCCGGGTTTGACCATCACCATGTCCGCACCTTCGGCGATGTCCATCGCCACCTCTCGCAGGGCCTCGTCGGTATTGCCAGGGTCCATCTGATAGACCTTCTTGTTGCCTTTGCCCAGCGTGGCGGCCGATCCGACTGCATCGCGGAACGGCCCGTAGAACGCACTGGCGTATTTGGCGCTGTAGGCCATGATGCGGGTATGGATGTGGCCGTTGGCCTCCAGTGCCTGGCGAATCGCGCCAATGCGGCCATCCATCATGTCGCTGGGTGCCACGATATCGACGCCGGCTTGTGCCTGGGCCAGGGCTTGCCGCACCAGCATTTCGACCGTCGCGTCATTCAAGATGTAGCCATCGGCAGCGGGGTCGGGATCGAGTACTCCATCCTGACCATGACTGGTGTAGGGGTCAAGCGCGACGTCGGTCATGATGCCTAGAGTCGGAAACTGCTTTTTCAAAGCCCCCACGACACGGGGAATCAGCCCGTCGGGATTGAAGGCCTCGCGTCCGTCCGGTGTCTTGAGCGCCGGATCGATGGCGGGAAACAGTGCCATCACCGGGATGCCCAGGCTCACGCATTGTTGCGCCACCGGCAACAGCAGGTCCAGGCTGAGTCGCTCCACTCCTGGCATGGAGCCGACGGCTTCGCGCCGTTGCACGCCGTCGACGACGAACACCGGGTAGATCAGATCGTGGGGACGAACCGTGTGTTCGCGCACCAGGTCACGTGTGAAGCTGTCGCGGCGCAAGCGGCGTGGGCGACCGAGGGGGTAGGGGGCAAAGGGCGTCATGGTCAAAATTGTGCATCAATGTTCGTTGACATCTTCCTGTTGATGGCAACTTCCCGCTTGCGCATCGCTGGGCACCGACCTTTGCGACCTTGTTCTGTCGTTGGTGCGACACATTTGTAACGAAACTATTGAACCGATGCTTCACATTTGTTAGATTTCGGGTGGGCGGCGTGCCGCTCCCCGCTTTTCCTCCCTGAGCGGGGCCTTGATGTGTGACAGCAAAAAAGGCTTGAACCCCAGCTCTCGGGCCGGGGTTTTTTTTGTGCGCCTCGTGCGCGCTCGTATCCGTGCAATTCCCGGGCGTCCCTTGACCTAAACTGGCACGATGCTCTGGATCAAGGCCTTGCACATTGTTTTCGTGGCCAGCTGGTTTGCCGGCCTTTTCTACCTGCCCAGGATTTTCGTGAATCTGGCGATGGTGGAACCCGGGTCGGTCGCGGAACGCGATCGTTTGCTGCTGATGGCCGGGAAATTGCTGCGGTTCACGCGTTTGCTGTTGTGGCCGGCGCTGGGCTTCGGACTCTGGTTGTTGGTCTTGTGGTGGCCCGTGCCCGGCTTTGGCCAAGGCCCTGGCAGTGGCTGGTTGTGGCTCAAGCTGGCGATCGTGGTGCTGGCATGGGTCTATCAGGAGGCCTGTGGCCTTTTGCTGCGCGGCTTTCTTCAGGGGCGTGAGCGGCGTGGGCATGTCTGGTTCCGGTGGTTCAACGAGTTGCCAGTGCTGATGCTGTTTGCGGCGGTCATCCTGGTGGTGGTCAAACCGTTCTGACCCACGGTCGATGCAAAAGACCTCCGCCTGGCCGCTGGCGCTGAGCACTATCGGCCTGATCATGTATGCCAGCTTGTACCCGTTCTCGGATTGGCGGGACCAAGGGGTCGCTCCCTGGGCGTTTCTGGTTGCGCCCTGGCCGCAGTACTGGACCGGTTTCGATGTGGGTGCCAATATTCTGGGATATGTGCCGACTGGCTTTTTCCTGGCGCTGACGGCGTGTCGAACCGGGCGCGGGCGCAATGCCGTAGCGCGGGCCACATTGGTTTGTCTGCTGTTGTCGATGTGTATGGAAACAGTGCAAATTTATTTGCCGGCGCGGGTGCCGTCGAATGTGGATCTCGGGCTCAACGTGCTCGGCGGCTGGCTCGGAGCCCTGAGTGCGTCGCTGCTCGAGCGACTGGGTGCGCTGGCACGCTGGGGCCGGTTCCGGGCACGCTGGTTCGTCGCGGATGCGCGTGGCGCGCTCGTGTTGCTGGCGTTGTGGCCCGTCGCGTTATTGTTTCCGTTGGCAGTGCCACTGGGCCTGGGGCAAGTACTGGCGCGCGCCGAAGCCGCCTTGGCACAACTGCTGGAAGATACGCCGCTGTTACGGTGGTTGCCGACGCTCGACCTGGAGTCCCGCTTGCTGGCACCGCAGGTGGAGTTCGTCTGCGTCGTGCTCGGATTGTTGATTCCGAGTCTGCTGGGGTATTGCATCATCCGGCCGGTGCTCCGGCGGGTGCTGCTGGTGTTGGTGACCGTAGTGGTTGGTGTCTTGATGACCAGCCTTTCCGCAGCATTGACCTTCGGACCGCAACACGCCTGGGAATGGGTGCATCGGCCAGTGCTCGTCGGTCTACTGACCGGCCCGGTGCTGGCGCTGATGCTGGTGCGGGTGCCCCACCGTCTTGGTGCCGTGCTAGCCTTGCTGGCCATGGTGGCCTACCTGGGTCTGCTCAACCAGACACCGGCTGACCCGTATTTCATGCACAACCTGCAGACCTGGGAGCAGGGTCGATTCATCCGGTTCCACGGTCTGGTTCAATGGTTGGGTTGGCTGTGGCCCTATGCTGCTGCGGTGTATCTGCTCCAGCACAGCTGGCGCGAACCCCGCAAAAACTAGAATTCGCCGATGCCTGATCCAGTTTCCCCCGTGTGCGTCACGCCATCGTCGTATTACCAGCGGCACATTTTTTTCTGCTTAAATGAGCGCAAGAACGGCGAGGCCTGTTGCTCTCAGCATGCGGCCCAGGCCGGATATGACCGCTGCAAGCAATTGGTCAAGGCCGCAGGCCTTGCCGGACCGGGCCAGGTGCGGGTCAACAAGGCGGGTTGCCTGGATCGCTGCGCAGCCGGCCCGGTTGCCGTGGTTTATCCAGAGGCAGTCTGGTACAGCTACGTGGACGAAAACGACATCGAGGAGATCGTCGAATCCCATCTCAAGCATGGGCGGGTGGTGGAGCGGTTGTTGACGCCGGCCCATCTGGGCCGCTGACCGGGCCTCCTGCGCCTGCCGGCGGCAGCGACTGGTAGTCGCTGTCACGTGTGTTGCGTGTTTCCACTTGTACGTTGGCAGGAAGTGCGCTTCTTTTCAGGGACAATCCCGGGGTCGGCTCCATGCGGCGGTTCGCCACCTGCTCGGATACCCCTTGTTCCGTTGCCGACCATGCGCGCAGCCTGTGGGCTGGTCTCGCCTTGATGTCCCCGTTTTGACCCATCCCCACGAACTGACATGAAGACTCTGATATTTGCCCTCGCTTTCGCGCTATCCCTGGCTGTGGGCGCTCAAACGCCGCAACCCCCGGAAATTGCCGCCCGTTCCTATTTGCTGATGGACCTGACGTCTGGTCAGGTGTTGGCAGAAAAAGACGCGCAGTCGAGCGTCGAGCCGGCGTCACTGACCAAACTGATGACGGCGTATCTGGTGTTCGATGCCCTGCGAACCAAGAAAATCTCGTTGACGCAGACTCTGCCTGTCAGTGTGCGCGCCTGGAAGATGGAAGGTTCGCGCATGTTCATCGATCCGAAGATGCAGGTTCCGGTTGAGGACCTGATCAAGGGCATGATCGTGCAGTCGGGCAACGATGCAACGGTTGCGCTGGCCGAAGGCGTGGGCGGAACGGTCGAACAGTTTGTCAAACTGATGAACGATCAGGCCAAAGCGCTGGGCATGACCGCAACTGGCTATCGCAATCCGGAGGGGCTGACCGAGACCGGCCATACCACCACCGCACGCGACCTCTCCATCCTGGCCAGTCGGTTGATACAGGATTTCCCCGAATACGTGGGTTACTACGCGATCAAGAAATACCGTTATGCAGGCACGCCGGCGAGTAACGACAACAACCGCAATCTGCTGCTGTACCGCGATCCGTCGGTCGATGGGCTCAAGACCGGTTACACCGAGGCCGCCGGGTACTGCATGATTGTCACGGCCAAACGCGATTTTCCCAACCTCGGGCAAGCTGGGGCACCGGCGGGCAGCCCCGAGGCCAGTGGCGGCAGGCGCTTGTTGTCGGTGATGCTGGGTGCCGCCAATGAGAACGCCCGCGCCAACGAGTCGCAGAAACTGATCAACTGGGGGTACACCGCGTTCGAGGCGGTCAAGTTGTTCGACGCCAACCAGCCGATCGTGACGCCCGCAGTGTGGAAAGGTGCTGTCTCCACCGTCAAACTCGGGCGTATGCAGCCGCTGATCGTCACAGTCCCCTCGGGCTCGGGCAGCAAGCTCACGACCCAGATCGCCCGGCCAGATCCGTTGGTGGCACCCTTCACCAAGGGGCAGACCGTTGGTACGGTGAAGGTTCTGGCTGTCGGACAGGTTGTGGCCGAGCGGCCGTTGGTGGCGCTGGAGGACGTGCCGCAGGCGGGTGTTCTGGGTCGTGCCTGGGATGCGATCCGGCTGTGGATTCAGTGATCTGCTCCGGGTGAGTCGGCGCAGCGCGCCTTGCGAGGCGCAAAGGCCGCTGCTATACTCGCAGGCTTTTCGGAATTTTCCGAAGGGATGACGTTTTTTCGTCGCAAAATACAACGTTTAGGGACGTTCAACTGCATCTGCCCCGGCATTTTTTGAAGTGCCGAAGGTGTTTGCCAACAGGAGGCTTTGGTGCCAACCATTAACCAGCTAGTCCGTCAGGGGCGCGAGGTCGAAAAGATCAAGTCCAAGAGCCCTGCGATGGAAAATTCTCCGCAGCGCCGAGGCGTCTGCACCCGTGTGTACACCACGACCCCGAAGAAGCCGAACTCGGCGCTGCGCAAGGTCGCCAAGGTGCGTCTGACCAACGGTTTCGAGGTCATTTCTTATATTGGTGGCGAAGGCCACAACCTGCAGGAGCACTCGGTGGTGCTGGTGCGCGGCGGCCGGGTCAAGGATCTGCCTGGTGTGCGTTACCACATCGTGCGCGGTTCGCTCGACCTGCAAGGCGTCAAGGATCGCAAGCAGTCGCGTTCGAAATACGGTGCCAAGCGTCCGAAAAAGGCCTGATCAGCCCTCATGCACGGCGAACCGTTGCGGTTCGCGCGCCCGGGCGGCGTTGAATGTTCCGTTGTCGGTGTCCTGTTTCTGCCCTGGCTGGCGGTATTGGACGAAGTGACCTGAAGTCCGGAATCCTCCGGATGGGTCGAGTAAGTGGGAGTCTGTGTGGCTCCCGCGGTGCCCGCAAGAGCGCCAACTGAAGCAAAGAGGTGAAAAATGCCACGTCGTCGCGAAGTCCCTAAGCGTGAAATCCTGCCGGATCCGAAATTCGGCAATGTCGAGCTGTCCAAATTCATGAACGTGATCATGGAAGGCGGCAAAAAAGCGGTCGCCGAGCGCATTATTTATGGCGCGCTCGAGCAGATCGAGAAGAAAAATCCGGGCAAGGACCCGGTTGAGGCCTTCACCATGGCGATCAACAACGTCAAGCCCATGGTCGAGGTCAAGTCGCGCCGCGTTGGCGGTGCGAATTACCAGGTGCCGGTCGAGGTGCGTCCCGTCCGCCGTCTGGCCCTGTCCATGCGCTGGATCAAGGAAGCCGCCCGCAAGCGCGGCGAGAAGTCCATGGCCATGCGCCTGGCCAACGAGTTGATGGAAGCCACCGAAGGTCGGGGCGGTGCCATGAAAAAGCGTGACGAGGTGCACCGCATGGCGGAGGCCAACAAGGCTTTCTCGCACTTCCGCTTCTAACTTTCATGATGCCCACCCTTCACCCCGCATCATGAAAGCTATTTCACGTTAAGCATACGCAGGCGCCCGGGTCGGATACAACCAGTCTGATGGCTGGTTGAGGTTGCGGTATTGATGGTTTCCATGTTGACCCCATCTTAATCTGCCGTCCGTGCCTGCCCGTTCCTGCCATCGCCGCCTTGGCCCAGGTGGCAGTCTGCGCAAGGTGGCTCATTTTTGTATTTGTCGGCCAATTAAGGATTGATCATGGCTCGCGCTACCCCCATCGAACGCTATCGGAATATCGGCATCTCGGCGCATATCGACGCCGGAAAGACCACAACCACCGAGCGAATTCTTTTCTACACCGGTGTGAACCACAAGATCGGTGAAGTGCACGATGGTGCCGCCACCATGGACTGGATGGAACAGGAGCAAGAGCGTGGCATCACGATCACGTCGGCTGCGACCACCTGTTTCTGGCGCGGCATGGATACCTCGCTGCCCGAACACCGTATCAACATCATCGACACACCCGGCCACGTGGACTTCACTATCGAGGTCGAGCGTTCCATGCGGGTGCTGGACGGTGCCTGCATGGTGTATTGCGCCGTCGGTGGCGTGCAGCCCCAGTCCGAGACGGTCTGGCGCCAAGCCAACAAATACAAGGTGCCGCGCCTGGCCTTTGTCAACAAGATGGACCGTACCGGTGCCAATTTTTTCAAGGTGCATGACCAGATGCGGCTGCGCCTGAAGGCCAATCCAATCCCGATCGTGATTCCCATCGGTGCCGAAGAGCATTTCAAGGGTGTTGTCGACCTGATCAAGATGCGCGCCATCCTCTGGGACGAGGCTAGTCAGGGCATGAAGTTTGAATACCAGCCGATTCCTGCGGATCTGCTGGAGACCGCCAAGCAGTGGCGCGAGAAGATGATGGAGGCGGCAGCCGAGGCCTCCGAAGAGCTGATGAACAAGTACCTTGAAGAAGGTGACCTGTCCGAAGAGGAGATCAAGCTGGGCATCCGTACCCGGACGATTGCCAGCGAGATCCAGCCCATGTTCTGCGGCACCGCATTCAAGAACAAGGGTGTGCAGCGCATGCTGGACGCCATCATCGAGTTCATGCCCTCGCCAGTCGATATTCCGCCGGTTGGCGGTACGGATGAAGACGAGATGCCTGTCACCCGCAAGGCCGACGACAGCGAGAAGTTCTCCGCGTTGGCGTTCAAGCTGATGACCGACCCATTCGTCGGTCAGTTGACCTTCGTGCGCGTCTATTCCGGCGTATTGCAAAAGGGCGACAGCGTCTACAACCCGATCCGCGGCAAGAAAGAGCGCATTGGCCGTATCGTGCAGATGCACGCGAACAACCGCGAAGAGGTCAGCGAGATCCGCGCCGGCGACATTGCCGCCTGCGTCGGCTTGAAGGACGTGACCACTGGCGAGACGCTGTGCGATCCGTCGGCCATCGTATTGCTTGAGCGCATGGTGTTCCCGGAGCCGGTGATCACCCAGGCCGTCGAGCCCAAGACCAAAGCGGACCAGGAAAAGATGGGCATCGCCTTGCAGCGTCTGGCCCAGGAAGATCCGTCGTTCCGCGTCAAGACCGACGAAGAGTCGGGCCAGACCCTGATCGCCGGCATGGGTGAGTTGCACCTCGAGATCATCGTGGACCGCATGAAGCGGGAGTTCGGCGTCGAAGCCAACGTCGGCAAGCCCCAGGTGGCTTACCGCGAGACGATTCGCAAGACGGTGGAAGACTCGGAAGGCAAATTCGTGCGCCAGTCCGGCGGCAAAGGTCAATACGGCCATGTCGTGCTCAAGATCGAGCCGAACGAGGCGGGCAAGGGCTTTGAGTTTGTCGACGCGATCAAGGGCGGTGTGGTTCCGCGAGAGTACATTCCTGCGGTCGAGAAAGGCGTCATCGAGGCGCTCAATGCCGGTGTACTCGCGGGCTACCCGGTCGTGGACGTCAAGGTGACGCTGCATTTCGGCTCCTACCACGATGTGGACTCGAATGAGAACGCATTCAAGATGGCCGCGATCTTCGGTTTCAAGGACGGCTGCCGCAAGGCCAGTCCGGTGATCCTGGAGCCGATGATGGCGGTCGAGGTGGAGACGCCGGAAGACTACGCAGGCAACGTGATGGGTGATCTCGCATCCCGTCGTGGCATGGTCCAGGGCATGGACGACATGGTTGGTGGTGGCAAGGCCATCAAGGCCGAGGTGCCGCTGTCCGAGATGTTCGGTTATTCCACGACACTGCGTTCCATGTCGCAGGGCCGTGCGACCTACACCATGGAGTTCAAGCATTACTCCGAAGCACCGCGCAACGTGTCGGAAGCCATCATGGCTGCGCGTGCCAAATAAGAAGTCATTCGGAGTCCGGGTTGCACCGATGGTGTGATCGGGAATCCGAACCCTGTCTTCGATCCGTGTCTTCTCTTGTGTCAGTGCAAGCAGAAATCCCGACCGGATCGGAAACATTAAACCGTAACCACTGACATAGCTCTTTGGAGAATTGAAAAATGGGAAAAGAAAAATTTGCGCGAACCAAGCCGCACGTGAACGTGGGCACGATTGGTCATGTGGACCACGGCAAGACGACGCTGACGGCGGCGATCACGACGATTTTGGCGGCAAAGTTTG
>Ga0105045_10002134_pt1 | contig 16604 bp, 11 predicted proteins | sample MAT02_FD_78089 | JGI IMG/M metagenome (GOLD analysis project Ga0105045, IMG submission 78089) | Freshwater microbial communities from Lake Fryxell liftoff mats and glacier meltwater in Antarctica - MAT-02 (megahit assembly) | ecosystem: Environmental > Aquatic > Freshwater > Ice > Liftoff... | reverse complement strand
GCTGTATTTGCGGCTGAAGCTGCACCGGCCGATTCTGCGCCACTCGATTTTGAAGGCGAAACAACCGCGCTTGCCACTTCTTCGGAGGGGGTTGAAGAAGTTGCGGACCCGGTAGGTATAGTTGCCGCGGGTACTGCATCCTTTTTAGAGACATTGGAGTTTTCAATGGTATTGACTGCCGGCATTTGGGCAGGAACTTGTGAAACCGTTTCGGGTTTTTTTGGGGTTTGCAAAGCCTCACTTTCTGCAATATCATTTGGAGCTTTCAAACCTTTCGGCTTTGGCTGAAGATTGTTACGGGTGTCTGCAGAAACATCAATTTTCTCAATAGCCTGCCCTGTATTATCAGCCAAGGAAGCAGCGGTCTCCACTTCGCCGCCATAAACTTTGGTAAATGCAGCCATTTGAGCCGTACTGCCTACAGTTGCCAGGGCATCCGGCCGATCGGTTAAATATTGAGCTACGGCTTTATCATCAATAATAATATTGTTCAAAACGGACTTTTGGCTCGCTAAATCCGACGCTGAAATAGGAGTACCAGTAATATTTTCAGTCTGAAAACTTCCATTTTCAATTGACTTATATAGCTCCAATCGATCCTGCATATCGCGCGAATCGATTAATAATTTCTCCGCGGCTGCGTAGCGTTTATCAACTCCAGCAACAAGGTTTGAAATATCGGTCTTCAGGCGTCCTATTTCTTCATCGAGCTGCTTGGCTTCCTTACCTTTTGCTGCTTCGCGCAATCTCTTTTTATTAATTAATTCCCGCTCCATGGTCGCAGCTTCTTGCCGGGCGTTCCCGGCTTTTGCCATTGCAGCATCGCTCTGGTTGCGGCTTTGAGAAGCTTGGGCTTGCACAGCGTCCATTGGTTTCGCCGCTGTAGATTGATCGGCTTCGGTAACCTGAAGCGCTTTTTCAGCTTTCAGCGAGGTAAGCGCATTTTCATAATTCCTTTCATTTAGGGCCGCTTGAAGCTCCATTTGTGCTCGCCGTGCTTCGGTCTTAAATTGTGCCTGCTCTGCTGCTATTGCTCCAAGTTGCTGCGCCAGGGCATCGGCATTTTCCGCTTTACGCAACGCTGTCTCTGCATTCATTTTTGCTAAAGCAGTTTTGAACATCAATTCGGGTTGGCTCAATTCGTCGGCCCTTTTCGCTTCAGCTTCATTCGCAATCGCCGTTTCGCCAAGCACTTTGGCGACCTGCCACTGCTCTGCTGCCGCTTGTGTGGCCTGTTTTTGATAGGCTTTTGCCCTGGCTTCTTCCTGGCCGATCTTAACTACGCGCTGTTCGGCTTGCGCCAAAACCTGCTCATTACTTAGGCCAATACTAAATCCTGCCGAATGATAGGCCAGATCAATATCCGATTCTTGCACTGCTGGTGCTTCAGCTTCTTTCGTAGGGTCGTAATTTACATCGAGCTGCGAACGCTGGCGCAGTATCTTTTGAGCCAGAGTCATTACGTCGCCCTGATAAGTTTGGTCAAATAGATTATTTATTACGAGCTTTTCAAGTCCAGCGGAAAGCACGAGCTCCATTTCCTGCAAATAGGCGGTGAGCCCCTGGCTTTTAGGAACCGCAACTGCTCCGGAATGTACCGTTTTACCCTTATCTACTTCGACCAATATTTTATAGCGGCCACTTCGGGGAAAGCTAAGCACGTAATCGCCGGTGTTTGGATCGGTATACTGGCTATCCACTTCTTTATTGGAAGCGGCATCTATGACCGTGATTTTAGCAAGCTTGATCGAAGGATTTACTTTATTGACAAAAAGTCCTTTTACCAAGGTGAGCTCCAATGGAATGCTCTGAACCTTTACTGTGTAAACGTGCACTTGCCCTTGACGGCTACTTCGCGCTGACGCAAAATTTGCCAAATTCTTGGTAGAGTCGGCAATGTAGAAGAGTTCATCGTCGGGCGTGTTTACGGCAAAATCTAAATTTTCAGGTTTTGAGAAACTTCCCGACCCTGGATTGACTTGCGACTGAAATACGTCGTAACCGCCCATACTATTATGTCCTTTCGACGAGAAGTAGAAGGTTTGGTTATCGGGGTGCAGGAAGGGATAATTTTCGTCGTAGGGCGAGTTAATAGCAGCCGGTAGCTTTTGTGGCGATGAAAACGAGCCGTCGGGAAGCATCTGAGCGCGGTAAATGTCCAATCCATCCTTTCCGTCCTTGCCATAGCTCGAAAAATATACATCGGAGCCGGGGCCACGGAAATGAATAAGCGATTGGTGATTGTTCTTTTTGTCGAGTGATGTGAGCAGGGCTTCGGGCGTAACCAAAATTTTTCCACCGATTTCGCTCAAGTCGTAAATCCGGAAGAAGGCTTCAGTTGCAGACTGTTTTTTATCGAGTACGCGAAGGTCCTTTATTTGCGATAGCAGTTGCAAACCATTCGCACAAGCGGCCAATTCCTGTTCTACCTGGAGTTCCGAAGCCCCTTTTGAATCGAGCGACTGATACTTTTGGTAAGCCTTTGTGGCATCGGCAAATTGATAATTGAGATGGTAGGCTCTTGCAAGAAAATACCACACTTTATTATCTACGCCGGGCTTGGAGCTTGCGAATTTCAGGTATTTAATGGCTTCGTCTTTCTTAGTGGTTTCGCCATAAAGAGCGGTAGCCCCGTATTTGAAATTCAAATCGGGGTTGGTAGGGTTCAGGCTAAGGAGCTGCGCATATAGCGGCATAGCATCGGCATATGCCTTTTGGTCGAAAAGGGTATTGGCTTCCTTCAGGAGATCTCCTTCGGAATACTGCGCATTTGCGGCTACACACCACAATAACGCAAGCAAGGCCAGGGATACCTTGTGTTGTATAGAGCGTATCAATTTCTAGTTTAAGGGTACTATCCCTACGCCTTTCGAGCAGAGATTGTTACGCGAAGAAACCAATAATTTCCGGCTTTTTAAAACATGAACTGATCGAGGAAGACGTTCTGCTTCGATTTCGAACCTAGCATGTACGTGTAATCGTCTTCTTTCTTGGCTCCAGCTGTCTTGCGTTTTTCTTCTTTTTCTTCCAACAGGATATTGTTGAAATTCTTATCGGAAGCAAAGGCTTGCATTAGCCCACGCTTATAGGTAAAATAGTACCAGTTAGACTCATCGGCTTCGAAATAGACGTGTACAATGTCGCCACTCACTTTCTTTTCGATCACCATTTTACCCGGCACCTTTCGGAAAAATTGCGTTTTTCCAATGCTGGCCACGCTCAATTCTCCTTCCGAGATATATGATTCGAGCACAGGATCCCAGGTGAGTTTTACATCGCTAAAGAAGAGTGTCTTGTTTAATTCTTCAGGGAGTTTTTTAATAGTTCCGCTTAAGTTTAGCTCTGCTATAACCTTATCGGAAGCTGCTAAGCCCATAATTTCACGCATGGCGTATTCATAATTCGACTTCGCCAAATCAACTCCTTTTAAATCGGGAAGCGATCCCAGATACGCCTGCATCTTATCCATGGCAGGATCGCTGAATGGAAAGTTCATAGTCATACTGGTTTGAATCACAATCTTCTCATCCTTCGGATTGAAAGTCAATTTTCCAATTGTTTGTAAGTCGAACTGGCTCAAATTGGTTGCTAAATCCATCTTGCCAAGCGCAGACAGCTCGCATTTTTCGGTGTTAAGCGAAATATAATTGCCAGGTAGATTTTGTTGATTGAGCTTTTGGAGTGCTGCTACTTCGTATTTCTGCTCTGTATCATTGTACTTCAGCACTCCGCGCGACCAAATTACCCGTTGATCGCTTTCATCCCGGCTTTGCGACAAAAAGGTGCCGTACATTTCAAAGGGATCTTTTGCCATGTTCATACCCACATCTACCTTTTTGGCCAGTACGTCCACCAGATTCGTATCAACAGGTATAAGCACTTCTTCCGGATTGATATTGCCAGTAAATTTCATCCAATTTCGCTCCAATCTATCGCAGGCATGAATGATTCGGGTAGATCCGTCGAAGACCAAAAATTGTTCGTTTGCGCGCATCGTTGTTTTGCCCTGGTACTCAAACTGTGGACTTAAGAAAAACCGCTGGCTTTCGGGAATTCTACCCGTGGCTATGGTCTGCCGGGACGAATCGACACTTATATTATCGAGTCGGATGATGTTGGGAAGCTTGTCTTTATCCACATAGGTGTAATTTCCAGAACCCACATAATCGAGGCGCGAGAGTATGGATATCGAAGCGTCGGTAAGGGTATGATATTGAGTGATATAATTGGCCAATACAGTCGCGTTTTCCAAAGGATCCATTTTTGCCTTTCTGCGAATGATTACTCTGCCGCTATCGGGAGTAATTTTGGCATCAGCTACACGAATCCAGGGAATTTGATCGGCGGTGATGGTGTAGTTATCTAAATCGTAGATTGCCTTTGGCGACATGAAGTTTAGCGAATCCTGATCTTTGGCAGTGCTAAAGAAATTTGAACGATTCATGTCCAGCTCGGTGTCGATCACAAAGTCGGTGGCCATCTCGCGTGATGTCTCAAGCGCTATGTCGTTCTTATCCATGAACCATTTAAATTGATCCATGAAGCAGATGTAATCGTTCACAGGAAACTCCACTTTCGTCTCCTCGCCATTCGATTTGAAATTCCCTATTCGCACATCGAAATCGATAAAGGCATTCACGTTGTCGGTTTTGAAGGCTAAGTTGGCTTCTTGAAGCGCGAGAAGTCGGAAACTGGAGGTGTCGCTGGCAAATGAGTTTTTGTTATACGTTATGAGCCCAGATTCCAGCTCCGCACCCGAAAATTCTACAATACCGGCTCCTGTAAGACCCGTGGGTTGAAGGTCGAGCTTTCCAGCCTGTGCTTTGGCTTGTCCGTTGAACATGTTGATAGGCGATTTCGTCACAACCGCCGTCAGTTTATTATCGATCGGGTAAAACGAAAGCCCAACTTCGGTAGCATTTGCTTCCGGAATTTCGGGTTTGCCTACCTGTTCGGCATTCACAAATGCCGTGGTGACCCCTTTTGTGCTGTCGGGAAAGAATGTAAACTGATCGGAACTGGCCACTGCGGTGAGGTATTCCAAATCGCCATCGCCTTGCAGACCGCTGTAATTGAGAATTATATCATTTTTGAAGACTGCTTTGTTTCCATACAATGGAAGCCCACCTTCTGGCGTAGAACGCTTGAAGCCCAGGGCATAATCTTCCTGGATTTTAAGCTTTTCGGTAAGCGTTGGGAAGATTCCACCCGAAACAAAAGTCCCATCAAACGCCACCTGCTCCGTGGCAAAGTTGTCCAGGCTATCGAGCACAAAGGGCTTTAGCTCAAAGTAGACTTTGTCGCGTTCATAGATCCCTTTTTGGATTTTGCTATTGTCATAGTACACAAACGATTCGCGTTCGCTGGCTAGAATTGGGTATTCCGTAAATTCTTCTTGTAGCCCCGATTTATTGAAAGGATTGTCAATTTGGAGCGTTCCCTTTATTCCTTCTATAACGTTTTTCACGCGGCGCAGCGCCTTTGAATTGGGACTGAAATCTTCGACGTACAGCCTGCAGGAGTCTACGGCTATGAGATCAATTTGAAATTTGTCGTAGGTAAACGTGTATTCTTCCCCGTAGAATTCAAACTTCCCCGACCGGATAATTCCTCCAAAATTGAAATCCCGATTCTTGCGAAGATTTACTTCGCCATTTTTAGGATAGATTACCACATTCTGGGAATCAGAAAGCAAAATTTGATCAACTCCTTTGAGCACCAAATCAAAATTCAAGAGATTCAGCTCCGCATTGTCCCCTTGTTTCACATCGCTGTTGAAGAGAATTACGTCGTAGTCGATTTTTCCGGCAGCAGCTGAAATGTAATCGTAGAGTTTTGAACGTACAGTAATGCTCTGACTACTGATATCGTAGTCTAAAAAACCCTTATTTGCTAAGTCGATAAGCACCGGGATGTATAGCTCCAGGCGGTAACCCATGTGAGCGGCTACGCCCGTGGCGTCAAAGGAATCGGAGTTGATTTTACGTGCGTATTCGCGAATGCCGTAAAGCGGATTTATGCGATCCATCCCAGCTAAAGATGTGTATCGAACGGATTTAAAAAAGTTAGAAGACTCAAATGCAGCACGGGTTTCGGTGCTGCCAAATAAGTTGCCCATTCGAATCACCGGATCGTCTATGTTCCAGGTAAAGGACTCGAAATACATATCGATTTTATGATAACTGTCGTAGTAAGGCGATTTTGAAAGCCCTTCGTCGGTGCGGATCAGCGAAAGCTGTCGTTCCTTATTTTTAAACCGCAATTGCAGGCTGGGATGGACAATACTATCGTTGTTGAGCAATATTACCACCCGGGCATCCGAAGATGCGATCCGGTCGGGTTTGATGGCGTAGAACTGGGCGTAGGAAATAAGCTGAGGGCGATTTTCGCGTTTGAATGTAAGCGTTGCCGGCTCTTGGCGCGTTCCGTAGCCTTGCAGGTTGGCGCCTTCCATCCGAAACCCGCCGTTGTAATCTACCTTATCTACGATGTTATTGATCGATAATCGTTTGGCGTGCGATTGAAATTGCGGAAAAGTCGCCTTTTCCTTGGTTACATTGGCTAGAATTTTTTCTTCCATGTCGCCTTCCAGCGGATTCTTAAAAAAGCTGTTGTAAAAAAGCACCGAATCTATTTGAAAACCCGACGATCGAACATTGAGCACATACGGATATTGAATAACGGCATAGGTTTCGTTCGGGTCCAGCCCGGCTCGCTCCCAAGTGATTTTTCCTTCTTTTCCAGCAAATTTTTCGGTTTTTGGATCGTAAACTCCACTGGTGGCGTAAATCACAGCGCTATCGCCTTTTGCAACGCAAATTAGATTTACATCCGGAAAAATGATGGATGGGTTTTTACCGTCAAAGGCAAACCGCCAATTGCTATTATTCACCTTCCAGGTCGAAGCTGGAGAAGAATAAAAAGCGTTATTTAAAAACAATGATTTACTCATTTCCAGAAACTCTTCGGCCGGCTTGGTGCTGCCTTTTAGCAAGCTTTCTAAAGTCTCGACCCAGACATTGAAGCCATCTCCTTCCTGCGGCGATCCGGGGAAGGACATAAGCGAGATCACGAACGATTTAAAAAAGGGGAATGGCCGCAGTCGTTTCTTGAGCATACCGTCGGCAACGGAGTAAATCTGCTCCTTTTGCGCATCGCTGTAGGCGGAACCCAGGAGCCAAAAGGATTGGAATTTATCATCCATCAATTCCTTTGCATCTTTTTTATCGGCGGTGCTCATTATTTCATTCAGCTCATCATAAAATTTTTGAGGCTCATGCGTGAACTGCCGCAGGGTTTGCCCAACAGAAATTTCTGCGCTAATGAGCGTTACGAAGAGAAAAAGAGTGCGAACTATCATAAATCTTATTTCAGAAAATCGAGCATTGCCCAGGAGTTTAGGCTGTGTTGCGAGCAAAAATTCAAATCGAGCTTTGCGGCGGCTTCTTGCAATTCAGGGATATCGCTTTCGAAAAACCCGCTTAAAAATAATGAGCCACCCTTAGTTAACGCGTTTGCGTAGACCTTCATATCCGCAAGAAGGATATTCCTATTGATATTGGCCAAGATAAGATCAAATTTGGCGTCGCCTATGATAGAAGCATCTCCTTTTTGCACATCGATATTGACATTATTCAGGGCGGCATTTTCGACGCTGTTTTCCGCCGCTATAGCTTCTATATCTATTGCCAGAATGCCCGAAGCTCCCATCTTTGCAGCGAGTATGGCGAGCACCGCCGTTCCGCAACCCATATCTAACACTGCTTTGCCTATTAAATTGCGATTCAGCATAGCTTGGAGCATGAGCTCCGTGGTTTGGTGGTGCCCTGTTCCAAACGACATTTTTGGCGAAATCAAAATGGGATAGCGGTAGGCTGAAACGTCTATTTGGTGAAAGGGAGCATAAACCACGCATTCGGCCCCAACCTGGACCATTGCATAGTCCGACTCCCACTGGGCATTCCAGTTTTGGTGGGGAATCTCCGTCACTTCGTAACTCAGGATACCCAGCGATTGGCTCAGTCTTTCGATTACCTGCACGAAGCGCACATCGTGAAATACATCCTTCTGAATGTAAGCTTCTACCCCATCGGAATGCTCCATAAAGCTTTCGAAGTCCAGATCGGCAAGCTCAGCAACTATTATCCCGCTCTCTGCTAAGGAATCGCTGAGATAGAAACGGCAGCAGATATAGTCCACTAAAGGGCGGCTTTGGCGATTGCGGAAAAGTCGGCAGCTTGCAGCGCTGCGCCTCCGATAAGTCCACCATCAACGTCGGGCTGAGAAAAAATTTCTACGGCATTATTGGGTTTGACGCTTCCTCCGTATAAAATTCTGGTTTCTGCCGCCACTTTTTCGCCCGCCACGCTGGCTAATACCTTTCGAATGTGAAGATGCATTTCTTGCGCCTGAGCGGCAGATGCGGTGCGTCCGGTACCAATTGCCCATACGGGCTCGTAGGCGATAACCAGCTTTGTTTGTTTCGAAAAGTTAATTGTTTCCAGCGCTTTACGCAATTGATCTTCAACAATAGATATATGTCTGCCGGCATCGCGATCGGCGAGTAATTCACCACAGCAATAGATCGGAATTAGTCCCGAAGAAATGACAGATTGGATTTTTCGACCGATTAATTCGTCGGTTTCCTTGTGATATTGGCGGCGTTCGCTGTGGCCAACAATGACATATTCCACGCCGGCAGATTTGAGCATTTCAGCCGAATGTTCGCCCGTGTAGGCGCCAAATTCGGTTTGAGCGCTGCAATCTTGAGCCGCTAAGGGGATGCCTAAGTTGAGCGAAACCAACATGGCCAAATAAGGCGAAGGAGGCGCCACAGCAATATCGACCCTGGGGCTAAGTGCGCTCAATGCCGTGAGCTCCCGGTAAAGCTTTTCAGCATCTTGCAGGGAGCCATTCATTTTCCAATTTCCTACTAATAAGGGAGTTCTCATCTTATTGATTTTATTGAATTCGAACGCGTGGGTCGAGCACGCCATACAGAATATCGACCACTAAGTTGATCAGCACAAAAGCCGCTGCAATTACGAGCACGGAGCCCATCACCACCGGATAATCGTCGTTTTGCAAGCTCTGAAACACTTGAAGACCAATGCCTTTCCAGTTGAACACAAACTCGATAAAAACGGCGCCGGCGAGCATCGATGCAAACCATCCCGACACGGCCGTAATCACCGGATTGAGCGCGTTGCGCAGCCCGTGCCGCAACCATACTCTTGCTGGTGTTAGCCCTTTGGCTCGAGCGGTGCGAATAAAATCTTGCGACATCACGTCGAGCAAGGCATTGCGCGTAAGCTGAATGATAATGGCCAACGGCCGCACCCCGAGTGTAATAGCCGGTAGTATTAGATTGCTCAAGGATAAATATTCGCCTGTAAAAACATCAACATCGTAAAGCGAACCAGTCATATTCAAGCCCGTTCCCGGAAGGGCAAAATTCCAATTAACCAAGCTTAGAAGGCTCCAACCAAATAGAACATCCACAATTTTGAAAACGACGAGAATCACAATTCCTATGGCCGCTCCACGCAAAAACAAGATAATCAGCTTCTTAAAATTCTTCGTTTTCGTTCCGAATAGCATAAAAAGCGCAGCCATCAAACCAAAAATGAACGGCAGCGCGGGAATGTGAATGGCTTTCGCCCATAAAAACCCACCTAACCAGGAAAAGATGATCGCTGCAAAGAAAGATGGCAGCGACATACCGATTATGGCTGTGAACAATGTAAAATCATCAAAAAAGCTTCCCTTGTACATCGCGCTGAGCACGCCGAAAAGAACCCCGAAAAAGAGCGCAAAAGTTATAGCCACAAAGGCCAAAGTTAAGGTGCCGGGTAGCGCTTCGCCGATGATTTCAGATACGGCTTTCCGCGATTGGAAAGACCGACGAAGGAAAGGCACCTTGGCCACAAGGGCATAATCGCCAAGCGGCAGCAAGGTGAAATACGAGTAAGTGGTTGGGTCTAAGTAGATCCGACTTCGATCATTAGCCTTATTGTGAAGCGATAGTGGGCTTACGTCGTTGAGATAGAGCAAGTACTGCTTACCCCAAGGTAGGTCCAAGCCAAGCTCGCGGCGCACATTTTGAAGGGATTCTTCCGTGACGCGTTGCCCGAGAAGCATTCGCGCCGGATCGCCCGGATTGATGCTAAAAATCGAGAAAACAAGCGTTACAACGCCCCACAATACAAGGAATCCATATGCTAATTTTCGGAGTAAAAATGGGATCAACGTAGCGGTCTATTTCAGGTAATTGGCCTGCATTTCTGCGAAGGTAGGCACATCACCAGCACTCCATTTGGCTACGATCAATCCATTTTTCAACAAAAGCACTCCCGGATTGGAACGAACGATGGTTTTTAGGAATATTTCATCGCCGGTGTAGAATGGAACAGCCCATTGATTAGCATGCCTATACGTTTCGTGCACATCGTAAGGCGATGACGTAACGGCGTACACATTGAAGTTATTTGCTTGAGCTTCTGCGCTTAGCTCGCGAATTCGGTCGGCGACTTCACCGGCTTCCGCCTTATTTACATCATGCATCACGATCATAATGCTGAAATTCGGATCGTTCAGCAATTCATCTCCAATATCTGAACCATCCGCATTCATTACGTTAAAAGCAGCTATTGGCGGCTCATACCCGCGTTGGAGAACAATCGGATCCGGGCTTGAAAAAGTAATTTGCCAGAGCGTATCCTTCCATAGTTCTTGTTCGAGATAGACCTTAGAGTTAACCGTTCGCTCTTCGTTAGTGCCAGCATGCGTAAGTTTATAAACGGTGGCGTACTCCGTGGGTTGCAGCCCCAGTTCCTTGGCCGATTTCATTTGATCTTTGATGTTCTTTCCAACTGCGTACGGGCGGAAATCTTTAATCGGCAAGTGGTAGTAAGTGTAAATCGAAAAGGCATAAGTCACCACGGTTAGTACGCCAATAATAAGCCAGGTCGTAGATGGTTTCGACGGCCGCTGCGTGCGCAAAACGAAATAAATCAACGCGGTGATAAGGAAAAATACGAGTGGGAAGATCCATCCGAAGAGCCATCCGCCGAAGATAGCGATGACCAATACCGCGCCTGGTAATATGATTACATCTTCCCGGTTGGTATTCACATTAATAAACTTGCTGCGGAGCAGTACAACCAGAGTAAGGAAGAATAAGCCCAAGTCCTTGTAGAATGATTCCCAGGGCGTAAGCGAACGACCAACTGAACCTCGCATGGCATCGCCAAAGCAACCACAATCGGTTACACATACCCCATCGAAAGGTAAACCTTCGGCCATGGCTTGCATTTGCATTTCGTTGCAATTGGCCGTGAAATAGGTGAGCCAGCCGAAGAAAACAGTCATTAAAAGCAATACCACAGCGACCAACCTAACTTGTAGGCCAAATAAAACTGCCAAGCCCAATAGCACTTCGACACCCGAAATCAAGATGGCTAAGATCAGCGACCAATCGTGGAAAATAGCCCAGAAAGCACCAAGCGCGTTTTCGTCGAAATATTCTTCCAATTTTATTCCGAAACCAATGGTATCATTGGCTTTTATGAGCCCGGAAACTAAAAAAACAGAACCGAGAACGATGCGTGAAAAGTAGATTGCTGCTGCATCGCGCTTCAGAATAAAAAGAAGACCGGGAATAAACGCCATGGATACGGCCATCCAGTAAACGTTAAATTCATCGATCAGCGCAGGATTTACAATAGCTAGCGTGGCCATCAATGCTGATGCGCCAATTAAAGCATAACCAATAGGTCGGGAAGGTATCATTCAGTTAATATTTATTTCATTTTTTGGTTTGCACCTTCGGCCTGTTCTTTCAGCAAGATCAGGGCGAAAAGGGCGTAATTGACCATGTCGTAGTAATTGGCATCGATGCCTTCGGACACCAAGGTTTGACCTTCGTTGTCTTCTATTTGCTTCACGCGGAGCACTTTCATAAGTATCAAATCCGTCAGCGACGAAACCCGCATATCGCGCCAAGCTTCTCCGTAGTCGTGATTTTTGCGCTCCATAAGGTCGAATGCCGCCGTGGCATAGCTTTCGTACAATGCTTCCGCCCGATGGAAGGCTAATTCCAGATCATCGTCGCCGGTAAGTTCCAATTGGATCAAGGCCATGATGCAATAATTTACAATGCCTTGAAATTCGGGAGTGATCCCTTCGCCCACGCGCGACTCGCCCACTTGCTGAATGGTACGAATTCGGTTGGCTTTGATGAAAATTTGATCTGTGAGTGATGAAGGACGGAGTATCCGCCAGGCGGTGCCATAGTCTTTCATCTTATTAAAGAAGATATCTTTACACGCCGACAGCGCCGTGTGGTACTGTTCAGCCGTATTTGTTGCATTCATCGCCATTACATTCCATGCAGAATTTAGCCGCTCAAGGTAGTGCTTTTATCCGTTACAAATCTATGGTATGCCGTGGAAGGCTTGTTCAATTTAACAAGCCTTTAACGATGGGAATTCTGAATCTCACCGACGATTCCTTTTACGAAGCGAGCCGCACTGAGATGGGAAACTTATTAGCGAAAGCTACGGAAATGATACGCGACGGAGCCGATATACTCGATCTGGGCGCGCAAAGCACGAGACCCGGAGCCCTGGATATTCCAGCAAATCAAGAGCGCCAAACAATAGCTTCAGGAGTAGCGAGAATACGGGAAGCATTTCCGGAAATACTGATCTCGGTCGATACCTTTCGAGCCGAAGTAGCCGAAGCTGGTATGAAGGCGGGCGCCGATATAATTAACGATATAAGCGGCGGAAATCGGGATGAAGCAATCTGGGACGTGGCTGCAACGCACGGCGCTCCCTATATTTTAATGCATAGCCGCGGCGATTCACAGACCATGATGAAGCTTAATCAATATGCTGACGTAACCCGCGATGTGATTAGCGAGCTCGCTCAAAAAGTATTGCGACTTAAATCGATCGGTGTGTGCGACGTTATTATCGATCCTGGTTTTGGTTTTGCGAAAGGGCCCACGCAGAACTTTGAACTATTGCGCAATCTCGAGCATTTTAAAGTATTAGAATTGCCGCTTTTAATAGGTCTGAGCAGGAAATCGTTGATTTATAAAACACTGAATATTAATCCTGAAGATTCTTTAAACGGCACCAGTGTTTTAAACACGTTTGCCCTGGAGCGGGGTGCCAGCATCTTGCGAGTCCACGACATTAAGCCCGCCAAAGAAACGATTGCTCTTTGGACGAATCTCCATCCAGCCATTCAAGATATCAGCTAAAGTATTGATTGCAAGAAGCTTATTCCATCAGTGGTCTTTTCATTGCATATCCCAAGCTAACATTGTGCCTTATAGTTTGTTAAAACCCTGCAAACACGTAATTTTACCCCACCACTTAATTGAAAATGCATGGAAACCGCAGAACGCGAAAAGAAATTTCAGGAGAAGATAGATTCTGGTCAAAAGATTGAAGCCAAAGAATGGATGCCCGATAATTATCGAAAGCAACTCATTCGCATGATCTCACAGCACGCACACTCCGAGATTGTGGGTATGCTCCCCGAAGGAAATTGGATAACCCGGGCGCCGAGTCTTCGCCGGAAGGCTGTGCTTCTGGCCAAAATTCAAGACGAAGCCGGCCACGGACTCTACCTTTACAGCGCGGCCGAAACCTTGGGAATTGATCGGCAGACATTGATCAACCAATTATTAGAAGGAAAAGCCAAGTATTCGAGCATATTCAATTACCCAACCCTTAGCTGGGCCGATATTGGAGCAATTGGCTGGCTGGTAGACGGTGCAGCAATTGTAAACCAAACCATGCTCTCGCGGGGTTCTTACGGTCCTTATTGCCGGGCAATGGTTCGGATTTGTAAGGAAGAAAGCTTCCACAATCGCCAAGGTTATGAGATTATTTATCAATTAGCTAACGGAACCCCTGCTCAAAAAGAAATGGCGCAAGATGCCCTAAACCGTTGGTGGGGACCGTCTATGCAAATGCTCGGCCCTTCGGATGCGGCAAGCGCCAACAGCGAAGAGACCATGAAATGGCAGATTAAGGTGGAGAGCAATGATACTGTGCGTCAGCGATTCATCGACCGCACGGTGCCCCAAGCCACAGCCGCAGGCCTCACTATACCCGATGCCGATTTGAAATTTAACGATGCCACCGGACATTGGGAAATCGGGGAGATCGAATGGGAAGAATTCTACCGTGTGGTAAAAGGAAAAGGCCCATGTAATCGCCAGCGTCTGGAAGCACGTCGCAAAGCGGAAGACGAAGGTGCCTGGGTGCGCGAAGCAGCCGCTGCTTACGCGGCCAAACAAGCCCAACGCCAAGTAAAGGCAGCTTAAATAAACATTTATGATTAATACCCCAGATAGTCCACAGGGTAACCTTTGGGAAGTATTTATCCAGGCCAAGCCCGGTATACCCCATAAGCACGCAGGGAGCCTGCATGCTGTTGATGCTGAGTCGGCCTTGCTTAGCGCCCGCGATGTTTATACCCGCCGCGGAGAAGGCATGAGCATTTGGGTAGTTCCTTCTCACGAAATTGTAGCGAGTACGGAAGCCGAAGCCGATTCTTTTTTCGATCCCGCCGACGATAAAGTGTACCGCCACCCCACTTTTTACGAAGTGCCCGAAGGCGTAAAATATTTATAATGACCGGGAATCAAGCTCTTTTTGAATACCTGCTTCACCGCGGTGACAATGCCCTCATCCTGGCACAACGCCTGGGCGAATGGTGCGGCCACGCCCATCAGCTCGAAAGCGATATTGCGCTTACCAACGTAGCGCTCGATCAAATGGGGCAGGCAAGAATGTTGCTTACGGAAGCAGGCAGAGTGGAAGCCAAAGGCCGAAGTGAAGACGATCTGGCATTTTTCCGTGTAGAACGTGAATTTCGAAACGCGCTCCTGGTTGAAGTTGACAACGGCGACTTCGCACGCACCATTACGCGGCAATTTCTTTTTGATATTTTTCAATTTCACACTTTAAAGGCTTTGCGCCAAAGCGAGAACGAATTTTTAGTTGGTTTCGCGACAAAGAGTTTGAAGGAAGTGACCTATCACCGCACCCTGAGCACCGATTGGATGAAGCGCCTGGGCGACGGTACTGCCTTGAGCCATGACAAAATGCAAGATGCTATCAACGTGCTTTGGGAATATACACCTGAGCTTTTTGATATAACGGAAGGCGACGCCGTGCTCACCAAGGCCGGAATAATTCCCGATATGGAAGCTATCAAATTAGCCTGGAATGAAGAAGTACGATCGGTAATTGCCGAGGCCACCTTAGAAATACCCAATACCTTGGGCTACGAAGCGCGTGGCGGAAGAATAGGGCACCACACTGAACACATGGGCTATATTTTAGCCGAAATGCAATATTTGCCCCGCACCATGCCCGAAGCGAAGTGGTAGGCTATGGCAACCGCTGTCCACATATCGTCTGTTTACGAATGGTTGGAAGAAATTCACGACCCGGAGATTCCCGTGTTGAGTTTGCTCGATTTGGGCGTCATTCGGAAAGTTGAAATCCTTGCTGATAATAAACTGGAAATTACCATTACACCTACCTATTCGGGTTGCCCGGCTATGGACACCATGGAACGCGAAATACGCGAGCGGCTAACGGCAGAAGGGTTTGAAGTTTCGGTGCTCACAAGTATCTCCCCGGCCTGGACTACCGACTGGATGACCGAAAACGGTAAGAAGAAACTGGAAGCATACGGTATAGCCCCTCCTGCGGAGTCCACTACCGATAAAAGTTTTCTCACGGGCCATGCCAAAATAATTCGTTGTCCGCAATGCAAAAGTACCCATACCGATATGATCTCGCATTTTGGAAGCACCGCATGCAAATCGCTGTATAAATGCACCGACTGCCTGGAAGTGTTCGATTATTTTAAGTGTATTTGATTCTCCATCGTGGAGTCAAACAGACCGGCCAGCTTGAACAGCTCCCCCTATTTCGAATAGAAAAACTTCTCCGCATCGATATGTGCCCCATCGCTGAGCCGAAGCAGATAAATACCAGTAGAAAGCTCCGGATGGACATGAGATGTGCCACCAAAATTCTCCACCGATTGGGTGAAAATACTTTTTCCCAGCACATCGAAAATCTCGACCAGATGGTAGCCCGCTTCCGACCGGAAATTAAGCCGCACCCCGGCATTGGTTTGATGGACTTGCAGTAAGTCGAAAATCCTGTTATTTCGCATCTCCACGGCTCGAATGTCGCTGTAAGTTGCAGTGCCGTCTAAATCTGTTTGCTTCAGGCGATAGTACGAAATACCCGAATAAGGCGCATCGTCGGCAAAAGCGTAGTGCAAAGTGGTCGTAGAATTAATTGCCCCTTCTACCCTGCCAATTGGTTGAAAATTCTGCGCATCAAGTGATCGCTCCACCGTGAAAAATTCATTGTTTATCTCGGTAGAAGTAGCCCACTCTGCAAGAACCGATTGACCAGATGGCTTGGCGGTGAAGGAAAGGAGTTCGATTGGGAGGACGTTGAGGCTGGGCCCGATACTTCCGAAAGTAAACGGGCTGAACGAATTAACTATTCCTGAAAGAACGGAACCAGCTGTCTGTGGTCCCGCTCCTGGTGTTG
>Ga0105045_10002133_pt1 | contig 16606 bp, 20 predicted proteins | sample MAT02_FD_78089 | JGI IMG/M metagenome (GOLD analysis project Ga0105045, IMG submission 78089) | Freshwater microbial communities from Lake Fryxell liftoff mats and glacier meltwater in Antarctica - MAT-02 (megahit assembly) | ecosystem: Environmental > Aquatic > Freshwater > Ice > Liftoff... | reverse complement strand
GCGTGCCGGCACACGAAGAACTCGAGACCAGGAACAAGGCGCGGGCGCTACTGGCGGCCGTTCCTGCCGCACGACGTATGACCGCTGCCAGACTGTCGACATGATTTCCTCGTTTGCCTGGACCACCCGCGATCTCGTCACCGTGTCGGGGCCCGATGCAGCCGCCTACCTCCAGGGGCAGGTGAGCCAAGACGTGGCCGCGCTGGCGGTCGGCGGGTCAGCGGCCACCTTCGTATTGGCACCGCAGGGCAAGGTCGAAGGGTGGGGCCGCATCCATCGGTGTGGAGCGGAGGAGTTCGAGATCGATGTGGACACCGGCGCCGGCGCGGCTTGGGCCGCCCGTCTGCGACGGTTCCTGTTGCGCACCAAGGCCGAGATCGGCGTGTCCGAAGCGGTGTCGGTTCTGGCCGTTCGAGGCATCGAAGTCGATGGCGGGCGTCGGGCGCTGGGCCTCGGCGTGGTCGGCTCGGACCTCTTCGGTGTTGCCCCTCCCGGTCGGCCAGCGGGCGTCCCTCACGATGCGGTTGAGCTGTCGGCCGAGGACCTCGAGGCCCTTCGCATCCGAGCCGGGGTCCCACGGTGGGGCGCCGAGCTCGACGACGGCACCATCCCCGCCACGGTGGGGCAGTGGGCCATCGACGCCTCGGTCAGCTTCACCAAGGGCTGCTTCACGGGCCAGGAACTGGTGGCTCGCATCGACAGCCGTGGCGGCAACGTCCCTCGACACCTCGTAGGCCTCGTCATCGACGGTGCGGCACCGGCCCCCGGCGCCGACGTGCAGGTCGATGGGGTGGCGGCGGGCTCGGTCACGAGCTCCGCCCCCAGTGGCTCCGGCTCAGTGGCGCTCGCCTTCGTTCCGCGTTCGGTCGAGGTCGGCGCCGATGGGGTGGCGGCTACGGCGGGCGGTCTGCCCGCCCTCATCCGCACGCTGCCGCTCCCGACCCCGTGATCGGGCTCCTGGGTGCGGCACCCCGGTGCCCCTCGGCAGTTCTCCTAGGCTGACGCAGCGGTGAACCTCTACGACACGCTTGGCGTTGCTCCTGAGAGCGAGGTGGGCGATATCAAGCGCTCGTACCTCGCGGCAGCTCGTAGGTACCACCCGGATTTTCACGTGGATGCGGACCCGCAAACGAGGTCGCGCAACGCCGCCCGCATGCAGGCGCTGAATCAAGCGTGGGAAATCCTGGGCAACCCGGTCGCTCGCCAGGCCTACGACACCGGACTGCGGTCCGCTGATGACCCCGGGGTTGCCCGTCGGGCGGCGCGCGAGCCCGATCTGCCTGCAGGGAAGGGGTGGACGCCACGTGCCGGTGACGATGGATGGATGACCGACTTCGATGGCTGGGCCGACGAACACGACGAGCTATCGCCCGATGAACCGCGCTCCACGACGCGCACCCTCGTGACCATGGCGCCCGTCGCACTCCTCGGGTCCGCCATCGTCTTGGTCTTCCTCGGCCTGCTGCTCGCCGTGCCTGCCATCATTGCGGTGGGCGCTATCTGCGTGATCTTTTCGATCGGCTTGTTCATCTTGTTGCCCATGTTCGAGATGGCGCACGGCCGTCGGCGCTAGCCCGGTACCTTCGCCCCATGGCCACCTACCTCGATCGGATCCTTGCCGCGCACCGCGATGCGGCTGCAGCCGATCCCCGGCCGCTCGACGCGCTCCTCGACGCGGCGCAGGCGTGTTCGCCGGCTCGCGGGTTCAGCGCGGCGGTGGCCGCCGCCGATGGCTTGGCTGTGATCGCCGAGGTGAAGCGGGCATCTCCATCCAAGGGCGACCTCTACCGCAACCTTGATCCCGCTGCCGTGGCGGCGGCCTACGCCGCTGGCGGCGCCACCTGCCTCTCGGTATTGACTGACGAGGCGTGGTTCGCCGGGTCGGCCCAGGACCTCCAACTCGCTCGCGCTGCGGTTGACGTGCCGGTGCTGCGCAAGGACTTCACGGTGGCTGCTGCCGATGTCTGCGACGCCCGCACGATGGGCGCGGACTGCGTGTTGCTCATCGCCGCCGCCCTCGACGACGTGGAGCTCACCGAGTTGCATGCGTTGGCGGTTGAGGTCGGCCTTGATGTGTTGGTCGAAATCCACGATGAGCCCGAGCTCGAACGGGCGCTGTCGGCGGGGGCGACGCTCATCGGGGTGAACCAGCGAGATCTGGTTACGTTCGAGGTCGACACCGACCGAGCGGTGCGCATGGCCCCGCAGATGCCCGACGGGGTCATCCGAGTCGCGGAGTCGGGTGTCCGAGGTGTCGCCGACGCAGCGCGGCTCGCCGATGCTGGCTACGACGCCGTGCTGGTGGGGGAGTCTTTGGTAACCGCTGGCGACCACGGCGCCGCCGTGGCGGCATTGCGCGCCATCGGCCGCTCCTGACTCGCCACCTACCCCGGCGAGACCGATGTCACAGAACCAAGAAATGGTGGCCGCCGACTACCGGTGAACGCCGTACAGCAGCCAAACTGGATCCAAGGTCTCCATGATCCACCCAACCCGCTCCCTCCTCACCGCCGTGGCGATCGCAACCTGCCTGACGCCCGCGGCCGCATGCGGATCGTCGGACGCGGCGATCGAGGGTGGCATCCGAGTCGAGCAGGCCACCATCGACTGGCCTGCCAACCCCTCGGTGGCCGCCGTCCGCATGGTGGTGCACAACGATGGGCCCGAGGCTGACGCGCTCGTCGGCGTGACCAGTCCCATCGCCCCATCGGCGACGGTGCATCGCTCTACCGATGATGGCGAGGGCCGGGCCACGATGGACATGGTTGCCAGCTTGGCGATCCCCGCGCGCTCAAAGGTTTCGTTCGAACCGGGAGGCCTGCACGTGATGCTCACTGGTATCACCGACGACGTCCAGGTTGGCGACGACGTCGAGGTTGCGCTCACCTTCGAGCAGGCGGGTGAGATCGTGGTCGAGGCCGAGGTGGTGGAGCCTGGATCGATCGACCCCGATGGGGCAGCGGGCAGCCGACGTGAACCTGCAGGTGATCATGAGCACCAATGACCCTCGCTCCGATCAGCCGCTCAGTCGTCGCCGTTTCTTGGCGATGACGGGGTCGGGCTTGGCGCTGGTCACCGCGGCGGGGTGCAGCCTCGGGCCGGCCAGCTCGTCTGATTCGTCTCGTGACCCTGGGGCCGATGACGGGTGGGCCGGAGAATTGGTCGAACCGGGGCTCGAGAAGCCCGACGTCACGCTCACCGACATGTTCGGCAAGCCCTTCTCGATTCGCGATCAGTCCGACGGCAAGTTCGCGTTCTTGTTCTTCGGCTACACCTTCTGCCCCGACGTCTGCCCGATCTACCTCAACACCCTCGCCCGGGCCGTCGAGACCATTGGCACGGGTCCGGGGAGCAATGTCATGGTCATGTTCGTCGGCGTCGACGTTGCCCGAGACACGCCTGAGCAACTGCAGCGCTACCTCGGGCGCATCAGCTCGAGTTTCATCGGCCTCACCGGGCCCGAGGCCGATATCGCCGAAGCCAACCGCCAGATGTTCCAACCGCCGATCGTCATCGGGGAGCCCGACGCGAATGGCGAGTACGAGGTGGGACACGGCAAGAAGGCTTTCCCGTTCGGCCCCGACAACCTGGCCCATCGCATCTATCCGGCCGACGACGTGCGCCAGCAGGAGTGGGTGCGCGACCTGCCAAAGCTGGCCAAGGGGGAGTATCGATGAACTGGTGGTGCTCGTCGTCGCTGCGGCCGTGGACGTGGGAACCCTCTCCCTACATCGGTGCGTGGGTGATCTTGTTCGCCGTCGCCGGACTGGCCATGTGGTGGAACCGCCTCGGCCGGACCCAAGAACCAACGCTCGACGCCCGCGAGGCCGCAGCGCTCCAGTTCGGCAGCGGCGCCTACCCGAGTTCGCCGCGCAGTCGCACCATCGCCTTCGGGTTCGCCATGATCGGACTCTGGGCGTGCCTCGACTGGCCGCTCGCCTCGCTGGGCGCCGGCTACCTCGCCACCGCGCAGATGATCCGGCAGATCCTCATGGTGATGGTGGTAGCGCCGCTGATGTTGTTCGCCTGCCCCGCTCCTCTTGCCGTGCGGCTGTTCGGTTGGGGGCGAGGGCTCTGGCTGATTCGCTGGATGGCTCGGCCGATGCTGGCCATCCCGGTCGCGGCGCTCACGCTGGTGGCGGTGAACGCGCCGGCGATCGTCGACCCTCTCGTCGCCACGCCCTACGGTGCCTTCGCGTTGGACTTCGCTTGGGTGTTGGCCGGGTTCGTCCTCTGGATGCCGGTGCAGTGCCCGCACCCGGGCGTGCCTCGGCTCATTGGTGGCACCGCAGTGACGTACCTCGTCGTCCAATCCATCGTTCCCCTCTTCCCCGGCTTCTTCATGACCTGGGCCGAGTTCCCCATCTACTCCACCTATGAACTGGCCCCTCGGGTGTTCGAGGGGTTCGACGCCGTGATCGACCAGCAGACGGCCGCGGCGGTGCTGCAGGTTGGCGGCATGTTCCTGCTTTGGGTACAGATCGCTAGCCGGTTCCTCCGCTGGGGCTACCAGCAGATCGAGGAGGGCAGCGGCCCTCGGAAACCCATCGCTGGGCCAGCAACGGGCGCACCGTAGATTCATTTGCGTGTTCGTCAAGATCTGCGGCATCACGCGAGAGGACGATGCGCTGTTGGCCGTGGCCATGGGTGCCGACGCCGTGGGGTTCATCTTCGCCCCCTCCAAGCGCCAGATCGCCCCAGCGGTAGCGCGCGACATCGTGCGTCGCCTTCCGCCCGAGATCTTGACGGTCGGCGTCTTTCGTGACGAGGCCGCCTCGCGGGTGGTCGAGATCGTCAACAGCGCTGGCCTGCGGGCAGCTCAGCTGCACGGCCACGAGAGCGCCGAAACCACGCAATGGGTCCGGGAGCGGGTGCCGTACGTGATCAAGGCGTTCGCCGCTGGGGACGCTGAGCTCGACCGTGCCCGCTCTTACGGCGCCGACGCCATCTTGATGGATTCACCCCTGCCGGGCTCGGGTGAAGTCTTCGACTGGTCGCTCGCCGAGGGCAAGCCCGATGGGTTGCGGGTCATCCTGGCCGGCGGACTCGACCCCGGCAACGTCGGCGAGGCCGTGCGGCGGGTCAAGCCGTGGGGTGTCGATGTGGCATCTGGGGTCGAGGCTGATCGGGGTGATCCCGGGCAGAAGGATGCTCGCAAGGTGCGCGCCTTCATCGAAGCCGCCAGGGCTGCAGCTCCGACAGAAGAGCCCGAGTTCCCGCCCGATCCCGACACCGGTGCGCCCTACGATTGGATGCAAGACGGGCTGCTGTGATTTTTCGTCCTGGGATGAGGGCCGCCCGAGTGGGTAGACAGGCGCCATGACCTCTACCTCCCCCGCACCGTCCTTCATGGGTGAGCCCGACGCGTCCGGCCGGTTTGGTCGCTTCGGCGGCCGGTTCATCCCCGAGACGCTCATGCCCGCTTGCATCGAGCTCGATCGGGCCTTCCGCGAGGCTTGGGACGATCCTGTGTTCCGGGCCGAGCTCGACGAGTTGCTCAGCAGCTACGCCGGGCGCCCATCGCCGCTCACGGAATGCCATCGCCTGTCCGAGAAGATCGGCGTCCGGCTTCTGCTCAAGCGCGAGGACCTCAACCACACCGGTTCGCACAAGATCAACAACGTGCTCGGCCAAGCCCTCCTCACCAAGCGGATAGGCAAGACTCGGCTCGTAGCGGAGACCGGCGCCGGGCAACACGGGGTGGCCACGGCCACTGCCGCGGCGCTCATGGGCTTCGAATGCACGGTGTACATGGGCGAGGTCGACATGGAGCGCCAAAAGCTCAACGTCTTTCGCATGCGCCTGCTCGGCGCCGAGGTGCGACCAGCGCTGTCGGGGTCTCGCACCTTGAAAGATGCGGTCAACGAGGCCATGCGCGACTGGGTGGCCACCGTGGAGACCTCGCACTACTGCTTGGGTTCGGTCATGGGGCCGCATCCCTATCCGTGGATGGTGCGAGAACTGCACCGGGTGATCGGCGACGAGGCCCGAGAGCAGTGTCGCTCGCTGCTCGGTGGCTCCGACCCCGACGTTGTGGTGGCCTGCGTGGGCGGCGGCTCCAATGCAGCGGGCATCTTCTCGGGATTCGCCGACACCAACGCGGCGTTGGTGGGCGTCGAGCCGGCGGGTGGCGCCGCTGTGGGCAATGGGGTGCCGGGCGTGGTCCACGGCATGTCGTCGTACCTCATGCAAGACGAGTGGGGACAGGTCGAGGAGGCTCATTCCATTTCGGCGGGGCTCGACTACCCGGGCGTTGGCCCCGAGCATGCGCACCTTTCCAGCATCGGCCGAGCCACCTACCACCCGGTCACCGACGCCGAGGTGATCGACGCGTTCCAGGTGCTCACCCGGACCGAGGGCATCATCCCTGCGCTCGAACCCGCCCACGCGCTGGCGTGGGTCCTGCGCGAAGCCCCCACGATGCAGGGCCAGACGGTCCTGCTCAACCTCTCGGGACGCGGCGACAAAGACGTCGGCCAGATGATGGAAGTCCTGGGCGAGGAACTGTCGTGACGACCGTTGGACCCATGGAGGTGGGTCTCCGTCGCCTGCGCGACGGCGGGCGCAAGCTGCTGGTGCCGTACCTGACCGGTGGGTTGGGCTCGTGGACCGAGCACATCCGGGCCATGGCCGACGCAGGCGCTGACGCCATAGAGATCGGGATTCCTTTCTCGGACCCGGCGATGGACGGCCCGATCATCCAGCACGCGTCGGAGCAGGCGCTTCGCCAGGGCACGACGCCCAGGTCGATCTTCGCCGAACTGCGCAGCCTCGATGCGGGAGTCCCGCTGGTGGCGATGACCTACTACAACCTTGTTTTCCACATGGGCGAAGAGCGCTTCGCCGGCGAGATGGTCGAAGCCGGGTTCTCGGGCATGATCCTGCCCGACGTCCCCATGGAGGAGCAGGGCCCATGGCGCGCGGCGGCCGACGCCGTCGGCATCGAAACCGTGCTGCTGGCGGGGCCGGTCACACCCGACGATCGCCTGGCTCGTGTGTGCGAGCAGAGTCGGGGCTACGTGTACGGGGTGAACCTCATGGGTATCACCGGCGAGCGGGTAGATCTCGGTGCCGCAGGTGCCATCTTGGCCAAGCGCATGAAGGCGCTCACCGACAAGCCGGTGCTGATGGGCTTCGGTGTCGGCTCCCCAGAGCAGGCGGTAGCGGTCAGCGCCGAGGCCGACGGCGCCATCGTGGGCACGGCCATCGTGCGTCGGGTACTCGACGGGCAGTCGCCCGAGGAACTCCACGCGTTCGTGGCCTCGCTACGCTCAGCGCTCGACGCCGCCTGACGCACTTCCACAGCGCGATTGGTGCGTGGTTGGTGCCTGGTCAGGGGGCGGCGAAAAACGTCTCGATCACGACCCAGCGATCTTCACGACGTTCCATCGTGTATTGGATCGTGCCGGCTGATCCGCGGAACAGGCACCCTGAGGTGCCGAACTCGCCTGAGTCACAGTCGTTGTAGAGCGAGTAGTCGCCAGGCGCAGTGGCCCACTGGCCCTCGACGGCCGTGGGCTCGCCCAGCGTGGCAGCCGTCGCCCTGTCGTCGGCCTTCCATGCGTCGTAGAGCGCCTGGGCAGACTCTCGGGGACCGAACAGCCCGAGTGGCGCTGACGGTGTGGTGGGCTCGGTGACGCTCGGTTCCGTCTCTGGTTCCGGCGTTTCCTCGACCGGGGTTGTCGTCGAGTCCACGGTGGCGCCGGAGCCGATCTTGGTCTCGGTCGGCTCACCAGATTCGTCGTTCGAGCCGCAGCCGGCGGCTCCGGCGATCAGGACCAGCGCAACGGCGGCAACGGATAGGGCGCGGGTACGGCGGGTCGCAAGGGCCATGAGCCGCACGCTACTGGTCCGGTGCGGGGCCCTCGGGGCCATCGTCGACGTCGAGGGTCCGGTGGAGGAACTCGATTGTGCGCTCCCACGCAACGTCGGCCGCTTCGGGCACGTAGGCCGCGGGACGGTCGGATTCCGCGAACCAGTGCCCTGTTCTGGGATAACGGTGGAACTCGACGCGATGGCCGCAGAGCCGAAGCTGCGCTTCGAGGTAGTTGGTCGCATCTTCGGACTCGAATTCGTCGTGCTCGGCAAAGTGGCCTTGGAAGGCGGCCTTGGCGGTGGAGAAGTCGATGTCCTGGCCGCCATAGAAGGCGCTGACCGCCCCGACATCGTCGGGAAAACGCGCGGCGGCCCACAGCCCCCACGAGGCGCCCATGGAGTAGCCGAGGATGCCGATTGGTCCGGAGGGCGTTGCGGGCATGGCGCGGAGTGCGGAGATCGACGAAACCACCAGGCTGGCTGTGAGGTTGGGGTCGGTGGCGGCGAGCAGCGCCTCGGCCTCGTCGGGCGTCTCGGCGGTTTGGCCGTCGCCGTGGAGCTCCGGTGCCACCGCCACGAATCCGGCATCGGCCAAGCGGTCGCATACGTCGTGGAAAAACGGCGTCAGCCCCCACCAGGCGTGCAGCACCAGCACCCCCGGACCGGTCCCGCGGTCGGGTACCACGACATATGCCGATCCGGCTGAACCGATGGCTGCTGACATGGTGGATGACCGTAGCGGTGCATGTCCGTCGATCCACGCGTCCGCCGTACGCTGTCGTATGTGACCGAGGAGCGTGCGTTCGACGGCGATTGTCCCCTGTGCGAGGCGGCAAAGATCACCCCCTGGCACCACGAGGACGACGTCTGCTGGGTGGCGGACTGCGAGATCTGCGCCACGCCCATGGTGGTGTGGCGGGGTCACGGCACCGAGCCACCTGAGCACGAGCGCGGCCACATGATGGCGGTGCTGCTGAGGGTGGCCACCGAGCAACTCGGTGCCCATTGGATCGACGGCAACATGCGCAACATCCCCAACCACTTCCACGCCCATGCCCGCCCGGAAGGCGGGTTCTTCGGCCCCGGCGGCGGCCCGGCGAGGTTCGCATCATGATCACGCCGGTCGACGGGCCCGAGGTGAACGTGTTCCAGGCGGTGGGCGGCCTGCCATGGTTCGTGGCTCTCGTCGAACGGTTCTACGAGGGCGTCGACACCGATCCGATCCTGCGCCCGATGTACCCCGACGACCTGAGCGGGCCTATTGCCCACACCGCCGGCTTCCTGGCCCAGTACTGGGGTGGGGGCACGGCGATGTATTCCGACGAGCGGGGTCACCCGCGCCTGAGGATGCGCCACGCGCCCTTCGTCATCGGCCAAGCCGAGCGCGACGCCTGGCTGGGCCACATGGCCGACGCCGTCCGGGCCGGCGGCCTGCCGCCAGCGCTCGAGCAGCGGATGATCGAGTACTTCGAGACGGCCAGCACGCACATGATCAACGACAGCCCCCTCGGCCTGCGCCCCTGACCCGGTACGGTGAACCCATGGCTGATGTTCTTGCTGCTGGTGATCGCGCTCCTGCCTTCAACCTCGACGATCAGACCGGAGCCAAGATCCGGCTCTCGTCGCTCAAGGATCGCAAGGTGCTCGTGTACTTCTACCCGAAGGCCGACACGCCCGGCTGCACCACCCAGTCCTGCGCGCTGCGCGACATCGCCGGCGACATCGGCGACACGGTGATCATCGGCATCAGCCCCGACCAGCCCGAGAAGCTGGCGAAGTTCGATGAGAAGTACGGCTTGGGTTTCACGCTGCTATCGGACCCCGACCATGCGACCGCCGAGAAGTACGGCGTCTGGGGCGAGAAGGTCAACTACGGCAAGCGCTACATGGGCATCATCCGTTCGGCGTTCTTGATCGACGAGAAGGGCAAGGTCTGCCGTGCCTGGCCCAAGATCAGCCCCAAGGACACCCCCACCAAGCTCTTGAAGGCTTTGGCCGAGGGCTGAGCCTGGTGCAGGCGGGTGCGGTGTCGCCGCCTACACTCAACCCCCGCAGTACCACCCGCCCGGGTGGCGGAATGGCAGACGCGGAGGACTCAAAATCCTCTGTCCGAAAGGGCGTGCGGGTTCAAGTCCCGCCCCGGGCACCGAGCACCTCGGCCACCGACGAAGCCAGATGATGAGCCGTCAGGTCGTCGATCGGCAGGGGCAGGGGGATGCGCCAGTTGGGGTGTTCATCGATGGTCCCCGGCACGTTGGGGCGGTGCTCGGCGCCCAGTAGATCGTCGAGTGCGGCGGTGACCACCATGCAGGGTGACTCGGCCAACCGGCGGTAGGACTCCAGCACCACGTGGTCGACGGGCGCGCCATCATCGCAGCGCGCCGCCACCCGCAGCCGGTGGCGGAAGTCTTCATCGCCGTTGTGGGCCACGGTCACCCCGGCGGCCTTCTGGTCGGCCAGGTCCACACCGGTCCACACGCCGGCCACCGTAGGAAGATCGTGGGTGGTGATGGCTGCCATGGCCTGGCGCGGCCAGTTGTGCGGCGAGTCATCTTCGAACCACAGCAGACGAGTGCTGAGCAGTCCCCGATTCCGCAAGAGATCCTGGATGGCCGGGTCTACGGTGCCGAGGTCCTCGCCGATGACGAAGGCGCCGGCCCGGTGGCTCTCGAGCGCCACGATGTCCAGCAACTCGCTGCCGTGCCAGCGGACGTAGGCGCCATCGGCCGCGGTGAGACCTGGGGGGATCCACAAGAGCCGCAGCAGGCCCATCACATGGTCGACCCGCAGACCTCGGGAGTGGCGGAGGTTGGCGCGGAGGGTTTCGGCGAACGGCTGGTACGCCTGACCGCGCAGCTTCCAGGGGATGAAGGGCGGAAGGCCCCAGTCCTGACCGTCGGGTCCCAAGAGATCGGGTGGTGCGCCGATGCGGCACCCGGTGGCGAGGAGGTCCTGCCACTCCCAGGCATCGAACCCATCGGGGGCGAAGCCCACCGCCAGGTCCGTGACCACGGCGTCAGCGGAACCGCTCGCTACGAACTGCTCTTCAATGAGGAACTGGAGCCAGCACCAGAAGGCAACCCGGTCCGGCACCTCCTTTGCGAAGCGTCCGACGGCCGGGAATGTCGGGTGGCGAACCTCTTCGGGCCAGGAGGGCCAATGGGCACCGTGCACCTCGGCCAACGCGCAGTAGGTACCCCAAAGGGTGAGCGGCTCGCCGCGCTCGGCCTGGTAGCGGTGGAACGCGGGGTCGGTCACGCCCCGGCTCCACACGGCTTCGAGCACCGAGCGCTTCAGCCCCCAGACCGCGGTTCGGTCGATGTGAGCACCGGTGTTGAGGGCGGCCCCGGCCGATGCCGCCTGGTCGGAACCGGGAAGGTTGGCGCCGAGCGTGGTGACGTCGAGGTAGAGCGGATCGCGCCAGCGTCGGCTGCTGGGGGAGTAGGGACTGTTGGCCGGCGGACCGACGTTGGCCGATGCGTGCAGGGGGTTGAGGCCGATCATCGCGGCCCCCTGAGCGGTGGCCCAATCAATCAACATTGCCAGGTCGGAGAGGTCCCCCATGCCCCAACTCCGGCGTGACCTTGCCGCGTAGAGCTGCGCGGTGATGCCCCAGATGTGCAGTTCGCCTGCCAGGTGGGCGCGTGACGGGGCGACGACGAGGTGCTCGACCTCCGGGTTGATACCTCCGGCGTCGGCCTCGACGCGGTGGTAGCCAAGCGGGAGGTCCTTGGGGAGGACACCGTTGCGCAGCCGGAGTTGGGTGCCGTCCTCGAGGGTGAGGATTGCCCGACGACGGAGCGTTGATCGACGGGCCTCCCCGGGGTGAACGATCTGCAGGGCAGTCCCGGTGGGCGGCGCCTCTGCAGGGTCGTCTGACTGTGCCCCCATCGCCCGGCGCAGCAGCCGGGCCGCATCGTGGCTCGGCGTCTTCCAGGACCCCCAAACATCGTGGTATCCCGGAGCGATCCCCCAGCCGTGCTCGTCATCGGAGGTGGTCATGGGTCCATTGTGGTGGCCAGAGCGGAGGGGGTGGGTCAAGGAGCCTCGAGGTCCCGCCTAGACTCCGAGCGTGGGCCGAACCTTGATCGAGCGGCGTCTCCGTGACGTGTCGGAGCGGGTGAAGGCCGTCTCGCGCGACCTGGCGGTGGCCGAGGAGCAGCTCTCGCACCTGGCCGAAGAGGCCGATGAGGCCCGTCTCCGCGCCCTCGTCTCGGAGACGCCGCTAGCGGAACAGGCCCATCGCGAGGCCGAGCGCCACGCGGATGCCATGCGCCGCCATCACGGGGGGCTTATCGCGGAGCTCCGCCAACTCGAACTCGCCCAAGACGACTTGCTCGACCGGCTCGTCGCCGCCACCTGACTACCCAACACTGGAGCGCAACGGTGCCCACCCGTGTCGTGATCGCTGAAGACGAGGCCATCATCCGCCTCGATCTCAAGGAGACCCTCGAGGAGGAGGGCTACGAGGTCGTGGCCGAGACCGGCCGCGGCGATGAGGCCGTCGAGTTGGTTCGCAAGCACCAGCCCGACGTGGCCATCCTCGACATCAAGATGCCCGGGCTCGATGGGCTCTCGGCAGCCCGCGAGATCGCCGGCGAGCGCATCGCTGCGGTGCTGATCCTCACCGCGTTCAGCCAGCGAGATCTGATCGAACGCGCTCGCGACGCGGGCGCCCTCGCTTACCTGGTGAAGCCGTTCCAGAAGGCGGATCTGTTCCCCGCCATCGAGGTTGCCCTCGGCCGATTCAAGGAGCTCAAGGCCCTGCACGACCAGGCAACCTCGCTCACCGATCAGCTCGAGACCCGCAAGGCGGTCGATCGGGCCAAGGGCCAACTGATGGACGAAGGTGGCCTCACCGAGGCCGCCGCCTTCGCCTTCATCCAGCGGACGGCCATGAAGGATCGCCAGACCATGAAGGTTGTGGCCCAGCGGGTCCTCGACGGCGAGCTCGCGCCGGCCTGACGAGTCAGCGGACCACGGTGGTGGTCCGGCGACGGCGGGAGAACCAGGGCACGAGCGACAGCACGAACATCGCGGCGCCGAGGCCCACGAACAGAGCTGCGGCCCGGCCATCGACGTCGACGCCCTCGACGGCCTGGTCCTCGACCACGAGGCCCGCGATGCCGACGACGAGGGTGAGCAGTCCGACGAACGCCGCGGTGCCGCGATCCTGGTCGGCCAGGGTGGCCACGAGCGCAGCGCCTCCGAGGAGGATGGCGGCAATGGCCGCCGCCGCACTGAACCCGAACCCGCCGACTGCAGCGGTGGTGTCGAGGAGGTTCTCGCCGAAGTCCACTCGGAACACGGCGACGAGCCCGAAGGCGAACAGGGCGGCGCCGACGAGGGCGGTCAGGATCTGGAAGATCCGAAGTCCGGCATCGGATCGGGTGGGGTGTTGGTCGACATCCACCTGGGTGACGGGTCGTCCTTCTGCATCGATCTGCTGCGACATGACAAAGCTCCTTCGGTAGGGGCCGTGGCCCGTGATCGCCCACCAGTACCCCGACGCCATGGATGCCATCCCTCGGCGGGGCCGTACCATCGGCACCCATGCGCTTCATGCTGATCGATGGCAACTCCCTGGCCTACCGGGCGTTCCACGCGCTCCCCACGGACCTGGTGACCGCATCGGGCCAGGTCACCAATGCCGTGTTCGGTTTCACCTCGATGTTCATCAACCTCGTGCGCGATCACAAGCCCGACGCCATCGCGGTGGCCTTCGACCGGCCCGAGCCCACGTTCCGCCATGAGCGCGACCAGAACTACAAGGCCAACCGTTCCGCCGCACCCGACATCTTGAAGCAACAACTCGGACTCGTCCGGCAGGTGGTCGACACACTGGGGGTGCCGGCCATCGAGCAGATCGGCGTCGAGGCCGATGACATCATCGCCACCCTTGCCACCATGGCGCGCGACCGGGGCGACGACGTGCTCATCGTGACCGGCGATCGTGACAGCTACCAATTGGTGGAAGACCCCCACATTCGGGTGATCTACAACAAGCGAGGCGTGTCGGACTACGCCAACTACGACGAGGCGGGCATCGTGGATCGCACCGGCGTCCATCCCCGCGACTATGTGCAGTACGCGGCGCTGCGCGGAGATCCCAGCGACAACCTGCCCGGCGTCCCTGGCGTGGGCGAGAAGACGGCCGCGAAGCTGATCAACACCTATGGCGGACTCGACGGGATCTTCGCAAACGTCGATGCCCAGACGCCGAAGCTGCGCCAGAACCTCACCGAACACGAGGCCCAGGCGCGCAGCAATGCCGAAATGATGGAGCTGCGACGCGATGTCGACCTGCCGATCGGGCTCGATGATCTCGGCCGCCCCGTGCCCGACACCGAGGAGGTCCATCGTCTCTTCGACTTCTTGGAGTTCCGGAGCCTCTATGACCGGTTGGCCGAAGCTCTCGAGGCCGACCTGGGCGAGATGGGCAGCACCAACGAGGTTCTCGAGGCCGAGGTGGAGCACATCGATGACCCCGCCCGGGCGCTCGAGGTCCTCGGCGCGATTGCCGGCGGGTCGGGCCCCGTCGCCGTTGCGGGAACTTGGGAGGGAACCGAAGGCCGCACCCCATTGCTCGGCCTCGCGCTCGTGGTCGATGGCGGTGCTGCCGAGGTGGTCTGGATCGATGCCGACCTGATGGGCGACGATGCGGTTGGCGACGCGCTCGATGCTGCGCTCTCGGCGCGCACCATCGCTGCTCATCCGGCCAAGCCCATTCTGCGGAGCCTCCTGGAGCGCGGCGAACGTCCGCTTCCGGTGTTGGCCATCGACACGACCCTGGCCGCCTACCTGCTCGATCCGGCCGAGAGCCGGTACTCGATCGACGATGTGCTCCTGCGTTACGCGCAGCTCGAGCTTCCGGGCGGCAGCGCCGCACCCGCTGGCCAGCTCGAGCTCGGGGGCGACACGGCCGACGTCGGACTGCTCGCGGGGCGACGTGCCCTTGCTGTTGATCGCTTGATCGAACCGATGCTCGCGGCGCTCGACGCCAACGGCCTCCGCACGTTGCACGATGAGATCGAGACGCCGCTCGTCGTGGTTCTCGCGGAGATGGAACACGTCGGCGTCGGGGTCGATCGCGCCGAGCTCGAGGCGCTCACTACCCGGCTCACCGACGAGGTCAAGGAACTCGCCCAGGCCATCCAAGACGATGCGGGCGAAGCCTTCAACGTGAACTCCACGCCACAGTTGCGGACCATCTTGTTCGACAAGCTCGGCCTCACGCCCACCAAGAAGACCAAGACCGGCTTCTCCACCGACGCAGCTTCGCTCGAGAAGCTGGTGGGCCAGCACCCGATCATCGACCACCTCCTGCGCTATCGAGAGGTGGAGAAGCTCCGCTCGACCTATGGCACGGGCTTGCTCGCCGAGGTCGGTCCCGACGGTCGCATCCACGCCACGTTCAACCAGACCGTGGCGCGTACCGGCCGCCTGTCATCGGACGCGCCCAACCTCCACAACATCCCGGTGCGTTCCGAAGAAGGCAAGGCCTTCCGCAAGGCGTTCGTGCCGGCCGAGGGCTTCGAGTTCCTGGTAGCCGATTACAACCAGATCGAGCTGCGCTGCATTGCCCACCTCGCTGAAGATCCAGGCCTGATCGCCGCGTTCGAGGCGGGCGACGACATCCACACGGCCACGGCCGCTCGCGTGTTTCATGTCGACCCCACCGAGGTGGATGGTGCGCAGCGGGCCAAGGCCAAGATGGTCTCGTACGGCCTGGCCTATGGCATGGAGGCCTACGGGTTGGCCCAGCGCCTCAACATCGACCGCAGCGAGGCGGCGACGATCCTCGATGCGTACTTCGTGGCCTTCCCGGCGGTGAAGGCCTACATGGAGCGCACGGTCACCGAGGCCCGCGAGCGCGGCTATACCGAGACGCTCTTCGGCCGTCGTCGACCGATCCCGGAGCTGGCGTCACCCAACCGCCAGATCAAGCAGGCAGGCGAACGCCAAGCGATGAACGCAGGGATCCAGGGTCTTGCGGCCGACATCTTCAAGGTGGCGCTGATCCGGCTTCACGATGCACTGGAGGAGCAAGGAGCGCGCAGCCGTGTCGTGCTGCAGGTGCACGACGAGGTCATCATCGAGGTGCCGCCCGAAGAGCGTGACTCGGTCGCCGAGCTGACGCTGAAGGTGATGCACGAGGCTGCCGCGTTGCGCGTGCCGCTCGAGGTGAACCTCTCGTTCGGCTCCACCTGGGCTGCCGCGAAGTAGCGCCCAGCCGCACCGGCGGCGAGGAGCGCGCCGGTGCGCCAGACTGCGGTCATGACCGACGAGAACCTCGATTTGATCGCCGCCAACATTGCTCTTGTGACCGACTTCTGGGCGGCGCTCGGCCGTCGCGACTTCGAGGCGGTGGGTTCGTTCATGGCACCCGATGGCCACTACGTCGACGTGCCCGTCATCGACTACGACGAAGGTGCGTTCGGTCCCGCCGAGACTACGGCGCGCCTGACCCTCGGCATTGCGCCACTTCAGGGCTACGAGCTCCATGACGGTCCCATCGTGGCCATGGGCGATCACGTCATCACCGAACACGCCGAGACCTGGACGTGGGACGACGAGCACTCCGTCCGGCTGCCGTTCACCTCGGTGATGGAGTTGCAAGGGGGCAAGGTCGTTCGCTGGTGGGACTACCTCGACCTGTCGACGCTGATGAACGCCGCGCCGCCGTGGTGGGTCGACCACATCGGCCCTGGCTACAAGTAGTCACGCCGGGGCGCGTTCGCCTCGTCGCACGCGCGCCCCGGACCCGGTAGCAGCAGGATCAGATTGCTCG
>Ga0105045_10002132_pt1 | contig 16607 bp, 12 predicted proteins | sample MAT02_FD_78089 | JGI IMG/M metagenome (GOLD analysis project Ga0105045, IMG submission 78089) | Freshwater microbial communities from Lake Fryxell liftoff mats and glacier meltwater in Antarctica - MAT-02 (megahit assembly) | ecosystem: Environmental > Aquatic > Freshwater > Ice > Liftoff... | reverse complement strand
GGAAAATCGCTCAGCGGGCGGAATTTGGTCCAGAGCGTTTTGCTGGTATTGCCGGGCAGCGTACCGCTCCAGTCGTAGGCGGGGTCACGAACCGGAATCTTGCCGTTGCTGACGTAGTAAATTGTGTCGGGGTCGGCGTAGATGATGTTAAACCCCGGAATGGCGGTCATATCCAGTGCCTGCCGAAACTCGCTGAATGACCGCGCCTTGTTCATACGATACCACTGCTCCAGCCCGCGCAACTCCTGATTGGCCCCGGTACGCAGCGAAAACCAGCCCTGTTTTGTCTTTACCGTCGCGCCGTATTTACTCCAGTACGCTTTTTTGCCGATGGCGAACGGGATGCCTTTTATGCGCAGCCGAACCCGCTTTTCTTCCAGCGGAATCCACTGCCCGTCAAACAGATACTGGTCAGGGTGGGCTTTGTCGGTTTGCAGTTGAAAGATGTCGATTTTGTCCTGATAGTTAACCGTATGCGCCCAGCCGAGGTGTTCGTTTACGCCGTGAAAAATGGTCGTACCACCCGGAAATAAGCTTCCCAGTGCGTTCCAGCCCTCTTCGCTGCACAGATGCGCTTCGTACCAGGCCACAGGACCCTCCAGCGGCTGGTGTGAGTTGATGGCCAGCATGGTCTGTCCGTCGGTGGTTTTGTCGCGGTGAATGGCAAACGCATTCGAGCCTTTCTCGCCCAAATTCAGCGTCGGTACTTTACCCGTGAAAATGCTCTGCAAGGCCCGCTCTACCCCCGAAATGACCGACAGCGACAGCACCGATACTTTTAAATAATCTGTCAGGGTAACGGGAAACGTGCCGCGCACCAGCACTTCGTTGGGATGGGCAGCTGCGTAGTCGTTTATGCCCTGCAAATAGCCCAGCACGACGGCCCGGAAGTCGGGCGAGAGGGCAGTTTCGCCCCGTTCGGCTACCAGTTCGGGCGCGTGAAGCAGTTCCACTACGTAGTCGGCAGCCGCGCCTTTTTTGCCGAGGTGCCGCCCCAGCAACCCTTTGGCGGGCAGCACCAGTTGCTGAATGGTCTCGAAATTATCTTCGCTATGCGCCCATGCCAGTCCATAAGCCACTTCGGCGTCGGTTTTGGCGAAGATGTGCGGTACTCCGTAGGCATCGCGGGCAATGGTAACGCGGGCCGGGTCAATGCGGGCGGGTAGGGGATTTGGCTGTGCTGACAGGAAGAAGGGCAGGCACAGAAATGAGAATAGGAGGGTTTTCATGCGGTCAGTTGATAGCTCCGCAAGATACGTGAATGCTTGGCGCGACTTCTATCGCTGAAAACATACCCTGTCTTAACACTGACGTAACATTCGTTCTTATTTTATAGAGACGAGGCAAGTATCCCTAATCAGAACAATATGCCAAAGGTGTGAAATGACACGTATTTTGGTTGTTTTCACACGATGTACCCGAGTAAAGTTTACCTGATGGGTACATGCTCAATATTAAATTTTTCTTAATTTGTTAACATTTAAATAACATTGGCGTAATATTACAATGACATTCAACTGAATAACTCGACAGAGCGACCCGGGCGAGTGGGCATTATTCACATTTTAACTCATTGAAGTCATGAAAAAGTCTCTTTTTCTCCTTACGCTGGTAGGCTTCCTGGCGACGCAAGCCTACGCTACGCCGACAAAACGCCAACCCAAAACTTCCAGAACAAATCTGGAGCAGCAGTTGGCCAAATACATCTCGTATCCCGACGTACTTAAACAGACCCGGCAACCGGGCGTTGTCGTGATTCAGTTCAAAATAAACCCCGACAGTAAACTGGCTCAACTGGAGGTATTTAGCCAAAACGAGCAGCTCAATAATAGCCTGTTGCAACAGTTGACAGGTAAGAAACTGGCCGGTTTCGCCAATGACGGCAACGAATTGTACACCGTTCGTCTTCGCTTTCAGCCGTAGCAGAACTGTAGTCGAGGTGATTCGGTAGTGAAAACGCTGGAAGCAGTTGGGGAAACCTGACTGCTTCCAGCGTTTTTTGCAATTCAACATGCTGCCCGAACGTCCCGTTGCTATAAATTGTATCGGTTACACATGCACGTCAGCCATGCCGAAAAATGTAAACTGAATACCCTCCATGTCTCTTTCTCTCTGCTGGCTCCGGCGCGATTTGCGTCTGCACGACAATGCCGCCCTCTACCATGCCCTCAAAAGCGATCGGCCCGTGCTGCCCGTATTTATTTTTGATAAAAGCATTCTCGATCAGCTTGACGACCGGGCCGATCGGCGGGTTGAATTTCTGGTGCAGGAAGTGAACCGCCTGCACGATGAACTGCGCAACATGGGGTCAACCATCATTGTGCGTTACGGCAAACCGCTCGACGTATGGCGCGACCTGACCGGGCAGTACGAAATTGCCGAGGTCTTTACAAACCACGATTACGAAGTCTATGCCAAAGACCGCGACCGGGACGTTGGCAACCTGCTGGCCGAAGGGGGCATTGGTTTTCACACCTATAAAGACCAGACGATCTTCGAGCGTGACGAAGTCCTGACCGGTAGCAACGCGCCCTACACCGTCTTTACGCCGTACAGCAAAAACTGGCTCGGTAAGCTGAACGAGTCTTATCTCGACTCATATCCGACGCAGGATTACTTTGCCAATTTCCATAAAGCCGATGACCTCAACGAGCGCGTACCGATGCTGGCCGAAATGGGTTTTGAACCGGTCAATGCGGCCTTCCCATCCCGAACGGTATCAGACAACCTGCTCGACCACTACGGCGAAACCCGCGACTTTCCCGCCCGGGCTGGCACCAGCGAGCTGAGTATGCACCTGCGCTTCGGCACCATCAGTATCCGCGACCTGGCCCGGCAGGCCCGCGACGCCAACGACCAGACGTTCCTCAAAGAACTGTGCTGGCGCGACTTTTACTTTCAGGTGCTGGACCATTTCCCGCACGTAGAGAAGCACTCGTTCCGGCGCGAATACGACAACATTCCGTGGCGTAATAACGAAGCCGAGTTTGACAAATGGTGCCGGGGCGAAACGGGTTACCCCATCGTTGATGCCGGGATGCGGCAGCTCAATACCATTGGCTGGATGCACAACCGCGTCAGGATGATTACGGCCAGTTTCCTTTGCAAACACCTGCTCATTGACTGGCGGTGGGGCGAAGCGTATTTCGGCAAAAAACTCCGCGATTACGACCTCTCGGCCAACAACGGCGGCTGGCAGTGGGCGGCAGGTTCCGGCACCGATGCCGCCCCGTATTTCCGGGTGTTCAACCCCACGCTACAAGCTGAAAAGTTCGATCCCAAAGGCGAATATATCCGGCAATGGGTACCCGAATTCGACACGCTGGACTACCCCCAGCCCATGGTCGATCATAAAATGGCCCGCCAACGTGCGCTGGACGTGTACAAACGCGGGTTGGAAAAGGGATGAGTTAGGTGTTGGGGTTAACGGCTACTGCCAGTTGTTGCCCAGCATCTGACGCATACTTTTTGCCAGTCGATACACTTTAGTCTGCATCTTCTGTGGGAAATCACCATCGGGCTGTTCGTCTGCTGCTGTTGCGTGGCCGATGGCCGTCTCCATGAGTTGGCAGTACTTTTTTGCGTTGAATTCTCCTAATAGTGTTCGGGGTAAACCAGCTTTTAATGCGCTGCAATTAACCATTTCAGTTGGCAAAGGTCCGCTATGAAAGTGTAGCCATACCTTGAAGCAGGGGTTACTGATAGCGAGGTTCCAGTTTGTGTTTTGATCGCATTCTGTCTTCAATTCGTTCAATTGACTACGCCATCGGTCGGTGTCGCAAACAAACCAGACTGTATCGCCTTTTTCCCCCGCGTATTCGCCAAGTTCTTTCGCCTTCGTGAGTCGTTCAATGAAATGCTTGGGAGCCGAAGCGTCCTGTTCGCGCTGAATGGTCAGTACGCGAATGCGGCTATTCAACTGGTTAAACTGCGCGAAGTATTTGTCCTCCCGTTCGCCTTCAGCCACAATAACGAACAACCGGGAATCGCGGTGAGGGTTACCCTTCTTGTATTCCCGGTTAGGCCTCGGCATACTGCTCCCAGTTTAGGTCTTTTAGGTTGCCGAGAAACGGAATGGCACCGAAGCGTCCGTTCAGATAGCCTTTGCGAATATCCAAGTCCTGCCGAATATCAAAATCGGAAAGTGGATACAACTGTGTAGCCCCATCGTGTTTTTCCACGAACCAGATTTCATCGCGCCGAAACAGTTGCTGATCGAGTAAGTTAGACTCGTGTGTCGTAAAAATAAGCTGCCCCTTTGTAGCCGGATTATCCATGAATTTCTTTACCAATTCTTTCAACAAAGCCGGGTGAATACTCTGATCTATTTCATCAATAATAACGACTGATTCTCTATTGATTATTTCAAAGAACGGGGCGATAAAATCAAATAATCGATTTGTGCCGTCTGATTCTTCGAATAAAGAGAAATTAACCGATTGACCTTTTTTGTTTAGGTGCTTTGTAACTAACTGCTTGATTACAGGTTTGCCATTCTCAATGACAGCCGTTAAGTCATCGCGGCTTCCCCATCTATTTATAGACTGCACAGTTGCATATTTCTTGCCGTTCTGTAAATCACTAGTTACTTCTTTCGTAAGTTCCTCATACTGTGAACCGAAGACATCTTTGAAGTCTTTGCTCATTACCTCAAGTTTATCTATTCCTGTATCAGAAGAACAGATATAATCGTTGGCAAAGCTAACAAAATGAGGTAATGCGCCAAGTAGGAAGGCTAATCCCTCAGGTTTAGATTGAGGAAAAACTATAAGTAGATTTTCCTCAAACCAACTGAAAGCTTGTTTAACTTCCTTAAAACCTTCCTTCAAGCTTGCCAGTTCGGTTAATAGTAGTTCATCATCTTTAAGCAACTCATTCTGATAGAACTTTAGACGAAACTGATCCTCTGGAGTTTCTATGTATGAATCAGAAAATTCGAGGATCAGTCTTTCTGTGTCACGTTTTCTGTGAAAGAGCAATCGATTCGAGCCATCCTTGAAACCTGGCGTATAAAGCCACTCTTCGATAATTTGATGATAGTGAACAGAGAGTCCATACAAAAAGGGGACTCCTTCTTTTATAAATTCAATTTCAAGAGTTGTTGGACGACTTTCTATAGAGGACAACTTAAATTCATTCAGGTCGCTCAGATGGTTTTTCCCTTCTCCTAATACCAACGCTCTTAGGGCAGCAATCGCCCTAACAAGGTTAGACTTACCCGCCCCATTGGCTCCATACAAGGCCGCACCTTTCAATAGATCAAGGCCGTTGTGACTGTAGACGTGATCCTTGTGGGTTCGCTGATCGGAGGAGGAGAGCATGTTGAACTCGGTTTCCTCATTGAATGACAGAAAGTTAGTGGCAAGCAGACGGATCAGCATAATAATCGTGAGTATAGAGCAAAAGTAGGAGATATTTTCTCCTAAAACTGCTTAATAAGCATCACGTTAGCCTCGCTTCTGAGAGAATGCATCAAGTAGTGAGAAAAATTCTCCTTTGCGTGGGGGAAGATCTGCGGGTTACAGCCAATAGCGTGCGTAAAACTAATCGACTCCAAAACGGCTTGTTCCCGTGTCACTACGCATTACACGAACAACGTCACTATGCAGATAGGAATAGATAGTTTTGCCGCCGATTTTCGACTGACCGGGGCCGCCAATAGTCAACCACAAACGCAGGCCATGCACCAGCTTCTGGAGCGCATTGAACAGGCCGACCGCGTGGGGCTTGACGCTTTCGGTATCGGCGAACATCACCGCGCGGAATACCTCGACTCCGCCACTGCCGTTATTCTGGCTGCCGCTGCCGCCCGCACCAAAACCATCCGCCTGACCAGTGCCGTTACGGTGCTGAGTGCCGCTGACCCGGTGCGTGTGTTTCAGCAGTTTACCACGCTCGATCTGATCTCGAACGGACGGGCCCCTTGCTGCGGTCAGGCGTAGTTTCAAATTGATTGAAAAGGTAACTATCCAGCAATCGTTTGCAACCTTTTCTGTACCTTAAGTGCCTGTTTAGCGTGACCTAACCCAACGGTATGAATCGACTTTTTTCACTGCTTCTTCTTTCTTTTTCTCTGCATAGTTCCGGTCTGTTTGCGCAGCAAAAACTGCGGCTGGTAGCTACCGTCCGCGATGCCGCTACCGGAAAACCCGTGCCCGGTGCCAGCCTGTTCATTGCCGAAACCGGTACTGGCGCGCGGGCCGACACGGCGGGTGTAGTGAACCTGCTGCACGCGCCGGGCGTCCTGACGGTGTATATCTCCTCAGTGGGCTATCTCCGTGACAGGCAGGTTACCACACTCGATGCCAACAACAAGCGCGTAGAGTACCGACTGCAACCCCGCTCCACCGATCTCGACGAAGTGGATGTGCGGGCCATTCGCGAAGATGAAAATATCAAATCGGTGCAGATGGGGCAGATTCAACTCCGAATGCCCGATCTAAAACGAATGCCCGTTGTGCTGGGCGAACCCGACATTATCAAGGCGCTGTCGCTCCAGGCGGGCGTTACTACGGCGGGCGAAGGCGCGGGCGGTTTCAACGTGCGCGGGGGGCGGGCCGATCAGAATTTAGTGCTTTTGGATGGCGCACCGCTCTTCAACACCAGCCATTTGCTGGGGTTTTACACCAACGTCAACTCCGATCTGGTGCAGGATGTGAGCCTGAACAAAGGGGCGTTTTCGGCGCAATACGGCGGGCGGGCGTCGAGTCTGCTGCTGATGAGTACCCGTACCGGCAACACCGATGGCTGGCGATTGATGGGCGGGCTGAGTCCGGTCAGTGCGCGGTTTGTGGCCGACGGACCAATCAGCAAAAAGCTGACGCTGTTGGTGGGTGGGCGTGTAGCCTTTCCGAACTACCTCTTACAGGCGTTTCCGACTCCGAGTGTCAAAAACAGCCGGGCGTTTTTTTACGACGGCAATATCAAACTGGCCTACACGCCCAACGAACGTAATAAACTGTCGCTCTCGCTGTACCAGAGTGGCGATACGTTCCGGTTTCCTGGCGACACACTCTACGGCTGGCAGTCGTCGGTGGCGTCGGGTCGGTGGAGTTACCTGATCCGACCCAGTCTGCAACTGAACGTAACGGCCCTGTACAGTGGCTATAACCTGAATGTCGATGGCGTAACGCCAGGCCTTATGTTCCGTTTTTCGTCGTTCATTCAGCAGTGCGAAGCCAAAGTCGATCTGTTTTACACGCCCACCCAAACACTCAAATTTCAGGTTGGTACCAACGCCATTCTGTATCGGATTCAAACCGGCGAAGTGAATCCCACCGGCGAAAACTCCAGCATCAATCCCCAGCGTACTCGACCCGAACAGGGCCGCGAACTTGGTCTGTACGCCAACGCCGACTGGGAACCCACGCCCAACCTGACCATTTCGGCAGGGCTACGCTACTCGGCTTTTGCCTACCTGGGGCCGCGTACCGTTTATACCTACGCCGATGCCGTACCTATCTCGCCCGAAACCCGCCAGGACTCGCTGCTGTACGGCGCGGGGCAAACCGTGCAGACCTACGGCGGGCTGGAACCCCGGCTGGCCCTGCGCTGGCAACTGGCAAAAGCTACCGCGCTCAAAGCCAGTCTGGGCCGCACGCGCCAGTACGTAAATCTCGTCTCGAACACCACGGCCATTACGCCCCTTGACTTCTGGAAACTCAGCGACCGCTACGTGCCGCCCCAAATTGCCGATCAGCTGTCTGTGGGCGTGTTCCAGAATTTGCACGACAATGAATTTGAAATCAGCGTTGAAACGTACTACAAACGGCTACAAAACCAGCTTGAGTACCGCTACGGGGCCAACCTGATTCTGAACCCGGCTCTCGAAACGGCCCTGGTACCAGCCGCCGGTCGGGCTTACGGCGTGGAATTTAGCGTCAGTAAAAACACCGGGCGACTCACCGGGCAGGTTAACTACACCTACGCCCGCTCGCTCATTGCGGTGCAAACCCCGTTCGATGAACTGCGCATCAATGGCGGTCGCTACTACCCGGCTTATATTGACCGGCCCCACAGGCTGAACGCGCAACTCCGCTGGGCGTTGCCGCACAACTGGACGTTTACCACCAATTTCGTGTATTACACCGGGGTTCCGGCCACTTATCCCGATGGGCAGTATCAATACAACGGCGAGATTGTGCAGGACTATTCGCAGCGCAACGCTGACCGCATTCCCGATTACCACCGGCTCGACGTGGCCTTCTCAAAAGATACACGCCTGACCAAAACGCAGCAACGCTACGGCATCTGGACGCTGGGAGTTTACAATCTCTACGCCCACAAAAACCCGTATTCCATCTATTTTGTCCGGGCCAATCAGCGCACCGAAGCCTACCGGTTGTCGGTCTTTGGTACGCTGATTCCGTCCATCGCCTATTCGTTTTATTTCTGATGCGCCGAATCTGTCTTTATCTGTCTGTATTGTTCACGGCCTTCTCCTGCATTGACCGCGTCGAACTGCCCATCCGGGCCGAGGCTCCGCGTCTGGTGGTGGAGGGCCAGATTACCAACGACCCCCCGCCCTATACCGTCCGGCTGACCTACACGGGTCGCTACGATCTGGAAGGCCAGAATCCCGCCAATCAGTTTGTGCGTAACGCGCAGGTCAGCATTGCCGACGATGCGGGCCGTACTACCCGGCTGGCAACCACCAGCGAAGGGGGCGTTTATCGGACGTTCGATCTATCGTTTCGGGGGCAGGTGGGGCGGTCATATACGCTGACGGTGGTCATGCCGGATGGCAAACGCTACGTTTCTGTTTCAGAGCAAATGCCCGCCGTGCCGGGTATCGACAGCGTGTCGTCGCGGCTGATTCAGACCAACAGCTTTCTGACACCGTATCAATACACGTATTCGATCAGCACGCAGGACCCGCCCGGCGTTCGGAACTACTACCGCTGGACGGCTTTTGGGCTAACCGTCAAAAAATCGACGGGCGTAACATGCCCGCAGTTCACTCTGGGTATCTGCTTTGACAATTGCTACACGACCGAAACCAGTACGGGCGTCAACGTCTTCAGCGATGATGCCATTAACGGCAACCCTATTCGGAACCGGGCGGTGTTTCAACTGCCGGTTTATGCCGCCTGGCCGCAGTTTGTAGAGGTACAGCAGTACGGCATGACGCTCAGGAATTACCAGTTTTGGAAACTGTATCAGCAGCAGGGCGTTCGCACGGGGAGTATTTTTGATCCGCTGCCCGCGCCCGTTGTTGGTAACGTCAGCAACGCCGATGATGCCGCTGACCGGGCGCGGGGCTATTTTGCCGTGACGTCGGTTACCCGGCTGCGCGTGCGCAACAATGCGCTGGAAGCCCGGCAAAATACCGCCGTCTTTGGTTTTCTGGTCAGTCAGCCCGTACCTGCTGGTGACTGTCGGGATACCTATGGACGAACAACGCCCGTTACCCTGCCGCCTGGCTGGCCCTGATCAGTTGACCCGCCACTGCACTACTAAACCGGGCCTGGCCACCCTGGGCGTTGGAATGCCCGCCAGGCCAGTTGCCGGATTGATGGCCAGCATGTTTAAGGGAACGGGCCGGTCTGTGGTGGCAGAAACGCCTTTGGTAACGCGCAGAAACAGGTTGCCGCTGGCATCCACATCATCGACAATGGCGTAGAGCAGGTTTCCTTCACTGAACTCTTCCTGATCGATCCAGACGCTGTCGAGCAGTTTGAACGTCCAGCTTTGGCCGCGTTTGGGTTGTCCGGCCCTGACCAGTTCGGCGGCTACATCGCCCAGAAAAACGGCAGGTTTGGCGGCCCGTTCGCGCAGAAGCTGGTTAAGCACACTGTCCATTGTTGTGGCTTCGCTGCGGGCCAATAGTGTTTTGGATAACGGCTGTACGGGTGCGCCAACAGGCTCAGGGTCAGTATCGTGCAGCCAGCCGTTCCGCCGGGCCTGGTCGCGTTCGGCTTCGTAGGCGGTGCCGGTCTGCGCCAGCATCGTAGCCACCGAGCCAATACCGTAGGACGGATTGGTGAACAGTTCTTTCATGGCCAGAATCCGGTAGAGGTAGTAGCCCGTTTCGGGATTCATTGCCATTGAATAGTAATCGCGATGGCCCGTGCGCGAGATTTTGCGCTGCACCATGCCCACGCCCCCGTTGTAGGCAGCAGCCACGAGTGTCCACGAGCCAAGTTTGCGGTAGAGCAGTTTAATATACCGGGCGGCTGCTTCGGTCGATTTGCGCAGGTCGGTGCGTTCGTCTTTGCCAGATTCAATGTTCAGACCCATATCCTGCGCCGTTTCATCCATAAACTGCCAGTAGCCCACAGCCCCGGCACTCGACACGGCCTCGGCATGCCACGCGCTCTCGATGAGGGGTAGGTATTTGAAGTCGTTGGGAATGTTGTGGTTTTGTAAAATCGGCTCGATGACGGCGAAGAACGGGGCAGACCGCGCTTTCAAACTCCCCACGTGCCGGGCGTATCCCGAACTACCCGCCAGTGCCATGGCCAGCTTGCCCGATACGTCGCCCTGCTCGGTCGGTACAATTTCACCACAGAAGTGCAGGCGAGTTGAGGTAAGCGTAGGATGAGCGGCAGACACCCTCGCTACGCGGTTTTTCGTCGGTTTCTTAGGGCTAACTTTCCGCTGCCCGGTGGCAACGGAGACAGACAGTAAAACAGCCAGCGACAATACACTGATTCGTTGAAGATAAAGCGTCAAAACAATTGAGTAGATGGTATAATCTATTGACAACGAAGCTCTGCCGGGGTTTAGTTCTTGGCAGTTATTGGTGAACAGCAAGCAGTCAGGAAACCGTGCTTCATCTGTTATCAAGAATTTAAGCATAAATTTCCGTTGAGCTACCACTCACTTCTACAGGGCTTTCCAGGTCAGAATCCAGCCTGCTTTCACCTGCGCAACATCAGGAATTTTGATGCCAATGCGGCCCGTTGAGGCATCTACGGCGGCTAAGGCCAGCGGATACGTTTGTTTGTCGGCTACCGAATACAGCCTGTCGGCCCGTAAATAGACTTTGTTGGTTTTGGGGTCGATGTCTTCGACCACGGCGTACAGAATATCGTTTTCTTCGACTTCAGTAGCTTCGGCCATGCCGCTGCGGGTCAGGTGGAACGTCCAGACCTGCCCTTTAGCCAAACCTGCCAGATTAGTCAGACGGGCTTTAATGCCGCCCCGAAACACATCGGCAGCATTGGGCAGCGGCAGCTCGTCGGTTGCGCTATTGGCAGGTACGTCGGCCCGGGCTGCACTCACGGCGGCTTTGGTAGCCTGTTCCATCACCACTTCGGGCAGCAGCATCTCATCGTCGGTTGTGGCGTCGGCGGGTACCTGTGCTTCGCTGAGGTAAGCCATCATCTGCTCAGGAATGATGGATTCATACGCCTGATAATTGGAAAACAACTCCTTAAACGCCAGAATGCGGTAGAGGTACTTACCCGTTTCGGCATTGAGCCGGAGGTAGTAATAATCACGTTGGTGCTGCCGCCGGATATTGCTTAACAGCGCACCGATGCCGTTGTTATAGGCCGCAGCCGCCAGTGTCCAGGAGCCCAACTGTTTGTGCAGATAGTTCAGATACCGGCAGGCCGCGTTGGTTGACTTGATGAGGTTGGTACGTTCGTCCACCCGCCCGTCTATGCACAGGCCCAGCTCGCGGGCGGTGGCGGGCATAAACTGCCAGTAGCCTACGGCTCCCCTCGGCGATACGGCCATGCCCGTCAGGGCACTTTCTACGAGCGGTAAATACTTGAAGTCGAGTGGAATACGGTGTTTTACTAAAATTGGCTCGATGATGGGAAAGAACCGGGTAGCTCGTTGCCGCATCTGGTACAGAGCCTTATTCTGACCCGCGTTACGCACCAGAGCCGATACCAGCCGACGCGCCACGGCTTCTTCGTGAATGGGTACCGATTCGCCACAAAAATAAACTGGCGGCAACGAACCGCGCAGACCCGGACCAAAATCCGGCAGAAACGAAAACTCATCCTGCATAGAAACAGGAACAGCAGCGGAAAGGCTGGCCAAGCGGGGTACAGGGGTAACGATACTTACCGCAACCAGACTGGTTGCCAGCAACAGAGAGGCAGACAGGTTCATGAAACGGCAGGTACAGTTTTTATCAACATAGTATTGAGACTGTATGGGTACTCTATAGTAACACTATACATTGAGTGATGAGTGTTAATGCTAATCATATAATGGTAACAAAAACAATGCCATCCCGCATGAGATGGCATCGAAAAAAAGAAAGAAATAAGATCGCTTAAATCCAGTCCCAAAAATGCAGCGGACGAATACCCTGTTCCTTATTCCATTTCAACAAACGGGGCCGACGGAAGCGCAGAACGGTCAGGCCCATCATCAATTTTTTAATGGGTAATTGGTTATTCGGCTCTTCTACATCGTCGTCTGGCATAGTTTTCGTAGCAGCCGCTCGTGCAATGAGTTGCTGCGTATCAGAGGGCGTATGGGTCAGCACCCGGTTGGGACGCGGTCCCCAGGTTGGGTCGGTATAGCCTTCGTCAACCAGTTCGATGGTGGGGGCGTCTTTGATTTTTTTCGGGGTGGCCAGCGGCTTATTCCAGTTGGGTAGCGGGCGGGTCAGTTCGGCAATGGTAGAACTACGCAGCAGTAACGCGTACTGACGCGGGTTGGTAAGCAATTCTTTATACGCCAGAATCCGGAACAGGTAGTGGCTCGTTTCGCGGTGCAGCCGTAGCCGGTAATAGTTAGCATGTCCCTGCCGGTCCATCTGATTCTGTACGTGGTTTATACCGCCGTTGTAGGCAGCGGCCACCAGCGTCCAGGATTTAAGTTCGGCATACAACTGGTGCAGGTGACGGCAGGCAGCAACCGTGGATTTCTCCAGATCGTACCGCTCATCAACGTCGCTGTTTACGGTCAGACCCATGCTCCGGGCGGTGCCGGGCATAAACTGCCAGTAGCCAGCCGCCCCGCGTGGCGATATGGCCCGGCCAACCAGTTCGCTTTCGGCAAGGGGCATAAACCGAAAATCGCGCGGAATTTTATGCTTACGAAGAATTGGGTCAATGACCTGAAAAAACGTCGATGCCCGCTTCCGCATATCGAACAGAGCCTGCGGATGAGCACCGTATGTGCGAAGCGTCTGTACCCACCGGCTCGATACCCGAGGGTTGTCTATGGGAACTTCTTCGCCACAAAAATAGACAGGAAAAACACGTTTGGTCGAGTCAACAACCAGGAGTTCGGGACTGTCTAAGCCACTCGTGACCTGTATAGTCCGGCTCGTATCAGGCCCTGTTTTGAGGGCTGCCATGAGCAATGATAAACCTAATTCCTTGATCAAAGTATGGGTAGTTACTGTGGTACTCTATGACAAAAAACCCGGTAGTGTCACACGGGTTTTTAGGTCTCACAAGTACGAAGGTATAAAGAGATACCCAGCTTTTCAACCCTTTGCTCTACGAATTATCCAACGGTATGGTAAAAATTAGGACTTTATCAACCCGAAACCCCCGCCACGAGCGTTAACTGGGCATAATTGTACTTTCCGGCAAAGTGATCAAACAGGGCCTTCACCCGTCCGTCGGACACGCCCACAGTGGTTAAACCGCGCTCGATTTCGGCCCGTTCGGTGGGCGTTACCAGCTCGTTCAGCAGCGTCTCGAGGTCGATGTCATACCCGCCTTTTGCCAACTGAACAAGGTGATTTATAATAGATGCGGTGGTCAGTTGCCGCTCGGTAGCTATCTCGTCCAGACTCATGCCCCGGTTAAACAAATCGAGGGTCAGTAACTGCGTTGATCCTTTGGGTTTACCGCCCGCTTCGGCTCTGCCGCGCACGTGATTTGTGATGGCTTCCAGAAACTGCCTGCCAAACAACTGGAGTTTGCGCTCGCCCACGCCACTCACATTGCGCAGGGCGTCGGGGGTGGTGGGTTTTTGCCGGGCCATGTCTTCCAGCGTCGTATCGGTAAAGACCACGTAGGCCGGTACGTTCTGCTCGTCGGCGAGTTGCTTGCGCAGCACCCGCAGTTGCTCGAAGAGTTCGTCGCGGGTGGCTTCGGTTTTGGTGCGCGTCTTTTCAACCACTTGCTTCGGCGCATCGTCGGGCCGGACGAGGTCAATTTTTCGGTTGCCGTACAAGACCTGATCGGCCAGAATACCCCGGCGCAGGGCGTAATGGTTGTCATAGGCTATCTCGATGACGCCGATGTTAATTAACTGGTGCAGGTAACTCCGCCACTCGTCAAATCGCAGATCGCGGCCCGCGCCGTAGGTCTTGACCTGATCGTAGCCGCCCTGCATCACGGCCTGACTCCGCGACCCGCGCAGAATGTCGATGAGCAGGTTTATCGGTACGCGCTCGCCGGTGCGGATGATGGCCGAGAGGGCTTTCTGCGCCAGCACCGTACCGTCGATAGTGATACGTGGGTCGCGGCACACGTCGCAGTTGCCGCACGGGTCGGGTAGTTCTTCCGAAAAGTACGACAGCAGAATCTGACGGCGACAGGTGTGGGCATCGGCGTATTGCTGCATCCGTTCCAGCTTGGCCAGTTGCAAATCGAGATTGGCCGGGCGGTTCTCGTTCAGCATGTCCTTGTAGGTCGCTACGTCGGCAAAGCTGTAAAACAGGACCGTTTGCGCGGCTGCTCCGTCGCGACCGGCCCGTCCAATTTCCTGATAGAAACCCTCGATGTTCTTGGGCATGTTGTAGTGAATGACCCACCGCACGTTGCTCTTGTCGATACCCATTCCGAAGGCAATGGTGGCGCAGATAATCTTTACATCGTCGCGCAGAAACGCATCCTGCGTGCGGCTTCGGTCGGCGGGGTCCATCCCCGCGTGGTAAAAAGCTGCCCCAAAGCCTTTCTCCTGTAACTTGGCCGACAGCGACTCGCATGATTTACGGCTCAGACAGTAGATAATGCCCGACGTATTAGGTTTCTGCTGCAACAGCCGCACAATTTGTTGAATGCGGTTCTGACCGGGCAGCACCTGCAAACTCAGGTTGGTGCGGTTAAACGACGCTACGAATATTGCCGGGTCAGTCATGCCGAGCCGCTGGGCAATATCCTGGCGCGTAAGTTTGTCGGCGGTGGCGGTCAGGGCAATAGTGGGTACGTCGGGAAACTGTTCCTTCAGCACGTTCAGCCGGGTGTATTCGGGCCGGAAGTCATGCCCCCACGACGAAATACAGTGCGCTTCGTCAATGGCGAACAGTGACACCTGCACCCGCCGGAGAAAGCCGAAAAACGACTCGGTGAGGAGTTTTTCGGGCGAAACATACAGTAGTCTGAGTTTGCCCGTCAGGCACTGGGCCTCAATATCGCGCTGCTCCCGGCTGGACTGCGTACTGTTGTAAAAAGCCGCCGGAATACCGTTCAGCAACAACGCACCGACCTGGTCTTTCATGAGCGCGATCAGGGGCGAGACCACCACCGTAATGCCGGGTAGCATGAGGGCTGGAATCTGGAAACAAACCGACTTGCCACCCCCCGTTGGCATCAGCACGAGCGTATCGCGCCCGCCCACAATAGACCTGATAATGTCTTCCTGCATGGGCCGGAAGCGGTCGTACCCGTAATAACGCTTTAAAAAATCAACGGGAGTTTGCTCGGTCAGCGTCATAGTTTTGGCGGGTGTCTATCCCCCAAAAATACGAAAAAACCGCCTACTGACCGCCACATTCGGCGTCCTGATGGTACGGGCTGATACGTTGCCGGGTCGCTACGTAACTTTTAACGGGTGTTTGATTGATAATTCAGAAAAAAATTCAACTATTGTCCTGCCAAACCAACTGGCTATCAAACCAATACAAACCATGAAAAAGACCCTTGCCCTGTTGAGCCTGACACTCGGCCTGTTCATTGCCCAAGCCACCGTAGCGCAGGATGCGAAACCCAAGAAGGAGAAAGCCAAAAAAGAGATGAGCGTGACTGATGCATCGGCAAAAGCGGCCGCCAAAGCCGAAGCCAAAGCGGCCAAAGACGCGGCCAAAACCGCCAAAGCCGACGCGAAGTCCGCGCAGGATGACGCGGCTAAGAAAGCAGCTATGACCGACCGGATGGCCGCTGCCCGCGCTGCCAAAGCCGCCAAAAAAGCCGACGCCGACAAGATGACGACCGATGCATCCATGAAGGCCGATAAGGCCAGCAAAAAAGCTGATAAGATGGACGCTAAAGCCAGCAAGAGAGCTGATAAGATGGCCGATAACGCCGGGCTGAAAGACGACAAAATGAGCAAGTCCGCCCGGATGGACAAGCCCAAAGCCGACAAGATGGCGATGACCTCGAAACCCGCTATGAAGGAAGAAAAAGCCACCCCCGCCGATTACAAAGCCCCCGTTGACCGCAGCAGCAAAGGCCCTAATGGCGAAGTAGTACGTACCGGCCCGCGCGGTGGCAAATACTACATCAACAAAAACGGCAACAAGACGTACCTGGGCAGTTTGAAGTAAAGCTGATGCCGAAGACATTGACACCCGCGCAAACGCAAAGCCCCGTCAGACATCTCTGTCTGGCGGGGCTTTGCGTTTGGCAACGACGGTTTTCTGCTTGGCGATGTGGCGAATTTTAGCACTAAAGCTCATACGAAGCACAAATGCTAGATCTTGCACAAATGTTTCTACGAAGCACTTCAGCCGACATATT
>Ga0105045_10002131_pt1 | contig 16608 bp, 15 predicted proteins | sample MAT02_FD_78089 | JGI IMG/M metagenome (GOLD analysis project Ga0105045, IMG submission 78089) | Freshwater microbial communities from Lake Fryxell liftoff mats and glacier meltwater in Antarctica - MAT-02 (megahit assembly) | ecosystem: Environmental > Aquatic > Freshwater > Ice > Liftoff... | reverse complement strand
CAAGACGGTCGAATCATTTTACGCTATGCCGCCCAAGCGGTTCGCGAAGGCTCGTGCGAGATCGTTTTCGAGAAAGTGCTTGTCTGGCTAATCGGGCACCTTGATTCGGCAAACGTGAACGGCGCCGATATGGAAGTATTTTTTCACTTTATCAATCAAGGCGTCCATCGCGAATTGCCCGCCCACGCGCATCCCTATGTGGATCGCGTCTTCGACCAGATGTACGGATTCATTCGTCAAGCGTCCGCCAGCGGCACGATCCATCGTGCCCATCGACGCATCGCCGAGTTTGCTGTCGACCGATTGATGTCGATCATGCCTGACGCCAAAGCGAGGTACGGTGTCGCGAGCGTTTCCAAGTGCAAACGTGATTTTGAGTTGTTCGTCAAAGAGATCGCACGAGTGATGCGAACACCGTCTCCCCTGGAGATGAAGAAGCAGATGACGCAGTGGTTGATCGAGAAATTGGTCAGTCAAGTCGAGTACGATCCGGATGTCTGGTACTGGAGCTTTCTGGCTATCCGCGAAGGCATCGTCCACTGTTGCGAGCCGGAGGCGTGCGATTCGATTTATGACCTATTCGAAACGCTCGCTGACAACTCGAGTCACTTGATGGAGTCGATTCAGTTGGCGAACCAGGCCGGCACGTTCGCGGATACCGCGGCTGCGCGCTTGTTGCAGCGGGGCGAGCCGCTTGGCCTGTTGCGAGCGGACGAATTCCAAACCGTGGTTGCGATGTGCAATCGTGAATTGATCAGCGCGATGGCGACGTTGCACGCTTGTTGCACAAGTGAAGAAATGGCTCACGAGCTGGCGAAGTTGTGGTGTGGTGAGGTTTTGCCGCTCATGCCATCGTCGCGAACGAGCTTGTTGGCAGCGAACCTTAAAGTGCTTCTTGAGGTCGTCGAGGAAGAGGTGAAAACACCGGCGGCAAAATCGTTCCGCACGATGATTATGCACCTTGTCGATGTCGCTCGAAAAGCCGAAGCGGCCATTCGATTGACCAGCATCATCGATCAAGTTGCGGTCGAAACGTCCGATTGGGCGATCGAAAATCACAGCATATTTGCATCCGATCGACGTGCGTCCTACCGCGATGTGCGTTTGGTCCTTTCCAAAGCGGTTTGCCTGATCCCCTATGGCCCCGCTGGAATCAACGGTGTCGAGTTGCGATCGTATGTGACTGATCTTCTGTTGCCGAATCTGTCATTCAACGTGACGATCCTTCGCCAAGTTTATGAGCGTGCGGTCCGTGGATTTGAACATCACGCGGGAGCCGATGATTTGAAGATCATTCGTGGGTACCTGGATGACTTGACCGGTTGCTTTGATCGATATCAATCGATGCATTCGATTGCGGCACACGCCGATCGTTACGCAGTCTCCGCGGTCGAACGTGGGTACCAAGCATCATCGCGCCACGATGCGCACGTCGCCAGCGGCATCAAGGCGGGGCGTCGGGATGGAAAAATTCTCGTCGAGAAGACGATCAAAGCCGCAATCGTTGGCGGACCACAAGCCGAAGCGATGCTGCACGAATTTTTCCGCACTGAAAACGTACGGATGAGTAACTTGCCAGGAAGCGTCGTCGTCGAATTCGTTCGCGGATTGCTTGAACAATTGCGAGAGTATCCGATGATTGGTGAACTGCTGCTCGGACTGGCGCACGCAGCTCCCGCGTACACCGCCGCTGCGAAAATCAACGAACACAGCGAGGCGATGGCACAGAAAATATCGATCGCATCGGTTAACGCGTCGCCGGTCTACAAAGAGCAACTCGGGGAGGTGGGATTAGAAGCGTGCGCTCGTGACAACGCGGTGATGTTGCGCGGGCTCGCGCGAAGCCTTGTCACGTCACCGGCGGATGTCTCGCCATTCAAAGCCTGGTGGAAGAAACGCATCGGCAAAAACATTCGTCAACGGCCCGAGAACTTTGACGAAAGCGGCCCATGCGTAAAGATCAATTTCAACGAACTCATCTCCACAGTTCGCTCGACCCTCGACCGCGACGAAGCGGATACCGTGGAAAGCTACCTCAAGCAGATCTTCGCGGGCCGATCCGCATCGACGGGCAACGATCCATCCGCGAACCGAACCCGGATGTTTCCGAACCTGCAAATGTCGTCGCCGATCCAACCGGTCACGTTTGCCGACGTCATCGCGTAATCTAACCATCGCCAAGGGAACCAGCCTCGATGCGACGTCTGTCCATGATTCCGATCGTCCATTCGCGTCACGATCTGGGATCGCTGGAAGGGCCGATTAATGCATTAAAAGCGACCCTGTTTTCACCTCAATCGATCGTTACCACACGCGTCGCGATCGATCATTTTTGGCAAGCGATCTTCGACGGACTACGTCGGTCGGATTTTGATTTTCCAAACCTTTATGTTTATCAGGACGGATTGCCCACGACCGGTGACCCCCATCAAGGGATCGAGTTACGGATCGTCGAGGATCTTGCCTCCAAGGGAAGCCAGAACCATCGCATTATCCAGTGGTTGCTGCAACAGAACGCGGCGCTGGTCGGGACCGAATCCGTCGATCTGCTGATGGAAGAATACGAATTGGCTCGACGTTTCGTCACTAAAGGTTTGCACGTCCATGACGCAGACGACGACCGAGTCTCGCTATCCAATTCGATTCGCGAGCGGCGAGACCAATTTATCGCGACTCGAATCCACCAGACCCTGTCACCCGACCGGCACGGTCTTATCTTTTTAGGCCTGCTTCATCGCCTCGAAGCGGTTCTTCCCGACGATATCAGGGTCGACTATCCATTCGGGCGCCCGCGTTCAGCCTTCTCAGCCTAAAGCGATAAGTTCGTCGTGGATCGCTCCGCCGACCCATTGGTAGAGTGTCGTGGATCGCTCCGCCAGTCCATTGCTAGAGATCAGAACCGCCGCTGAGCGTTGGGAAGCGACGGATTGGCGGAGCGATCCGCGACTCTGACCTTCGTGATGAAATTGACGTCTGTGAGCGTTATCTCAAATCTTCTGCAATCCGCTTTTCCGCGTCGTGCAAATCGACGCCGAAACACTGCAAACGGCCGACATGCACCGCTCGCTCACCGATGTAAGCTTCCGTGCGGTGCCCATCGTGTGCCGACTGACGACGAGGAGATGCAAAGTGATCGATGATAACAACCCGCCACATCAACCCGTTCGCGGAAACAACGACGGATCATCCGCGGGTGGGTTTATCGATGGCGTCGCAAACCTGCTCGGAAAACTAGCCGACCTAGCCGAACAGTCGGAAAAGATGCGAGGACAATCGATCGAGCATCAAGGCTCCACCGGTAAGTCAGCGTACGGTATCAATGTCAAATTTGGATCGCCCCGGGAACAGCAACCATCGGCTGCACCGGTGCCACGCCCTGAACCGAAGCCCGCGAACCAAAAGCCCTCGGCTAAGCCTTCATCGGCTGTGAACTCAGGCACCCCGGACACCAAGAAGGACTCCTCGCCTGGTGGCATGTTGCCTTCATTTCTCGAAAAGTCGTACGCGGGCGTTGGCGGTGCGGGACCGGCGCTGGCACGTATTCGCGAAATGATTGAGCTGCCCCTGAGGTTCCCCGAAGCGTTCGAGCGTCTTGGCATTGGTGCCCCCAAAGGCGTGCTGCTGTATGGGCCTCCGGGATGCGGCAAGACGCTGATCGCCCGCACGATCGCCGGCGAAGCGGACGCAAACTTCTTTGTGATCAGCGGTCCCGAGATCATCCACAAGCACTACGGCGAAAGCGAGGCGCAATTGCGTCGCGTTTTCGAATCTGCGGCCAAACAGGCGCCTTCGATTATTTTCATTGATGAGATCGATGCGATCGCACCCAAACGCCAAAACGCGGCTGGCGATGTCGAGCGACGCGTCGTGGCGCAGTTGCTAACGCTGATGGACGGGTTGCGACCACGTGCGGGCGTCGTTGTGATTGCGGCCACGAACCTGCCCAACGCAATTGATGGTGCCCTGCGACGGCCGGGACGATTTGATCGCGAGATCGAAATTCCGATCCCCGATCGAAACGGGCGGCTGGAGATCCTGAATATTCACACGCGTAACATGCCGCTGGGTGACGACGTCGATATGAATCGTCTGGCCGACATCACCCATGGATTTGTCGGTGCCGACTTGGAATCGCTTTGTCGCGAAGCGGCGATGGGCTGTCTGAGGGAATCGATCGAGCGATGGAAGCTGGCCGACGGCGAAGTCCCGTTTGAAGCGCTTTCGCAAATCCGAGTTGGTATGGATTTGTTTGTGCATGCGTTCGGACTTGTCCAACCGTCGGCGATTCGCGACGTGTTCGTCGAGGTTCCCCGCATCCAGTGGGACGACATCGGCGGCATGGAATCGACGAAGCGTGAATTGATCGAAGCGATCGCTTGGCCCATCCAACACGCCGCAATGTTTCGTGATGTCGATGTTCGGCCTTCGCGGGGGATCCTGTTGGCAGGTCCACCGGGTGTCGGCAAGACGATGCTGGCGAAGGCCGCCGCGACGCAATGCGGCGTCAATTTCATCAATGTCAAGGTTTCACAAGTCCTGTCAAAATTCGTCGGTGATGCCGAACGTTCGCTTTCGGAAATCTTTGCGAAAGCCCGCCAAGCGTCGCCGTGCATTCTGTTCTTTGACGAGATCGATGGCATCGCACCGACTCGCGACAACGCCAGCGATGCATCGGGGGTTGCCGCACGCGTCATGAGCCAGCTGCTCTCCGAGATGGATGGTGTGGAGGATCTCGGTTGCGTGTTCGTGCTCGCGGCGACGAACCGGCCCGATCGCATCGACCCCGCGTTACGTCGTTTTGGCCGTTTTGAAAAAACGATCCACATCGACCTGCCCGACCTTCCCAGCCGTTTGGCAATCCTGCGAGTCCACCTTCGCAATCGTCCGCTCGTCGGCATACTCGACGAACAGCTTTTCGCCGAGCGATGTGAAGGATTGACCGGCGCCGATATCGCAATGGTGTGCAGCATGGCAGCACGTCTTGCCATCCGCCGGTGTGTCGATGAGCAAGACAATGTAAGTCCAGCGCCAGGCGGTCCCAAGATAATACCAACGGACCTGTGGACGTGTTTGACGGATCACTTGGGCCAGCAGTAAGCATGATTAACAATGGATTACAATCACGATGATAGAGCTGATGGATACGCAAGCCTTGTACCTGGTAGGGATCTCGCCAAACCATGCCATCGATTTCGCGACCAAATACGAAACCAAGTCCTATGGCATCACGCGCGTCGACGTTGGATCGTCGACGGCTTGGGTGCGCCCAATCGATCGCAGTGAATTTGAAGGCCCTGACGGCGAACGCAATCTCGCAGACCTGCAATGGTTGACACCGAGGGTGATGGCCCATGACGCAGCCGTTCATCGAATCAGCACCGCGTTTACGAATGTATTTTATCCGTCACGATTTGGAACGCTGTTCTCCAGCGAATCCGTACTCCGCTCGTTGCTCGTGCATAACGCACCCGTGCTAGCGGATTTCTTTGCTTCGATGGCTGGGAAACGTGAATGGGGCATCAGGCTGCACGCCGACCGCTTGGTTGCCGGTCGCCTCGTCGCCGCCGCCCAGCAACCGACGGGCTCCCTAGCCGCAGCGGGGTTGAATTACCTGCGCCAGAAACAGTTCGAGCGGGACTTGGCCTACCGGTCCGAAGACTTTATCCAGCTTGGCATCGAGGCCGCATCGTCCTATTTGCAGAATCAATTGAGTCAGATAGTTCGTCGGCCATTGGTGGCATCGGCACCGACTGACGCGTGTCCGGTGGTCGCATCATTTTCTGTGTTGTGTGACCACGCCGCGGAAGCAAGACTAAATGATTTGATCAATGATTGGAACCAGCAACAATTCACGGTCACGGCCATTCAAGCGGCGTTGATGGGCCCCTGGCCGGCATACAGTTTTTGTCCATCGCTATCGACACCAACGGCTGAGCCAATCGCGGCTTGATCGGGTTTGGAAAACCTTACTCGTCATGAGGACGACGTCATGCAATATCGTGCAATTACGCCATTCGCCGACGCCTGCCCACGGCCGCAAGCAAAGATAGATTGTGAGTAACGCGTGCACTGCCTCGCACGCATTACTCACACCCACCGCAGTCGCTTGCATCGTTATGCGAGCACTCGGGCACCGAGTGGTCACTCACAAAGTGCCCCGTCAGTTTTACAGATGTAACTCTCAAAGAATAGGAATGTAACATGGCTTCCGTACAAAAAACCACCGACTCATCCAGCCTGGCTGAAGTCGTTGACCGCATCCTGGACAAGGGTGTCGTGATCGATATTTGGGCGAAGGTCTCGTTGGTCGGGATTGAACTGCTTTCCATCGAAGCACGAATCGTCATCGCTTCGGTAGAAACCTACTTGAAGTATGCCGAAGCGATCGGCTTGACCGCAACCGCCGCTGCTCCCGCTTGATTCGTGGGCGCCTAGTTCAAGGGTGCCCATCGGGCCGGCCTCGTCACCGCATGACGAGCGCCGGCCATTTTTCCTTTCATCAAAACCTGCTACCCCACTCGAAAACATGTCGGCACAATCAACGAAGAAGTCTTGGCATCGTGGTGCCGATGCGAAGCAGGAGCGGATTCAGTTTGTCAACGGTGTTCGCCAATCGAGCCGAATCCGAGTGAAGCAGGCGACCGCCGACCAAAACGCCCGTCGCCGGCAGATCGACGCGACCGCTCGCCAAATTACACAAGCATTAAAGCAATTCAACGAAGCGAATCATTTGGCCGTCGTTGCCACGATGACCTCCCTTTACCACCAGCGAATCATGTGTGCCGCATCCGATCGTGTTGCGCGACAATCGTTCGTTGCCGAAAATCGTCGAAGGGTGGCAGTTCTGTTAAACCAACGAGCACTCGCGAAACGACGTTTATCCATCGTCAAGCCGATGGCATCAAGCATCCCAAAGCCGCAACCAGTGATAACGCTGATACCACCGAACGCGATTGCCTCGATCAAGACCGACAAAAGCGTCTCGCTTGAAGCGTCAACACGTCGTGAGATCACGTCGTTGATCGAAGAATTGAAACAGGTCTCGACGCTGTCCGTCGGCTCAGCACCCTTGACGAATAAATAAGTATCAAGTCGATCACGTGAGCGGCACGGCGCTAGCCGCCGGCAGAGTGCGGTGAGACCGATCGCTTTCGCCGGATTGCTCCCAATAGACGTTGATCAAAAAACTTACGCGTTCCAACTCCCCGCACTTCCATCGCAATCAATCAATCAGGCAAGAGGCACCCAGAATGCAACAACGGAACGTGATGGCGTCAGGCGTGGAGTTTGCCGCCCAGGATGGACAAAGTGACTTCATTCCCGTTCCGGGAGAGGACTTTGTCGCCACACCAGCGATCGTCGAATTGACCAATCGGGCACTTGCGTACCTGGATATTGGTTACGCCGTCCATTTGTCCGGGCCTGCCGGAACCGGGAAAACGACACTTGCGATGCACATTGCTTCGCAACTCGGCAGGCGTTGCACGCTGTTGCACGGTGACGACGAGTTGCGTGGGTCGGACCTATTAGGAAAAGATGCCGGATTTCGCCGCCATTCGGTCCGCGACAATTACGTCAGTTCGATCCTCAAAACCGAGGAAACAGTTTCCATGCTTTGGAAGAGCAATCGCTTAACCACCGCGTGCGAGCAGGGAAATACAGTCGTTTACGATGAATTCACTCGATCGACGGCCGCGGCGAATAACGCGTTTCTGAGCATTCTCGAAGAGGGAATTTTAAATATTCCCTCATCGGGACAAGAGAAAAGCTACGTTCGCGTTCACCCAAACTTTCGCGTCATCTTTACGTCCAATCCAGAGGAATACGTCGGCGTTCATAAGTCGCAGGACGCTCTGCTGGATCGGATGATCACGATCGAAATGACGCACCAGGACCGTGAGACCGAAATATCGATCCTGCAAACGAAAAGCCGTCGGACACGTAATGAATGCGAAGTGGTCATCGAGTTGATCAATGGACTGCGAAAACAATACGGGTCCAAAGGAGGGCCGACGATTCGTGCCGCGCTTGCCATTGCTCGAATCCTCGACCACCGTGGTGCGTCGGTGTGCACGACGGATAACGTCTTCATGACCACATGCCAGGACGTTCTCTACTACAACCTTCATCGCCAAAGCAGCGGTGCAATTTCGCGCTCCGCTCTTGACGATACGATAAAGCGATTGGTCCGGTCGGTGGTTCCGATTACCACGTCACCCGCGGTGACCCGTGAACCGGTGCAGCTCGTTGCACCGGATATTGCATACGTTGCAGACGCCATTAAAAGTCTCCTAGATGGAAAGCTTCCAGAATTGAAGCGAGTCGATGGGGGCAGCGTCGATAACTCTTTCGCCGGGCCAACGGGCAGCGATCGTCCCACACGAATCCTGCCACGCCCCCCAGCGATCATGTCGCCAACAACGTTGGCCGGAGCTAATTGATCGTTTGGCGGTGAAAAAGACTCGGCGGTCATTTATTGTCCGCGTTATTTTGGGTTCACCGCCATGCAACGAAAAACGATCAATCGACGGGGTTTGCAATCTCTGCGAACCCACACGTCCAAAAAAGCGAACGGTTGTGCCGCGACCACGGAGCTGTATATCAAGCTAACCGTGCTGGAAATGGAAAAGTCGCGTCGTCTATCCGAACGTTCGCAATTGCAATCGCGCATCGACATCGTCAACGCGCGCCTCAAAGACATCGATCGCGAGCAAACAGCGATTCATGCATCCACGACAGGCATTGCAAAGGATTCGCAAGCTAACGCAGAGCGTACTGCTGTCAACACACCGGCAGCGGTTTTGCGTTCTTCTCGTCACTACACGTATTAAATCACGGCGCAGGACAGGCTTAAAGCCTGAAATTTGCGGGAGGACAGGCGGGAAGCCTATCCCACACAATCTCAGTCACTCTAAACACGAAGTGCAATCATGAATGATTCCGAATTGCAAACCGCTGGGTTCTATGTTTACGCATTCGTGCGTGCCGAAAAGTCAGCCAACGTCGAGTCGCTTCATTTGACCGGCCTCGAGGACGAACCTGTTTTTGTGATACCTGGTAAAGGAGTCAGCGCCGTCGTCTCGTCGATCGAAGCTACGAAGATTCGTCCACAACGTCGTAACCTCGCCGCACATCAGGAGATTGTCAAAAAGTTGTCTCTTCTGATGAGCGCGTTACCCGTCGCATTCGGATTGATCGCGGACTCGCGCCATCAAATCGAATCGGTCCTGTTACGTAACGAAGACGCGTTTCTCGAGCAAAGCGATCGTATTACCGACAAAGTCGAGATGTCAGTTTCAATGCGATGGACGAAAGAGAACATCACCAAGTATTTTGCCGATCGGTATCCGGTTCTCCAGCAAGCGGGTGAATTGATCCAGAACGGTCAAGCAAGTCGTGACGATATGATTGAGATGGGGCGAACGTTTGAGAAATTGCTGCTAGACGAGAAACAATCCCACACACAAGCGTTTGTCGAGTGCTTGTCGTCGGTGCTCAGCGAGTTTGAAATCCAAGACACTCGCCAAGAAAATGAAGTGATGCGTCTGGCGTGCTTAATCAATCGCGAAGATGAGCCTAAATTCGATACGTTGGTCGTCGAGGGTGCGAAGCAATTCAACGAAGACTTCCAAATTTCGTACAACGGTCCGTGGCCGCCTTATACATTCGTCAACCTGCAACTGTCACTAGGATGAATCATGTTTGTTGTCGATGCCATTATGATGTCGCCCTTCAAGGGACTACTATTTATCGCGAAGGAAATCGCTAACGCCGTCGACAAGGAACGCGAAGCGGACCGAAGTGATGCGATGACCCAGTTGTCGTCGTTGCATCTGGCGCTGGAACGCGGTGAAATCGACGAGGATGAATTCGATCGACGCGAAACGGAATTGCTCGACCGTCTGGAACAGGACCAGTGATCTCTTTCGCGGAGCGAAAGACTATTTTATTTCAATCAACAAGGATGTGCGATGCAAACCGAATCACAACCGCTGGGTGCCAATGTTTCGCTGTGCGACGCATTGGACCGGATTCTCAATAAAGGCGTCGTCGCGACCGGTGATATTACCGTGTCCGTCGCGGGAGTCGACCTGCTCTATATCGGTATTCGGGGATTGATTTGCGCAATCGATGCACTCGATGCCGTACCCGCTTGTCTCGCCGCCGGTGATGTGGCGAAACGATGCGAGGAATCGCAATGAACGCGATGCACACACCGGACACCCCGTTGCGAGTAGATCTGCAGCCAGAGAACGCTGCCGCAGGACTGGGGCGATTGGCACTAATGTTGATCAATCTGTTGCACGAATTGCTTGAACGTCAGGCGATCCGGCGGATGGACAATGGAACGCTGACCAACGACGAAGTGGAACGACTCGGCAGTTGCTTGATGCAACAGTCCGAGGCGATCGAAAAACTGTGCGTCGATTTTGGCGTCCGTCGTGAAGACCTCAACATCGATCTGGGGCCACTTGGGAAATTAGTCTGAGCGAATGAATCGGATAGTGGATCGGGAACATTTCTCGATTCGGTTGAATTCTTGTGCGCGAGACAACGGAAACAATATGAACCAACAACGACTTACGACGGCGACATCATCATCGTCGATTGCTGATATTCTCGAACGCGTCCTCGATATGGGTGTCGTGATCGCTGGTGATATCCGGATCAAATTGGTCGACATCGAATTGTTAACGATCCAAATCCGCTTGGTCGTTTGCTCCATCGACAAGGCCAAGGAGATCGGTATGGATTGGTGGAACGTGGCACTTGATAAAAGCGTGCCGGCTCCGAAGACAGAATCATTTACCGCGATCGAACTTGCGTCCCGCTTGGAAGCGATGGATCGGCGGATGAAGACACTTGAATCAACATCGCCGAGACCAAAATGAATCAACCAGTCCTGCCGCCACCCGAATCCGCCTTTATGGTCGATGTTGATGAATTGGGTGCAAAGCTGCAATCGCTAACCGACGAGTTAGCAAGCGACGTCATTTCACTGCAGGAATCAGGTGAATATTCTCGGTGCAGCGACCGTCGCATTCGATCGATCTCTGTCTACCTTTTGGGTATCAATTTTGTTTTTACGGTCGCATTCACGCTGGCCGGTTTCGCAGCGACGGCATTGTCGTTGGTTGCGTGCGGCATCGCGCTGTGGATGGTGCCGATGGCTCTTCGATCACGTCGTTCTCTGATTGTCACCAGCGAACACATGAGATCGCTGAGGGGGCGAATGCACGTCCACGTACGGCACCTCAACGAATTGTTTAAGGCAAGGCGGTTTTGGACGCATCGGCTTCGCGAGACGCGAAATCAAGAACGGAAGCTTCGCCAATCCATCGCATTGATGACGACTCAATCCGATTCGCTTCAAGATGACGCGGCCGCGTTGTTGCACCGACTTGGTGAACTTCGACACCAGTGTGAAGACGCGGAGCAGATGAATCGTATGAATGCCGTCACGATTGAGGCTGGAAACACCGCGATACTTGACTTGGAAACGCAAAGAGACCGAATCGCTGAAGAGATCGCCTTCAAAACATCTCAGCTCGGAGATTTGACTGATCAAGTCGCCCTGAGCGCCGCAAGTTTGCTTTCCCTCGACGACGACATCGGGAGGAAACTGCAACAGCAACACGACATTGATGCGGAGACGCAGCTCCGATCGCGTGACCTGGAAGCGATCAAACAGGAAACGATCGATACCGAATCGACGCTCGCGTCGGCGTTGTCTGCGTTGCACCAATTTGATAATGCGTCTAGCATCCAACAGCAATTGATTCAGGAACAAGCTGCGCGGCGTGAATCGATCGAACGAAGCATTCGCCAAATTGTGGAATTAGACGAGTATGAACGTTCGCTTCGCGATGACATTACGTTGTTGGCGACAGAGCTGGATCAGTTCAGATCACAAAGGTCGACGCTCGGTGAGGAAGCGAAATCGAGTGAAAATGCGCTGTCGGTTCTGAGAGTCGGTCAAACAACTCTTGATCGTGAGATGGCCGAGCTAGTCCGTCAAATCGATGCGCAAGCAATCTTTCGAGATCAACTTGAAAAGGCGGTCGACACCCTGCAAGCCGAACGAGACATTGTTCAAGAGTCGATGGAAACACTGCAATCAACCGAAACCGAATTGCAGCTAGCGGTGACCAATCTGACATCTGATCATGCGGTCTTGAAGGGGCAGGTTCGGTCACTGGCTGACATGGTGACGACTAACGAGCTCACCATCAATCAACAGACGCCGCAAATGGAGTCGCTTCGTGAGGAATGCGAAATGTTGACCGCGTTGATCACGCAATCCACGGCAGCTCAATCACAATGCCGTGATCAATTGGACGCGATTGAAATAACGGTTGGCGAGAAACGTGAGGAACTCGACGCGATACAAGTCATGATTGACGACGCTCAGTCACAATGGTCGCAATCCCAAGCGTTGCAACGCGACGAGCTCGCATCATTTGACAGGGCGGTCGCGGAAAAGCGATCGATGCTAGACGAGGTCCAGGGCTTGATTCTCGACACCGAATCGCATTGGTCGAACTCGCAGACGGCGCGTCGCGACGAGGAACTGGCTGCCGATATCACCATTGCCGAGAAGCGAAGCCAGCTCGATGCGTTGAACGCTGCATTCAATGACGCAAATCTTGCTTGGGAAGATACGAATGAACGAATCGATTTGGCAAAAAGTCAGTTAGCAAAGATGCAGGAGTTAGCCGAGAAAACGTCTTCGCTTATGCAAGAACACGAAAACGCAACCCGACACTTGCAAAAACAACAATCGACACTCGCTACCGTTGTCCTTGAAACCGAAACCGCATCCGATCGTTTGGCCGTCCTTAAAAAATCTTGCGAGGAAATTGAATTGAATATTAAAGACCGGGAGCAGACGATGGCGAGTCGTGAATCCGAGTGGCAAGAATTGATCGCACAATACGATGGGATCAAGGCTCAAATTTTGGAAGCCCAAGCCGTTGCGGCCCAGTGGTCGGAATATCTCGAAAAATTGTCGGGTGAAGTCGAGTCGAAGACTTCGAAAAAGGCAGAATTGGAGGCTCAAATTGACTTGCTCGGCGATCAATCGACCGCAGCCATTGAAAGCCTACAGGCAGCCAAAGACGCGATCGGTCAACTGGCCGTGAATCGTGAAAACTTAACGCTTGAGTGTGCATCCGAACGAGTGACACTGCAAACCTTAAAAACCGAGCTTGCCGAAATTCGTCACGATAGGGATCAAGCGTTCTCGGCGAAGGAGACTGCGACCGAACGATTGCGACAAACGACTCAGCAATGCACGATTCAACAAGATTTGTTGCAGCAACTCGAAGTCGCACTCGCGTCGAAAAAAGCGTCGATCGAGGGTTTGAATGAGCATTGTGAAACACTCGAGGCGCAAGCGGTTGATCTGCGGCGACAAATGGATAACGAAAATCGTTTGATCGTATCACACAAGGAGCTTGGCGTTGGTTTGATGCAACAAATTCGCGAAGCAGAAACGGCCCTCTCGTCGCGGGAGCAGACCCGCGACCTGCTTTGCCAAGAAATCGAAAAGCTCCAAGAAGCCGTCGTGGCACTCTCAACGGATCACAAGAGCCTGATTGATCAAAGAAATGAGCTCACCGAATGTGCCAACAAACTGCGTCGAACCATCGACCAATCGCAGGCAGACATCCGATCCGCGAACGAACAAAGAAAGCAATTGGATGACGAATGCTCGAGCGTGGTCGATGACATGACGGCCGCGCGGAACCGCAGCCAGGACGAATTGAATTCCATCAACCTTTTGATCGAGCAGAAAACCGATGCCCTGCATGGATTGCGATTGGATACCGAAGCGGCGCTCTCGTCACGAGACCAGACGCGCGACCTGCTCTGCCAGGAAATCGACAAGCTCCAAGAAGCCGTCGACTCACTGTCAACGGAGCGCAAGAGCCTGATTGAGCAAAGAGATGAGCTTACCGACTATGCCACCGAGCTGCGGCGAGCGATCGACCAAACGCGGGAGGACATCCGATCCGCGACCGAACAAAAAAAGCAATTGAATGACGATTGCTTGAGCTCGGTCGATGACATGACGGCCGCACGGAACCGCAGCCAGGATGAATTGAATTCCATCAGCGCGTTGATCGAACAAAAAACCGATGCCTTGCGGGGACTGCGACTGCAAGTCGATGCGGCCATCGCCGCACGCGACGCGGCGGAACGCGAGCTCCAAGCCACCGCGAAGAAATCGGGACAGGTTGCCGAAGAAATTGAACGCAAGGACGAACTGTTGTGTGGCATGAATGACGTCATTGCCAAGCGACAAGCGGAATGCGACGAATTTTCCGAACGTCTCCAATCTGCCAATCAGTCGTTGAGCTCGCTAATCGCGAAACAGAACCAATACGAGACTGAAATCGTCGCATTGTGCGAGTCCGAACGAGAGAGTCGGGAAGCGATCCGGCAGATCATGGAGGAGGAGGCAATCGCAAAAAATAACCTTGAAGCGACGAGAGCCGAGATCGATCGATTGCAGCACCAGCAATCCAGCGAATCGTTGGAATTGGCGGTGCTACGAGATGCACTTGCCTCCGTTGCTCAAGAAATTGAATTGGGTAAGCAGACATACCGCAATCTAGAAGCGGAAATCGACGAAGGAGATAAGTCGGTCACGGATATGGCGACTCGGGTACGGGAATTGAACGCTGACGTCGCCGCCCTTGAAGCGGCAAAGCGATCGCTCGACGGGTTTGTCGCGATTGCGGATGCGGAGCCATCGGAATCCAAGACTGAACCAGTCGTGGAGCAAGCGGTGCTGGATTCCGTGGCCGAGTTAATGGGTGACGTTCGCGGTGGCTTGAAAAAAGACAATGTTCAGGAACCGAAATTGGTTTTGAAAACGAAATCGAAAAGCAAAGATGATTGGGATTTCGTTCTGAGCTGATGCCGCCGTTGGAAGTATTGAGGCTGCAAACTCTGCAAAATCCTATCAAACGCGCAATCAAGGCTTCGGCGTTCCAAACGACAAGCCATGTTTATCGTGCGGTCACCAATTTTGGACCGCAGTGACATGGTTTTCGTTTGCGTTTAACACGGAGCAAATCTAATGAAAGTTTTAGTCGCCGATGATTCCGGCGTGATGCGTAAAATTATTCTGCGTTCGTTGTTTGCCGTCGGGGTGAGCGACTGCGTCGAGGCGTGCAATGGTCAAGAGGCATTGGACATATTTAAACTGCATAAGTTTGATATGGTCATCACGGATTGGAACATGCCTGAAAAGTCGGGTTTGGAATTGACCGAGGAACTTCGCGCATTGGGAACGACGGTGCCCATCATCATGGTGACCACGGAGGCGCAAAAGTCCCAAGTGGTTCGTGCGATTCAAGCCGGTATCTCCGACTACTTGACGAAGCCCTTCGATAACGAGGTGCTGCGCGCAAAACTCGACCGTTATGTCCCTGCCTAATCCAGCTCACGTTTCCAATTCATTGCGTTAAGGAATCAAAAATGACCGCTTCACCAGTTTTGGCCCGACCGGGCAAATCGTATATTCCCGTTTTTGTTGATAGTACATCCGCCGTTTTGTCCACCATGCTGGGCTGGAAAGCGACCGCCAGCGAAACGACGATCGTCGACGCGACACCGATGCTCTTTGATATCACTGGCATCATCGGCTTTGGCGGCGCGTTGCAGGGAACGATCGTTATTAGCGTTGAGAAAGAAGTTGCGTTTGCGGCTTCGGAAATATTTCTTGGCGATCGTCCGACCCAAGTTGACAACGATGTTCGCGACCTCGTCGCGGAATTGGCGAACATGATCGCCGGCGGTGCGAAAGAGCGGATCGGCTTGGCCGCCATCGCGCTCGGCTTGCCAACGTCGGTCAGCGGTGACGGTCACGTCGTCAATCTCGATCGTGGCGCGGTGGTTGAGTGCGTTTGTTTTGAATGCCCTGATGGCCGAATCAGCGTGATGGTCGCGATACGTGATTAACGCCTGGGTTTGCAAAACGATGCAATCAGCAGAAAAAGCCGGATCGTAGTCGAGTGCTTAAACGATTGAAGCTATAGCGTGGGCGGTATCAAGATGATAACGCCGGCTTTTCCAAATTACTTAGGGCAATCATTGTGGAAAACTTGCTATTGGCAGATGCGACGAACGCGGTTTGGATCGCCGTCGGTACCGGTGTTTTTTTCACGGTCAAGGGACTGGCTTGGCTCATCATCCCTTGGTTGGTGATGCGCAGTCGTTCCAAGGTCGTCCGAGCGCAATCGACTTTGTAGATTTCGGGACGCGATTTCAAACATATTCTGAATCAAACACTCTGTCGATCGGAGACGAAATTGGAAAAAAAAGTCTTACACGTTGATGATGATCCGGCGATCTTAAAGCTGGTCGCTCACACGTTAACGGCGCGAGGTTACGAAGTCGTCTCCTTGACCGATCCGGAGTTAGCGGTTCGAGAGATATTCCAGAATGCGATTCGCGTCGTGATCCTTGACATCGACATGCCCAAGAAAGACGGTCTCACGTTGCTACGCGAAATCAAACAACGCGACGGCGGTATCCAAGTGGTCATGTTGACGGGGATGGTGTCCATGGGCACGGTTTTGCAGGCGACACGGTTTG
>Ga0105045_10002129_pt1 | contig 16624 bp, 16 predicted proteins | sample MAT02_FD_78089 | JGI IMG/M metagenome (GOLD analysis project Ga0105045, IMG submission 78089) | Freshwater microbial communities from Lake Fryxell liftoff mats and glacier meltwater in Antarctica - MAT-02 (megahit assembly) | ecosystem: Environmental > Aquatic > Freshwater > Ice > Liftoff... | reverse complement strand
TTTCTTTAAGCTTTCTTTAAGATTGTTTATTATGTTGTTTATAATAAATATTATATATAAATCTATTTTATTTGTTTGTCAAGCTTTTTAAACAGGTATGAATATTCCCAACTAAAAACCCTAGATAATAAGCCAGAGGCTCGTTAAACTCTTCTGTGTTAATACTATAGCTTCTCTTCTGTAAGAGCGTATACTCTAAACCGTGCCAAGCCTCGTGGGCTACAGTGTTTGCGTCCGTTTTATGAAAAAGAAAATTATTAGTTGCTCCGTCGAAACAACCGTCAAAAACAAGCATATTCTCGCTTTTTGCGAATTTCTCCGCCTCTTTCTTATTTAGGAGAATTACTCCAAAAGTTATATTGTGGACATTATCTTTAAATTCCGTGTAAAGTTTATACTTTTTATTGTTCATAAATTTAATTAGCTTTCTTTTTTGGTACTCAAGGTGGGGCTCGAACCCACAAGACTATAAAAATCAAAGAGGCTTAAACCCTTCGTGTATACCATTCCACCACTTGAGCTTGTTTGGCCCGTTCTCTCGGACTCGAACCGAGAACCCAAAGATTTACAATCTTTTGCTCTAGCCAATTGAGCTAAGAACGGATTATTCTTAAACTAATATAAATATTACATTTTGTCAAATTACTCGAGATAACAATTAATTAAATATATATAATAAAACTATTTTTTGTAAAGGTCTTACTTTTTTTACGATTTTAAAGAACCCTTTAAGGGCTTGTTTTGAATGTGTTTCTTATTTAAATTTAGAGCTAGTGTCAAAGTAAACAGGGTTCTTACCCTTATTAAAAGAATATACAGAAAAGTCACTATGGGCTCCGCTGGCATTACCAGTTTTACCCATAAGAGCGACCTCTTGTCCTGGCTTTACAATATCTCCTTCTTTAACCAAGTTCTTTTGGTTATGATTTAAATCTGCATATAGTTTCTTACCACTAGGTAAAGTATATTCTAGGGTAACAGAATTACCCGCACCCGATAGTCCCAGTCCCGACACAACCTTAGCATCGCCGTTAAATGGATTGGTTAAAGAATCCCCCTCCTTTCCAGCAAAGTCAGCACCTAGATTTATTTGTTTTCCGTTTTTTTGTGACTTATTAAAAGCCTGTGTTCCTGCTGGCACATCTCTGTAACTCGTAGAACTATTAACACGTCCTGACTTGGTAGGTGCAACCAAAGAGTCTAATATCTCTCCAGTTGGATTAGCGAACTCGGCTCCCCACTCTACAGAGTCTTTTACTTCTCCAGGCTCTACAGAGTTGGCAATATCAGCTGGCACATTCTCCGATGCTTTACCCCCAGCAACTCGCTTCGTTGGTTTTAAGTTTGGCACGACAGATAAACCTTGTTTTTGCACAAGAGCGTCTCTCGCATTGGCGGAGTCTTCAAAATATTTCTGTCCAGTAGGTTTTAATTTTAGTCTTGCGTTTAAATCATCTAAGATAAGCAAGCTTGTTGGTGGTTTCATTTGTTTTACTATTTATGTATTATTGGAAAAGACTGGCTAGGTCAAAAGCTCTATTTCCTATCTTAAACTGGCTCCTACCTAAATTGGTATCAGTACTTCCTTGTAGAGGTAAAGAGGCAGCTAACATATTCTTAGCATAATTAATATCACTATTATTTTGTAACATATATTCGCTTATAGCATCCTTAACTGGTGCATCTATTTTCGGCAAATTAATCGTAGGACCGTTTCCACCTATTCTGTAAGTTCCGCCTTTGGTTAAATTGCTTTTAATCTGTCTGATTATGTTATCAGCTTCACTATCAGATATGACCGAGCTACTACTTTGTATACCTTCTATAGCCCCTCTCAAAGATAGCATATTATTGTCGAATGTTTGCAACGAAGGGTCTGCCTTTATTAAGCTTTTCATTGCTGGCGTATTGCCTAAGAACCCAAGTCTGGCTATTTGCTCATTTGTAGTGCCTTTCATATTTAAGAAATTACCTCTATCAGCTCCCTTAAATCTCATAGCACTAATAAAGTCTGGTGCTGAGATACCCCTATTAACTTGTAACTTATTATTGGTTTCAAATTTCTTAATAACATTTACAGCAAGCTCATCTAAAGCCTTAGGGTTAGCTTCATTAGTTTTGGTTACAGCCGCCATAAACTCTATTTTATCGTTAGGAGTCATTTGAGACGTGTTTATCTGTAAGAAGTCATACCCATTTCCTATTGAAGTTCCATTTCTCCTAGCTAAAGCTAAGAATGTTTCGTTTGGATTACCACCTGCGACAACCATCTTATTTATTACCCTAGATATATCGGTATTTGCATTCATAGCCTCTTGAAGTTGTCCTTCTAGTTTCTTCTGAACCTTTTCTTCTTCGGGATTATTTTTATTAAAATCAACGTCAAAGTTAATACCATATTTAGCTAAAGCATTAGCGTCTGCGGTATAGAGCGTTTCTACACTGCCTGGTGTTCCATCCTTATTTAGCTTAGTATTTTTTGTTATATTATAATACAACCCCGCACCTTCTCCATATTGAGATTGTAGAGCTTTGTCATAAGACTCTATCTGCTGCAAAGCTTGTGCTTTAGCCTCTGGTGTGGTTGCGTTGGCAAGAGCCTGTCTAGCCGCATCAGAATTAGATAGTGTCTGAGCCCCCTGTTCTCCAAAACTCTGTTTATAATAGTCTGTGGTAGCCTTATTAATCTCTTGCTGTGCCATATTATTTGATATAGCCGTATTAATATTACTTCTCTCTGCCTCTACCTGTTCATTATATAAACCTTGTCTAGTCATCGCATTGTAAAGATTAGAGTTGTAACCAGACTGTGCTAAAGCACCAGCATTAAGTCGTGCGTCCTGTGTAAGTTGCCCAGTATTTCTAGTAAAATCAAAGGCGGGATTATAACCTCCAGTTTCCATATTCATTGTCGAGAAGTCAGGTGTAAATCCCGTTAATCTTGCAAATCCAATAGCGTTCTCTACCTGACTTGTTCTTAAAGCAGCATCTACTTGTAGACCAGTCAAAGACCTTGTTTTATTACCCATAAAATCAGTATAGTTACCCGTCATTTCTGCCTCCATTGCCTTTCCTGCTAGGTTAAGTTTACCCGTGCTTTCTACCTTACCAGTAACGGGATTAAGTTGAAATTGCTCTCCAGTTTCTTGTCCTCTCTGGAATCCCTCTTGTAGGTTGAGCTGCCTGTCTTGGACATCATTTTGTCTATTAGATTGCAGAATAGCAGCGTTTTGTTGAGAAAAATTAAGAGTGTTTTGTCCAGTAAGCTCTAATTGCTTCATTCTTATATTACCCAAAGCTTGCGATAGCCCAGCTTCAGTAGAGGTTAGGTTAGACAAATTTCGAGAAGAATCCCTACTATCTGTGGCACCACTAGAACCGTACATCAATAAATTTTGATTCATAGCGTCTTTTGCGTTCCTAGCTAGTTGCTGTTGTTGAAGGTTTGCTTGGTTGCCTATCTGCATATTTTGCAAATCAAACGCCTGTTTATTAACACCTAGAAAAGCGTTAGTTAACTCCCTGTTCTGTACCGTACTGTTAGGAGCGTTTTGTGCGTTAATATTAATAGGCGATAACTGTGACGTGATATTAGTATCAATAGCGTTTTGTTGTGCGATTCTGTCTATATTAGAACTATTAAACCTGTTAGAATCTAGGTTGTTATATTGACCAGCTCTAAGTACTGCGTTTAGAGTTTCTTGGGAAATCCCTGTCGGATTTGTAGCCATTATCTAGTGTGTATTTAATTTTGTTTATAAAGTCGTTAGTTCTCTGTATTGGTAGTTTTTTCTTTATTTCGTCAATAATACTTATATCCCAAGCATAGTCAAGGTAGAATATACTATTATTTCTTTCGGGGTGAAAATAACCTAAGAATAAAACGCTTAAAGTTTCTTGTCCTAAGTAAAAATTATGTACTTTAATTTCTTTTGAATTCATAGGAAATCCTAGCTCAACGAGACCATTATAGTCAAACATATTGTATATAGCTGTTAGTGTAACAGCCTTTCCTTTATCGCCAGACATAGTTCTATAGTCGTAAAAGCTGTAATAATCACTTAAAAAGACGGTTGGTTTGTGGCTGAAGCAAGCTAAAAGGTCTTCATATCTATAGTTTTGACTATATAAATAAGGTAATAATATAAAAGCGTGAAAAGGGTTTGTAGCTAAAGAGAAAGTTAACATATTTCCTTTGACCATACAGCCAAATATGTGTTTCTTTAAATAATTCTTAAACAATAGATTATCTAATCCCCACTTTTTACAATACGAATCTAATATACAAGTAAAATTATTCTCTCTACCTTTTGTAGTACTGTAACACTCTTGTATATGTTGTATTTTCATTTGAATTGCTAAGGGTTTATTAAAGTCTGTATGTCTATTTTTGGCAACCATAGTCGGGCTATACAATTCAGGTAAGCTATAAAAGCTAGTACCTTTAAAAAGATGTTTATAGCTTGCACGAATAACTTTCTGTGTGTTTAAGTCTGTTTCCCAAAAAGACTTATATTCTTTAATTGGTATTTGGTATTGGCTCATTTCTTCTAATTAGTTCTTCTTGTAAAACTTCCCTAAATAAATCATATAAATAAGGCTTAAACTCTTTTGTTAAATGCACTAAATTGCTTTCTAAATAACCAGAATACATTATTACGAAAGAAATCTCAATCTCTTGTTCAGACATTTTAGGCAACAAAGCTAAATAATCAGAGTCCAAAGCAAGGTCTTTAACCAAATGTAATCTCAGAAATCCTTTTATTAGTTCGTCCATTGCTTTAATCTTTCTTTTTCTTGTCTATGTTAAATTTAATATTATTAAATGCTTGTGTGCCAAATATAGCCTCAAGAGATTTTAATTGATTCTCTTTTTCTTCCTTTTTTTTATCTAAAGTTTTTTCTTTAACATTATTAATACCAAACATATTTTTTAAAAAGGAAAGGCTATCTTCTTCTGAAATATTATTATTAGGTGTTGTATTGGGTGTGGTAGTATTTTTTTTCATAAATGTTTTATTTTATTGTAATATATTTACAATCTCTGAATAATCTCCTAGACATTCAATCCATACTATATCATCTGGTGTCTCTTTATACAAGATGTAAAGACTTTTTCTAGGAAAACCTACATATGTGTAGATAATACTCAAATCGTCTTCAGAAATCTCTTTTGTGTAAGTAGGTTCATATTCTCTATCAAAACAATCTACAAAAACACTATTATTGAATTTACGAATTATAATTTTATACGGAAATTTTTCTCTTACAAGGTCTTTGTCTGTTTGTGTTTTTCCTTTTAATAATGTTTTAATTTCTTCTATGTTCATAACTATTTTTATTACACTGTTTAAAACTATCTAACAGTCTAAGCTTGACATTTCAGACTGTTAGGAAAGTTAGGCTTGCTCTTACACGAACAACTAGATTTCAATGATTTACTCTCTAGCAAAACCATTAAGATGTATTATCCATAGTTTGTCAACACTCTCTTTTATTCAAGGGTTTGTATTGTACTGAATTAATCAGGTAACTAGAGTCTAGCTATCATCTTCCCCTACGCAGTGATTCAGACTGACGTGCAGAGACCCTAAGCTATACCAGTTACCTAGTATCGTATATTCTAACATTATTGATTTAACAATGGATTAACCAACCTCAAGAAGTCTAGCCATAAAGGCAATTGTATTATCAGTACAACTGTCGCCTGAGCATTTAGTGTTACAAGTTTATCCCAAACAGGGAATACTAGCCGAAGAATAATCTACTAGTACCTCAAAGAGTATATCTTGTCTTCCCCCAAGGTTATCAACCTTGATTCATTTCTATGACTGTAAACACATCTTGTCATAGTCTAGCGGATGTTGTATCCGTTCGTATAGTGTTAGTCACACCTTGGAGTGCAAACCGTCTCGCTGTTAAGCTACCCGTCTGTCCTATTATCGTTTCCAATAATAGTTAGCTTGTCTCCAGTATCATCAGCTAATGAAAAAACATTTCAATATAAGCTTACTTTATCTTTCACCCATCTGGACAATGTGGATTATTACTTCACGCCAGTTGATAGGGTTTACTTTCTACTTTTCGGTCCTATTAAACTTAATAATAAGTGAATTTCGTTTAGTCGGTTAGGAGAGTTGGTCAATCTGTTAGAACTACTAAGCCACTCATACCATTGAGTTAACTTAGGTGTGCACCTACGAATACACATCAGATAGTAATAATACAATCAATTAAAATAAAATAGTTGTCAACATTTTACTGTGAATGTCCAGCAGTACAGGTTGTAGAATCACCAACAACAACACCCCCACACCAGTCGTGGTAACAAGGATATGTGCTTATAGTGTTATCGTTTTTTTGTTCTCCTACACCACTATATTTAGTTATAGCCTCTTGTAATATTATTACACTGGTAAGTGCTGTGTAGGCTGCTTTTAGTTCGTCTTGTTGTGTTAAGTTTTCTTTCATTTTCTACTTCTATTAAACTTTCTAGTGGTTACTCTGGTATTACTACTATGAGATGAACCACCCTTTGATAGAGGCTTAATATGGTCTATATCTTTTTTGTCTCCAAGTCTTACACGACCCTTTTTTAGAGCTTCTCTCCTAGCCTTGTTTCTTGCCACCCTATTGGCTATCTGTTGAGGACTAGACTGATATGCCTTATCGTATGTATAATCTCTTCCCGTTGTTAAGTTAGAGCTGTTACGCTTGTTTTTTCCTTTGCCGTATTCTCGGTTTCTTTTTGCTTTTACCATTTTACATATTACATATTGTACAGTTATCTAATGCTATAGGATTATTTGTTGTCGGGTCAATAAAGCTATCCCTAGTTATAGTCTTTGTCTCATCGTCACATATCCTAAATGAGTTATCAAACATAGCCTCATCTTCCACTATATATGTTCCGCCTATTTCATTAATATAAAAATCTGATGACAGAATAGTCATTTTGACAAAGAAGGATGTATATAGTGCAGAGATTTCTCTTATAGGTATATCAAAATATCTAGTTATCGTTCTTGTATTCTTAAAGAAATTTAAATTTGGTGTAACATTACAATCACAATCACTTAATGGACACTCTGTTTGCAATACTATTGTCTTTTCAAATAGTAATCCATCACAACAAGGTTCTCCGCACTGACCTTCTATGCCGTAAGCCTCTATGTTAATTACAGCGTTATTAGTAAAACCACCGCTAAAATAAAACCTCTTAGCTCTTTTCTTTGTGTAAGGACTGTCCTGCTTCGGATTAAAGCCTATAATGCCCGTTTGGTATATTGATTCATATTCAGTAGGTTCTGGTGTAAAAGGCTCGTCTATGTTCTGTGGGACGTTCTGGTGGTTATCTATGTAGTTTAGATTCTCGTTTATTAAATACACGTTACCATTATCACAAGAAGAATACATTAACCCTCTTCCACCTATTTCTGAAAACCAGTTAGAATGGACTTCTTTTAATAAAGAATAAATAGGCGTGTCTCCCAGCTTAGAATAAAGTATGGTTAAATTATTATCTACTGGTCTTATCACCTCATCGGTGTCTACATCTCTAAGAGGGTCTCTTTCGGGACAGAGTGCTACACTCCATAACACATAATCCTTGTAAAGCCCTATACAGCTATTACTTATGTCACACCTTCTTAATGTTTCATCTATAAAAAACGTTAGTTTTTCTGGCGGTGTAGCGGTTACGGTGGAATTGCCTGATAGACCAAACTTAACGTCTAAACCTCTAAGATTAAGTTCTGGTGCAACTTGGTAATTAGAGCCGAAATAGAATTGTCCGCCTTTAAAAACCTTACACGCCTTATTGGATACGGGACCACTATTGGTAGACTTATCTTCTTTCTTTAAATCTACCAGTGAGTCACCTAATTGTTTCAAATCATACTTCTCAAACGTACTTAAAGTACCTATATAAACGCTTTCTCCAAACGTAGTTAAACTAACAATTTCTTGATTAGCAAAAAATATGCTAGGCTTTCTCAAATCGTCTGATGTAGCTGGTAATACTTGAGCACCCAAAACATTATCAATAAAGTTCTTCGGATTCAAATGTTCACTTTGCTTAATCTGGAACGGGTTTGCTTGAGAACCTGCTATAAGCAATCTGTCCTGATACTCTTCTATAATAGAAGGATTAAAATCTTCTAGTTGATGTAAGAATAATGCTGGGTCATCTCCGTTATAGTCTAAGGGTAATTGCCCCGCACCTCCTCCAAATAGCTTCTCACCATTTCTACCTAAATCAAGTATAGCAGCCCTACCCGTTAAAATAGCTTCCCATTCTAGCGTTGCTAAGTTTAATCTTAATAAGCCTGAGCGGTTACCAAACTTATCTAAGTAATCTTCTCTACCTGAACAGATATATAAATCACCTTTATACTCTATATAATCAAAAGCATAACCTTTAAATTCATAAACGTCAGTTAAAAAGTTTTCCTGATATATTATTTCATAAGCTTGCCCTACTGGAACGTTATTACCATTATTTAGGGCTATGGCATTACTACCCTGTATATGGGTAAAATTTGCTTTATCCAGAGAGTTGCCGTTTATTCTTACGTTGGTTACGAACTCTACATTAAAAGGTAAGAATAAAATAACCATACCTAGTCCTGTTGTGTTAACCTCAGTATAAGATTGATAAAAATTAGGACTAATCTTCTGCCACAATCCGTTTATTTGATTATTTTTTTCAGGGTCGTCTTTTAGCCTGTAGAAATTACTTTTAAGTGTTTCACTATTTTGTATCATATTAAAGAAATAGCTTCCTTGCCTGTTTACGTTTACTCTACCACAAAACATAGATTTGTAGCCTCCAAATATATCAATATCTCTGTATAATCCTATAGCCTCAGCACCAGGCGACTTTTTCATAATCTGACCTTCTGGAATAATGTTAACTGAAGTAGAGCCATATACGTTTGAGTTAATAATCTGTTGTGGACTATTACTTGCAAAGCCATAAAAGTTCTGAACCGACCAAACTAGTTCCCTTTTTCTTCCGTTTTTAATATTGTTAATTCTACCTTGTTGTAGGGTTTGTTGGTCTATTATATATTGCTTGTCCATTAAAATCTTTTTATGGTGGTAAATGTCCTTCCTATCCTCTTGTTGCTGTCTACATTGTTAATACCGTTAGTATTCTCAAGCATAGCTGTAAACCATTTGAGCTTATTAGGACTTAAATAGCTCTGCCCATCTTTCTCTGCTAGTAGTTCCCTAAATATCTCAATCATCAGTCTTCTTGCCGACCTATTCTTTGGCAACCAAAATAAGGGTTCGTTTAAACTTGTTATATTGCCTGGTGTCATATAGTACTCAAACATAAGAGAAGTACCATCAGAGGCTATACAACTGTCACAAGCCTCATCTATATCTTTATCTGGAATCTTAATGTACAGCCTGTTATTATTAATCGTATAAGTATAATACACGTTGTTTTCTTCCCACGCTTCAAACGGCTGGAAGTTAAATCTTTGAAATCTATTATAAAGGCAACATTCTTTTTTAATAAAAAGGTTAGATTGTGTGTGAAAATCACCTGGTAGATTGTACCATTTCTCTTTTCTATTCAAAACCAAAGGAATTTTTACCAAGAAGGTGTTAATTTTATTGGAGCCAGTCATATAGATAAACTCATCAATAGCTGCGTTAAACAATACCGTATAGACTTCATCGTCAAAAGCACATACGGAAGTGTTAGAAGAGGATAATGTTGTCGCCTCTTTAATTATATCTTGTGGTGTTATTACCCTGTCAGACTGAGAGTGTACGTATATAGGGCTAAGAACCTTCATATCTGGTAATATATATTCACTGTCCATCCTAGCTGTAATAGCTATAGCGGTTGGTGAATCAGCTTGGTCAAAACAAACTTTCTCCTGTGAAGGAGGTAGCGTCGTTTGATTACGAGGTGTTATGATATTACAGCCGAATTGTTTCATTATTTAATTATTTAGTGGGTTTCTTGACTGAACCACCTTTACCAGCCCATAGGAATGTTCTAGCCCAGTAGTTCGCACTCAGTTTGTTATCCTTTCCCTTTATTTTAGCACTTCTTGCCAAATAGCTCTTTCTTGCCTCAGGGGAATAGTTGTGTCCATATCCTTTTGCTCCGAATCTTATTAGCTTAACAGTGTCACCACTTTTAGCCAAGACAACCGCTTTTTTCTTAGGATGGTTTGGTGTCATCTTTGGTTTGTTATAACCTTTAAAGGTTGTATCTCTTACAGTAATCATCTCGCAAGCTTTTTCTTTAGAGAAAAGTAATCTATATTTAATGTTAAGGCTCCCGTCCCTATTGTCTTGAATATACCCATAAGATAGCCGAAGCTTCTTGCTCCTGTTATAGGGAATGAGTTAGCAACCAAAGTAGAGGGTATTGTTGCTACAATAACTGAATTGATTCTAAAAATAACGGCTGAGCTTGTAGCTACTATATTTATTTTATAGTTCGTGTTTGCAGCTGGCACTATACTCGTAGTAATAGACGCTGCCGTTCCGTTATTAACAACTCTGGCAATAATGGCTGCACCTACCGTATTTGGAATAAGGATAAAGGCTCCATCTAAATGAGAACTATTCGTAATTGAATCGCCAAATCCTATGGTTATAAACTGTTGATTTGTAGCGTCATTTAAAGTAGTTATACTAAACAAACATTCAAATTCAAGCGGAGTGTTATCAAGGAATATAAGGTTAAGTGGAGAGTGAATAACAGACCTTCCAGCAGCACTTGTTCCCGTACTTAATTGTGTCACACCAAAACCACCGTTATTTATATTATTTAGAGAGAGTGTGGAAGCACCTGCTCCACTGTTTGTTGTAGCGTATAATGCTGGATTACTAGTAGTTATAAAATCTTCAAATATATTAATATTAGTTGGACTAAAAATATTTTCTACTACACTGTTTGATGCTCTCTTTGTATTTACAGTAACCTGAACTTGTCTCGTGCCTGAAAGGGCAAACATAGTTTTTAAATATAGAGTAGAAAGTCCTAGTAATATATTAGTGAAAGTATGAACATCAGTATAAGTAGAGCCTGTGAATCGGGACAAGATAATATTGTCGCCACTCTTTCTCATTTTAACCCTATCGCCAGCCACCAAAGCTGACCTAACAGCAAAATTAGGATTAGAGGTTAGTACTGAGTTTAATTGTGAAGAAAAATTAAAAAAGCCACATAAGAATTGAGTATTATTATTCCAGTCATATTCTGCCGCAGTATCAGTATCAAAATAGATTACAGCACCTTCCGTTAAGCTCAAGACTGGCATAACACATTCTACTTCAAAGTAGTTTAAACAATTGATTGGTACACTATATGTACCACCAGAGGGTGTACCTCCGTTGAGTGAAAGAGTACCTAAACCAGAGTTGGTAGCTATTTGTAGCTGTACCCACTCTCCGTTTACTGGCAATACAAGAAGTTCGGTTGTATTAGTAGATAAAACATAGTTTTGAGTTAAAGTATATTTATTGTTTTCACCTACGGTGTTGACCATTATGTTAGCCATCCTATCAGCTATAATTTTCATACCACTATAGCTCCAATGAGTTGGGTCTAACAGTGTCAAATCAGAAGTTACAACTGAATAAGTAAAAGGGTATTCATCTACTATTTCTGCAATCTTAGTATTATATAGTGTGTAAGGACTCATTAATTGAGTCATTATAATAGGACAAAAACCAAGCTCTCTTCTTATATTATTAAAGTGCAATTTAGTAGCCTCAGCCCACACATCTGCATTAGTATTAGCATTAGAATCGTTTATACCTTGGCTATACCAAACATAAAATACAGGAATCTTGCCAATAGACTTAAAGAATGCTTTAGCAGCGTCTATTCTTTGTTTGAATTTTGTGAAATATACTCCGCTTGTGTCTGTCCACTGTGCCATAGTAGAACTTCCTTGTCCCGTCTTAATTAAATAAGTCTCGTTAGTAAATAGGTTGTTGTCGTAATTATTAGCTAAGCCAATTTCCCAACCGTGAGTGATGTTTGGAGTTAACGTAGCGTGGTCTATAAGATTATTTACACCAACCTGTAGAGGCTCAAACACTAGACTTGTGTTGTTCAATATATTTAAGCGGCGAACTGCTAGTTCTGGAGCGGTTGCACTAGCGTTAGGAACCAAACCACCAGAGTTGCTTTCACCGTTGAATACTATAACGTTTACAAAATTATCAGTAGAGGTTGTTAACGTGTATCCCGTACCATTAAAAACTAATATGCCAACTCTACCCGCACCAATAATCATATTATACATAGTAAAAGGTACCGTACCAATATTATGTATATAAAAAACTTGACCCAAAGAAACATCTGTCGGTGTAAATAAGGTTATAGACTGATTAGCGGTTGTCTGATTAACTGTAAAATAGTTTGTAATATCAACAGTGCTGGCAGCAGAAGCACCTATATTCCCTCCTGTAGCTAAGTTAGATTGGGTGAATGAATTGTATATTGTATTGTCGTTTAAAAGCATTATCCTATTATTGTTATTCTTGCATTAGCTACGGCTGTTGCTACGTTTATAATTGTTGAATTTGTATTCTCGGTTATTATTCTGTGTGTTATAATTCCACCAGTGGTGTTATTTCTAACATCAACGATAACGGCATTAGTAGTTAAGCCAAAATTATGGGTTATAGTATTGTTACCCGCTACAAGACTTTGCACTGCTCGTAGTTTATTAGTCTTCCTTGTAGCTAATTCGTTTATAGCTGCTTGTGTCGTACCGCTAGTTATTATACCGCTTGGTACATTGGCTATTTGAGAAGCTGTTATACTTTGCCAAGCTGGTGTGCCAGCGACAGTGGTTAGAAACTCATTTATAGAACCTCCGTTTGGTACCGCACGACTCGTATTTAAGAATATGCCACCGTCAGCACCCGTAGTCATTATATTACTAGCGTCTGCTGATAATAATCTAGCTGTTGTTATTGTTCCAGCTTCATTAGTATAGGTAATTACACCGTTAGTAATATTTTGTGATAATGTTGTAACCGTTTCGCTTGCTTTTACATTCGTGTACAGACCATCAAGGTTTGCTACCGTGTTATTGCCTAGTGTAGATGAAATCCTTACATCACCTGTTAGGGTGTGATTATCAATACCAGAAGCAAAAAAATCTATGGTTGCAGAGTCGTTGACTGTAATAGGTGTTTGTGAAGCCGCTAAGGTCGGTGCTACATATATACCATCTTGCTGTAAGAGTATCACATTATCAGCTAAACTAGACAACCTAATATTTGCAAATAGGTTGTGATTATTAAAACCAGAAGCACCTAGACTTATGCTAGATGTTGTGTTTGCAGTTATACTCGTTTCAGGAGGTATTATTGTATCTCCAACGAAAATCCCGTCTAAATTAGCTACAACCTGATTACCTGCAGCGTTAGATATTCTGATATTACTAGAGAGGCTATTTCCAGTGCTAAACATATTAACCGTTGATGTATTGGTTGCTCCTATATTGGTGGACACGATGTTTCCTATAGATTGTAAACCCGAACCAAAAGTATAATCTATACCGCCAGATAATCTTACCCATTGTGTTAATTCAACTGAATATACAAAAGATTGATTCCTGAAAAAAGCATTTTGATTATCAACAAATAGAGCATAATCATCTATGGGTAATTCATAACTGTATGTTAAGACTCCTGCTGTATTACTAGTAACCGTTACTATCTGATTCTTTCTACCTATAAAGGGTGATATAGGCGTATTTGTAGAAACATAGGCAATACCAAATCTATCACCTTGAGTTAGGTTTTTAATTAACTTCCATAGTCCGTCCTGACTTTGTACTAAGTCTCCAGCTTGAAAAGATGACCAAGCTCCCGTGTTTGCCCCTGGTAATAATATAAAAGAGTCTAGGTTGTTAAGCACGGTAGGCACACTAGCACTTTCGCCCATAGTATTAACAAGTTCTAATGGAGGTCTCCAATTTAATCCTAATTGGGCGTTTTGAATAGCAGTCTGAACCGCCAAAGTACTAGGGTATGTATTAGGACTACTCCCTACAAGAGTGCTTACTCTATTAGAAACATTTTCTTTTAAATCTAATTCGTTCTGTATGAAAATACTTACTGGCTTGTTAATATCAGAAGTATTGTCTACGTTACCAAGACCTACTAAATCCTTATCAAGAGTAACCAATGAATATCCTTGACCCGTAGACTGTAATATTTGGTTTGGATTTCCAAGAGAGTTAGGTAGTTTGCTAGCCATTGTATTAATTATGTTTAAAATGAACTTATCTAAAAGGAATTGCCATAGGGATGAGCAAAACCTAGGACTATTCCTTTTAGATAAGACCATCTGGTCTTATTATTGTTTATATTTGTCTATGTTTTTACTTTAGAAGTGTTATATTTGTTTTTGTTTAGCACTTTTTGCCATATTTCTTTCCTGAACCGCCCATAGCTTTCTTTTTCATAGCCATAGAACCACCCATTCCTTTTTTCTTAGAAGCAATCATTTTCATAAAAGCTTCCTTTTTAGACATCTTTGCTTTTTTGCCAGAGCCACCCATTCCCATCATATCTTTAGGAGACTTCTCGTAAGATTTAGTTTTTGACTTAGTAGTTGTTTTGCTTTTTGATTTCATAGTGTTCATTTTATTTATTGTTTATTTTGTTTATTGTTTATTTACAGTGTGGACTGTCAAATACGAACGGCACTGCTTGAGGCTTTTTACCTAGAGCATAAACCATTGCGTAATAGTCTCCTTTGGGAAGGTCTGATATATATGTATATGAGACTTGTGTTGGAGACAAGGCTTCTGCGTTGGCAAACCCTTTTGGTGTCCCATCTAAATTTGATTGGAACAACTGCAATTGCATTTTACCGTTAACAGGTACTTGTCTATTAACTTGCTTATTATATACCTCTATATAGCTACCTATTGGCAAGGCTCCACCAGTTTCATCATCCGTTACCACAAATGGAATATTAAATCCCGTGTAAAGTTCAAAGACTTGTTTACCGTTTTTGTCTTGAGTAACTGGGAATGGAACTGACAGAGACTTGCTTAATAAATACTCCAAAGCTTGTCCATAATTCAACCTCTCGCCTAAAACTGATATATCTGTTAGTACGCTTAATTCTGGTTCTTGTAGATATATTACTAATTCATTATCAGGTATGTCAATAATATTGTTCGTACCTTTTTCTATAACGGTAAAGAACCCATAGTAATGTGCTTCCGTATTAAAATCTTGCTGTGTTAACGTAATGCCATAAGCTGTTCTATTTTCTATACCAACTGTTTTAAGGTTTTTAAGATTGTAGATACGAGGTGTATTAAGTTCTATGTTAGTACCATTATAAGTACTACTCATTAGAGTTAGCTTCACATCGTAGTTACTGCTTTTAAACGTCTTTAATATAGGAAGGGTAAAGAAAGGATAGCGTTTTTGTGTTATGTTCATTATGGCGTGTTATGGTGTGTTATTTAATACGGATACATATTTATTAGAGAAGAAACTGTTACCTGTCCCTGTGTTTGTAATTCCGTTAGTAAAGTTAGATATAAGATTACTACTAATAAGGTTATTATTAGAATTAACAAGTGATATACCTGTTTGAAGCGTGTTAGACTGAGTAATCCTATTCCCTTCAATTATCGAAAGATTAGTGTCTATTAAATCTATGTAAGAGCATATATTATTGGATATAATAATGTTGTTTGCTGATGCAGAGGCTTTACCCCTTACAGCTATTACACCATTTTGCATAACATTGTCAGATATAGAATAATAACCACTTTGTAAGTTACTAGAGGTTAAGAAGAAATCTGCAGTTAATATTAAACTAGCCGTAGCTCCGATAGCTGGCTTAATTATGTTGTTAGATAGTTGACTATATAAATGAGGTTGTTGCTCCGAACCAAAAGCAATATCTCCATAAGTTTTGTTGCCAGTTATAGATATTTCATCTACCCTTACAATATTAATACAGAAAGTATAGTTGTTGAATTGTAATGGGCTTGTTAAGTCTTGCTTTATAGTATTGTTCCTGATAAAGAGATTTCGTACATTACAAGTACCAGAACTATTCTGAGGTCCTCCCCCTATAACGTCTCCATTACCACACCCTGTTAAAATACAATCTTCTACATATACAGTATCTGTGTCTTCTCCTGTGTTTGCATCTATAAATATAGAGCCACCTAGCGAGAACCCTGAGATATGGTCAATATAACATTTTTTACAAGCTTGTACTCTTATAGCCATTAAAGGCACAACCACAGGAGCGGAGTCTAGCGTATCTACAATTAAATTTGTAATTCTAACATTAGTACACCTTCTGAGATAAAGCCCAGATTGATAACCTCCTAAAGATGTAACATTGGGATTACCTGGATTAGGTATAGTTGTAAGTCTTACAATTAGATTAGTATTGCCCTGTCCTGAAATAGTCAGATTAGATTTATCTATAAGTAATAATGACGTTGTAATAGTATAGTTTCCCGACTGTATTAAAAGGTTCTTACCCGAAGTAGTTGCCATATCAAGACCCGCTTGTATACAAGCTGAGTCGTTGGCATAATCTGCGGTATTAAAATTTGAAAACGTGTCGTTTTTACCGACGGTC
>Ga0105045_10002128_pt1 | contig 16625 bp, 20 predicted proteins | sample MAT02_FD_78089 | JGI IMG/M metagenome (GOLD analysis project Ga0105045, IMG submission 78089) | Freshwater microbial communities from Lake Fryxell liftoff mats and glacier meltwater in Antarctica - MAT-02 (megahit assembly) | ecosystem: Environmental > Aquatic > Freshwater > Ice > Liftoff... | reverse complement strand
GATGAATCCAACGACAGCATCGAAAAAAGCATGTCTGCCTCATTGATTCTTGGACTTGAGGGCGATTCGGGTGCTGTACAATATTATTTTGGACCCAACAACTATAATATACTTCGGAAAATTGCTCCAGATTTTGACAAAAACGTGGACATGGGTTACGTTTTTGTAAGTTGGGTAAACAAGTATATCATTGTAAATCTCTTCCATTTTCTGGAGAATTATTCCAATAACTATGGGATAATCATTATCCTGATTGTATTTATTATCAAGCTATTCTTACTGCCTCTGACGTATAAGTCCTACATAGGCATGGCCAAGATGCGCGTGATCAAGCCGGAGATCGATGAGTTGAAGGAAAAATACAGCGAGGACCCTACCAAAATGCAGCAGGAACAGATGAAGCTTTTTGGTCAGCTGGGTGTTAGCCCGATATCTGGATGTTTGCCCCTGGTGCTACAGATGCCCTTTTTGTTGGCCATGTTTTTCTTTTTCCCAAATTCCATCGAACTGCGGCAGGAATCGTTCCTTTGGGCACATGATTTGTCGACTTATGACACCTTCATAAAGTTGCCGTTCACCATTCCGTTTTATGGGGCACATGTGAGCTTGTTTACCTTGTTGATGACGGTTTCCCAAATCGCTTATACCCACTTCAACAACCAACTGACCGCTGTACAAGGTCCCATGAAAAACATCGGCTATATCATGCCTGTTGTCTTTATGTTTGTGTTGAATTCCTTTCCCGCGGCACTTAGTTTCTATTATTTTGTTTCCAACATGGTGACATTCGGTCAGCAGGCGTTGATATAGCAGTTTGTGGATGACAAGAAAATCAGGGAAAAGGTAGAAGAGACGAAGGTCAAAAATGCCAATAAAAAGAAATCAAAATTTCAGACGAAACTGGAGGAAGCCATGAAAACTGTGGAATCCAAGAAGAAGAAAAAGCAGTGATCCGTTACGGTAAAAGAGGCATTGGAGACAATGCCTCTTTCTTTTGATTTGCTCGGATCACTCAAAATACAATGGAAGATCAGGGAGTGAAAGTTGGGTTTAGCGGCAGACTCAATGGCTGTTTTCCACAATATGATGTGGAAAACTATATGTACATGGTTCCGTTTTTAATGATATATTTGTATTTCCTTGATAAAAGAATTGAAATGAAGTCATGATTAAAATTACCTATTATGGACACTCCACGTTTTTATTTACCATAAAAGATAAAACAATCCTCTTTGATCCTTTTATCCGGCCAAATCAGCTGGCTGATCAAATCGATGTCACGACGATTAAACCGGACTATATCTTGGTTACCCATGGTCACCAAGACCATGTGGCAGACGTAGAAACGATTGCCACGCAAAGTCAGGCAATGTTGGTGTCAAATTTTGAAATAATCAGTTGGTTTGAAAAAAAAGGAATTGAAAATGTCCACCCGATGAACCACGGAGGATCAAAGTCATTTGACTTTGGAATTGTAAAATACGTCAATGCGGTTCACAGTAGTACGTTGCCGGACGGGGCTTCTGGGGGTAACCCTGGTGGATTTGTGGTTAAAAGCGAAGAAGGTACATTCTATTTTGCCGGAGACACGGCTCTTACCTATGACATGAAGCTTATCGGAGAGGAATTTGACATCGACTTTGCCTTATTGCCGATTGGCGATAACTTCACGATGGGGATCAAAGATGCACTTAAAGCCGCTGATTTTGTGGGGACACCAAAGATTATTGGCATGCATTATGACACCTTTCCCTACATTCAAATAGATAAAGAAGCAGCTCTTGCAGCGGCAAGTTCCGCCGGAAAAGAGTTGCTGTTGCTTTCAATTGGAAAAAGTATCACCCTTGGAAAAAAATAATGGGAAAAGTAATTGCTATCGCTAATCAAAAAGGTGGGGTAGGTAAAACAACCACCGCCATGAATCTTGCAGCAAGTCTGGCCGTATTGGAATATAAAACCTTGGTCATAGATGCAGACCCCCAGGCCAATACTACGTCTGGGCTCGGATATGACCCTAAAAGTATCACCACCAGCATCTATGAGTGTATGGTAGATGAAATCGATGTCCAGGAAATTATCATTGAGACAGAGTTTGACAACCTTCACCTCGTCCCCTCCCATATTGACTTGGTAGGAGCAGAAGTTGAAATGGTCAACTTGGAAAACAGAGAGGAAAAAATGCGGGAGGTCATAGCTGTTGTAAAACAAAACTACGATTTCGTTATCATAGACTGCTCGCCCTCACTGGGGCTTATCACCATCAATGCCCTCACCGCCGCGGACTCGGTAATCATACCCGTACAATGTGAATACTTTGCCTTAGAGGGTTTGGGAAAGCTTCTTAACACGATCAAGATCATTCAGTCCAGGTTAAATCAACACTTGGAGATAGAGGGAATATTGCTGACCATGTATGATGTCCGGCTTAGGTTGTCCAATCAGGTGGTAGAGGAAGTACGCATGCACTTCAAGGATATGACTTTTGAGACCATCATTCCCCGAAACATCAAATTAAGTGAATCTCCGAGTTTTGGCCTGCCGGTGGTAGCCTTCGACGCAACCGGAAAAGGTGCCCTTGCCTATTTAAACTTAGCGAACGAAATTGCCGCCAAGAATGGAATGGCAAAGGTGAATTGAATAGAAAAGTATGACGGATAATAAAACCACAAAAAAAAGAGGCGCATTGGGTAGGGGGCTTGGGGCGCTGTTACAGGATTCCCCTGTCTCCAACCGATCAGAACGGGATGCTGTGGTTCACCCCGTGGCTGGGATCTATGAAATCGACTTAAGTGAAATTCAGGTAAACCCCTACCAACCACGGGTTCACTTTGACAAGGATGCGCTCAATGAACTGGCAGAATCTATCAGGGTTCAAGGAATTATTCAACCTGTCACAGTCAGAAAACTGGCAGACAAGGAATTCCAACTTATATCCGGGGAGCGAAGGTTTCAGGCATCCAAAATAGCTGGCCTAGACCGGATACCCGCATATGTCCGAACTGCCAATGACCAGCAAATGTTGGAAATGGCGCTCATCGAAAACATTCAGCGCGAGAACCTTAACGCCTTGGAAATTGCCCATTCTTACCAACGCCTACTCAGTGAGTGTGACCTGAAGCAGGAGCAATTGGGAGATCGGGTAGGTAAAAACCGAACGACTGTCAATAATTATTTGCGCCTTTTAAAATTACCACCTGACATTCAAGCGGGTATACGGGACCAAAAAATCAGTATGGGCCACGCCCGGGCACTGATAAATATCGAGGATGTAGAAAAACAGCTCGCCATATTTAACAAGACCATCGAGGAAGAGCTAAGTGTACGAAAAGTCGAATCGCTTGTAAAAATCCTAAATTCCCCCAAAGAGGAAGAAATACAAGACACAAAACAACGGCTTGACCCAGTAAAAAAATATGAGATAAATAAAATACAGCAAAAACTGGCTTCCCATTTCGGAACAAAGGTATCACTAAAGACTGATGCAAAAGACAAGGGAGAAATCAAGATTCCATTTCACTCCACCAATGATCTTAATAGAATCCTTGAACTCCTGGAATTGATTTAGGAGTGTCCATTTTCCAACTTTTTCCATGAAAAAGACCGCCTATAAGCTTTTGGCAATTTTTCGCAAGACACTACCAGCTTTGCTTGTGTTATGGCTTGGCCATAATTATGCTAATGCGCAAGAAGTAGATACCTCCAGGGTAGAGCAATCAATTGCCGAAGTTGCAGACGAGCTTTCTGATGAAGAACGGGTACCGGGATATAAAAACCCCAAAAAAGCATTATTGATGGCTTTGGCTTTTCCCGGTGGAGGACAAATTTACAACGAGAAAGTATGGAAGGTACCCCTGATTTATGGGGGAATCCTCGCAAGTATTTATTTTCTTGAATTCAACAACCGAAGATATAAACAGTTTTTGGTAGCTTTGGACATTGTTAGAACCCCGGGGCCTCCAGTTGCAAATCCCTTTCCGAATTTAAATCAGGATGGAATTATACGAAATGTTAATTTTTGGCGCAGAAACAGGGATTCCATGTTCTTGGTTTTTGCCGGGATTTATGCATTGGGTGCAGTGGACGCTTTCGTGGATGCACATCTTTCGGGTTTTGATATTAGTGATGACTTGACCTTTAGCATAGAACCGTCAGTAGAACCCTTGCTTGCCTCCAATGCGGCACTTGGGGTATCATTCAAAATAAAATTTTAGCCAATGAATATATTGATATTGGGATATGGTAAAATGGGAAAAATCATCAGTGAAATAGCTGAAGATCACGGACATCATATTGCCGCAAAAATCAACATAGACAATGTAAGTGACTTAGAAATGTTGGATGCGTCATCCATCGATGTTGCCATAGAATTTAGTCAGCCGGAAGCTGCTTGGGAAAACATCATGTGGGCACTCAAGAGAAAGATTCCGGTAGTAAGTGGAACCACGGGCTGGCTGGAAAGAAAGGCAGAGGTAGAATCAGCCTGTAAAGCGCTGGACGGTACTTTCTTTTATGCTTCCAATTATAGCATAGGCGTAAATATTTTTTTCAGGGTGAGCAAATTTCTAAGTAAGTTGATGAAGGATCAAAATGCCTATCAGGTCAGTCTGGAGGAGATTCACCACACCGAAAAGAAAGATGCACCTAGCGGTACGGCCATTACATTGGCAGAAGGAATCTTGGCAAACAGTGAAAGGCTTGACGGCTGGGAATTGAAATCAGATGCTGCTCCACGGGCAGGATTTTTGCCCATCACTTCCAGACGAATTGATCCTGCACCTGGCACACATATTGTCAAATACCAATCCGAAATTGACGATATCGAAATCCATCATACCGCACACAGTAGAAAAGGCTTTGCACAGGGCGCGGTTTTGGTGGCCGAATGGATAAAAGATAAAAAAGGTATATATTCGATGGATGATTTTTTGTCCCTCTAACCAACACGTATAAATGAGTAAAACACCCAAGAAGAAATCAGCAATCAGAGAATGGGCAGACGCCTTGTTGTTTGCCGTAATTGCCGCCAGTTTGATCCGTTGGTTATTGCTGGAACCCTTTACCATACCCACTGCGTCCATGGAGAAATCCCTGCTTGTGGGAGATTTTCTGTTTGTCAGTAAGATGCATTATGGTACCAGAATCCCGCGTACGATCATTCAGATGCCCCTGACCCATCAAAAGATCTGGGGTACGGACATTCCTTCCTATTCTGATGCGGTTCAGTTGCCCTATTATCGCCTTCCAGGCTTTACCAGCATCAAACGCAATGACGTAGTGGTGTTCAATTTTCCGGATGAGCTTTGGTATCCCACTGATCTGAAGACAAACTATATCAAGAGAGCTGTGGCGGTACCCGGCGATATTCTGGAAATAAAAGATACTCAAATCTATATAAACGGACAAGCTTCCGAAAATCCAGAAGAGATGCAATTCTCCTATGACGTGTTGACTTCCCGGCAATTGAATTTGGAATTCTTTGATCAGTTTGGAATCAATCCGGACAGTTTTTATCCGTTTTCGGACAACTCTGGATATTTGGTTTTTGCCACGCAGGAGATGGTTGACAAATTATCCGCAAATCCCGCGGTATCTTCCATCAAAAAACGCACGGGCAAGGCAGGACAGGGAGATGGAAATATATTTCCCGATGGTGCCTATTTTGGTTGGAATAAGGATTATTTTGGACCGTTGGAAATCCCCGCCAAAGGATGGACAATTAACCTGGATGAAGACAACTTCCGAAAATATGCCTATACGATCGAGAAGTTTGAAGGACACAAAAATGTGACAATTGATGCCAATCAGCTCTTTATCGATGGTCAAAAAGTAACTACATATACCTTCAATCAAGATTACTATTTCATGATGGGGGATAACCGTCATGACTCCCTGGACTCCAGATTCTGGGGTTTTGTGCCCGAAGACCACGTGGTTGGAAAAGCTTGGTTTCTGTGGCTTTCACTGGAAAAACACAAGACCTTCTTCGATAAGATCCGCTGGAATAGATTTTTCAAGTCTATCGATTAGCAGCTTCAAGATTCAACAGCTTCAATGCTTTAGAAACCCCCAAATTACCTTTAATTTGGGGGTTTTGCATTACCATCTGATTTCTTTCTTCCCATTCGTTCTCAAATAGAAATTCGCCTGGCTGAAATGTCTGCATCCCAGGAAGCCCCGGTGGGCTGAAAGCGGACTGGGGTGTGGTGCCAGTAACTTTAAATGGTCACTTTCTAAAATAAAACTCCCTTTTTTTTGGGCGTAAGCACCCCAAAGCATAAAGACCAATCCGGTTTTTTTTGAGGCCAATGCCCGTATTGCGGCATCTGTGAATGATTCCCATCCTTTGTTTTGGTGACTACCGGCCTTCTGTGCCTCTACAGTCAGTGTGGCATTCAGCAGTAAAACTCCCTGATTGGCCCATCGCTCCAAGTTGCCGTGGGAGGGGATGGGGATTTCCAAATCTGTTTTGAGTTCCTTAAATATGTTCAACAGGGATGGGGGAAAAGGGATGCCTTCCTGTACCGAAAATGAAAGGCCGTGTGCTTGATTTGGCCCGTGATAAGGGTCCTGTCCCAGGATTACTACTTTCACCTTATCGAAGGGACATTTCCAAAATGCCTCAAAAATGTCTTTGCCGGAAGGGTAGATGGTTTTGCGCTGATATTCCTTTTTCACAAAGGTGGCAAGCTGCTCAAAGTACGGTTGTCCAAATTCATCCGAAAGTACCTCCTTCCATGTATTTTCTATTTTCACTTCCATTTAAATAAACGGGGTTGGTTTTTGTAAAATTAAACCGTTAATTTCGAATAAGTTTTTGAATATCCAAAGGAAAAATGGTCACGGCAATTACAGAGGGAATCAAAGTTACCGTAGAAGCTACGTATCAGACGGAGTTTTCCAGCCCGCAACAGCAGCATTTTGTTTTCATCTACAAGGTAACTATTGTCAATGAAAGTAGTGCAACCGTGCAGTTGTTGAAAAGAAAATGGGAGATTCATGATGCCGGTGAGCAACTGAAACTGGTGGAGGGAGATGGCGTTGTGGGACAACAGCCAATAATGGAAAGCGGTGCCATTCACCAATATGTTTCCGGCTGTAACCTTCGATCGGGACTCGGCAAGATGAGGGGGAAATATTTCATGGAGAGAATTATGGATGGACAACTGATAGAAGTAATCATACCGGAATTTCAACTAATAGCCGAAATCTTTGACAATTAGCCGGTTAGCAGCCATTTTTTTTATGGCCGGGGAATATCTGATCTATTTCTTGGACAGAACGGATCACTACAGTCTTCACACACCTTTTGCCTTTTCTCTTTACCGGGATTTGAGGATAAATTTAGACCAACATCGCAAAGGTAACCCAACGTTGGAAATACTGCGCCTAAGACTTGGCAAAGATAAAAGTGTGCTGAAAATAAAAGATGAAGGAGCGGGCTCAAAATTTGCGCTTGGTTCTAACAGGTCGGTATCATCCATTTGCAAAAACTCCTGTAGTTCATTGTCATATAATTTACTTTATCAATTTTTCTTGACAGAAACACCTGCATTGACTGTGGTGGAATTGGGGACTTCTTTAGGAATAAATACCGGATATTTGGCAGACAGAACAATTGGCACAGTATATACTTTTGAAGCGGACCCTTCGCTTCTTGAAATTGCCGGAAAAAATCTTTGCTCATTTTCAAATGTCCACTTCATACCCGGGAATATTCAGGACACATTACCTGTGTTTTTGAAGGGTCGATCCCGCATTGATTTCATACAGATCGATGCGAACCATACCCATGCAGCCACTTTGCAGTATTGCAAATGGGTTTGGCCCTACTTGCATGAAAAAAGTATTGTTGTGGTTGGAGACATTCATTGGTCACCGGAAATGAAAAACGTATGGTTGGAAATTAAGCGGTTTCCGGGAGTGAGTTCCACTATGGATTTTTTTGAGTGTGGTGTATTATTTTTTAGATCGGGAATTCAGGTGGAGCATCATATTTTATACTATCCTGGCTATTAACCTGGGTTCGGTTGTTTTTTACAGATTAATTTGCAACCACCACACCCTATCTACAAGTTGTCTAAATTCCACCCAAGAACCAATCATTCGCAAAACAACCGTTCTCAAAACTCCAGCAGATTGGCCGATTTGATAGCCCTGGGTTTCAACCCAGGGTAAAAATAGCGCAAATCTACCCGTTTTGGCCGCATGCCCCCCACTACGGCCAACCCATTCCCGCCAAAACCCCAAAACGTTTATCTGATATCCCAGATTTGAAACCAGGATCGATATCGTAAATAATTTAACCAGATAATTGTATCGCCAGTTTGCCGAATAATCGAACTCAGTTTATTGATCGTTTAAGCCTGTCATGTCCTTCTCAACATCTTCGATATTTTTTATTTGATAGCGCAAGTCAAAATAGGAATTCTATCAGGCTGGCGTAAGATAAATAGAAATAATTGATCAGAATATATCGTCCTGTTTTTTGCCATGGGCGGCTTGGTGTCTGTTTTGGAGAATCCATAACAGTAGGATTTTCCATGTAAGGGGAATATTTAAGGAGGTTACAGCTTTTGGTTTAAAAATTGCTATATTCGGTTAGTTGGAAATTTAAGTGGGGGTTTAACCTAACTATTCCTTAGATGATGTTAAATTTGCACAATAAATCAGTACGTGAAATGTTTGTTTTCAATAAGAAAGCAATTGTAAAATAAAAACTATGATGAACGAAGAGTCTGGAAAAGCTGTGCATAAACAGGAACAGGGTAAAAATATCTTAATTATAGTGTTGTTAATCCTTGTGATCATTAGCGGTGTAAAATTGTATTATGACCACCAGGAAAAGGCACAAAAAACCGAGGAAATTTTGATTTTGTCGGAAGAAAACACAGGCCTAAATCAACGGTTGGACTCAATCACCTATGAGCTTGAAATTAGGATCAATGAAATCAAGCAACTTGGGGGAGATATTGATTCACTGATTGCCATCAAGGACCAACTGATCCTTGAGCGAAACAGCAATAGAAGCCGAACAGTGGCTGAAATAGCCAAACTAAACCAACGGATAGATGGCTACGGCAAATTGTTGCGGGAAAAGGATGCGGATATTGTCAAGCTCAAAGCGATGAACGAACAGCTTTTTTCTGAGAATACAGTGTTGAAATCCTCTAAAGCTGAAATAGAAGAGGAGGTGGTAAAATTGAACCAGAAGACGCAAGAGCTGGAAGAAAAGGTAAATGTTGCCGCAAAGTTGCGTGCTGAAAATATTGTGGTCGCTGCCGTAAATTCAAGAGGAAAAGAAAGAGAAGGTGAATTTAGAAATCGGCAGCAGGAGAAGCTGAAAATTACTTTTACGCTTGCGGATAATCAGGTTGCGCCTTTCGGCACGAGAGATATTTATGTTCAAATTTTATCTCCAAATAACCAGGTTATTTTTGATATTGCCAAGGGTTCAGGCACATTTAGCATGGATGGACGGGAGGAGTTTTATACCGCCAGACAGGATATTTTGTTCAACAACTCCCTCCAGCGTTTGACGTATTTCTACGAAAAAGGCTCGGATTACTCCAAAGGGATGCATAAGGTTCGGATTTTCGCAGATGGATTGGAGATTGGGGAGAGGGCATTTGAAGTGAAATAAAATCTCCACATACTTGGTTAATTAGTCGCAAACGGCTAATTTTGCAAATTGATTTTAAAAAAATATACTTAATTCAATTTAGAATGTTCCAAAAAGATTATGAGACGGTATTCATCCTTACTCCCGTTTTGTCTGATGTTCAGATGAAGGATACCGTGGACAAGTTCGTAAACTTGTTAAAAGAAGAGGGAGCAGATATTGTTAATGTGGAAAATTGGGGGCTGAAAAAGCTTGCCTATCCCATCCAGAAGAAAATCACTGGATTTTACGTGCTGGTAGAGTTCAAGGCTTTGCCTACGTTACTCAAAAAATTGGAGATCGAATATCGAAGAGACGAAAAAGTGTTGAGATTTTTGACGACCGTTCTCGACAAGCATTCCATCACGTATGCTGCGAGAAGAAGAAAAGGAGAGTTTAACAAAAAAGCAGAAGTAAAGGAGGAAGCCGCCAAATGACACTAAAAAACGAACCTATCAACAGGGAGCAGATTAAGAAAAAATACTGCCGATTCAAAAAACTGGGGATTAAGTACATAGACTACAAAGATCCCAATTTCCTTTTGAAATTTGTGAATGAGCAGGGAAAAATCCTTCCGCGTCGACTGTCTGGAAATTCCGCCAAATTCCAACGTAAAGTTGCCCAAGCTATCAAAAAAGCGAGGCATTTGGCCTTGTTGCCTTATGTAGCTGATGGTCTGAAATAATTTCTGACTGTGTCATTCAACATTAATAATCCTTATTACAATGGACGTTATATTAAAAACAGATATAAAAGGGCTTGGGTATAAAAATGATTTGGTGGAGGTAAAGCCAGGTCACGGAAGAAATTACCTCATTCCCCAAGGTTTTGCCGTATTGGCAACCGCTTCTAACAAGCGGGTGCTCGAAGAGAACATCAAGCAAGCAGCACACAAAGCAGAAAAAATAAAAACCAGTGCAGAGGCTTTAGCCGAAAAAATAGCCAATACCGTCTTGGAGATCAAAGCCAAGATCGGTGATTCAGGCAAGATTTTTGGTAAGGTTACTACGCTCCAGATCTCAGATGCCCTTGCTGACAAAGGAATCGATGTAGACAGAAAGAAAATCTCAATCAACCAGCCGGTTTCAACCGCTGGTGAGTTTGAAGCGGAAGTGGATTTGCACAGGGAAGTCAAAACTACCGTAAAATTTGTGGTAGTAGCAGAATAAGTAAGAGAAGCCCGGTTTATCCGGGCTTCTCTTTTACTACTTTTAGTTGGAATCATGTTTTTCTTGACAGACTTTTAAGGCTTGAATTTCCCAAGCCAACCTGTTTAATTTGTTGCCTTTGTAATTCTTATTTATGAAAGTGGGATCACCGGACTGATTCCAAATTTTGGTTCCGTTGGTTTTTTGGCTACATTTATTCACATGGAATTCAGGACAAATTTTTCGATCCAACCTCACAAAAATAAAGTTACTTATGACCGCCCAGTTTTTACGATGGGATCCTGTTTTTCTTCCATGCTGGGCCACCGGCTGGGGTTGGGCAAAATGGCGGTGTCGAGCAACCCTTTCGGTGTGATTTTCAATCCGTTGTCCGTTTGCGAATTGCTAGCCATTTCCATACAAGAAAAAGACCTGCGAGATCAAGATTTTTTGGTTTCCAATGGATATCATTACCATTACTTGACTCATTCATCGATCTATGGCAGGAATTTTGAAGAATTGAAGCAACGGCTAAAGACCATCCAGGAAGAATTGAGAAGTCTTCTGTCCAAAGCCAGTCATGTGTTCTTAACATGGGGTTCATCTTATATCTATGAAAAGCAACCCGAAGGTCTTGTAGTGGCCAATTGTCACAAACAGCCCGGCAGTCATTTCAAAAAGAGGCTTTTAACTCTGACTGAAATGAAATTGGCTTTTAGTACCTTTTATGCAGCGATGATTCGCCACCAGCCCACTGTTCATATCGTCCTGACGGTTAGCCCTGTCAGGCATCTGAAGGATGGTATTCCAGAGAATCAGTTAAGTAAAAGTCTGCTTCGGATTCTTTGCCACGATTTGGCGGAGACCCATGCGCAGGTATCCTATTTTCCAAGCTATGAATGGATGATTGACGACCTAAGGGACTATCGGTTTTACAAATCCGATCTCATTCATCCCTCAGAAGTTGCGGAGGAATACATCTGGCAGGAGTTTCAGAAGGTTTATTTTGATCAAAACACCCAATCATTATGGGCAAGAATCAAACGCATTCAAACGTCACTTGCCCATAAGCCCTTCCAGCCTGAAAGCATGTCCCATCAGACTTTTTTGTGTAATTTGCTTCATGAAATGGAAGAATTAAAGCCCCAAGTAGATTTTTCTTCAGAAATTGAAAGGGTAAATAAACAGCTCCATTCTATTTAATTAGATCATACCTATAGGCGAACATTTTAACTACAAGTTGGAAGATTTATTTGGAAATACTATTCAGGAAGACAAAATAGTGGCGATGTATGCGGATGTCATCTTACCTGTCCCCATACCCAAAACATTCACCTATCGCATTCCTGTGGTGCTTCAATCCCTGATAGGCATCGGATTTAGGGTCATTGTTCCTTTCGGGAAGAAAAAAATTCTCACGGGAATTGTGGCAAAAGTTCACGGAAAGGCGCCTGCTGTTTATGAAGCCAAATTGATTTTGGACCTTTTGGACAATACCCCGGTAGTCAATGCGCTGCAGATCAATTTCTGGGGATGGATGTCATCCTATTATTGTTGCCACATCGGTGAGGTGATGAATGCGGCATTGCCCAGCGGTTTGAAAATCAGCAGCGAGAGCAAAGTTCAGATGAATCCTGATTTTGAACTGGACAACCCTGGGTTTCCCATGGACGCAAGGGAGCTTGTTTTGCTGGAGGTCTTGCAGGATAAAAAAGAACTTGATATGCAGGCCTGCAGTGATTTGTTGGGTTTGAAGTCTGCCCACCTCATCATCAAGAGTCTTTTGATAAAAGAAGCAGTGCTCGTTTTCGAGGAGATAAAGGAAAAATATCATCCCAAAAAGGAAACCAGAATCAAACTCAGCTCCAGGTACTTAAACAACAAGAAGGAATTGGAGAACTTGTTTGATTCGCTGAAAAGCCAACCTAAGCAGGAGGAGATACTGCTGAAATACCTGCAACAAGTTCCCGTATATCAACAGCCTCAAATGAACACGTCGGGTATGCCGAAAAATCTGTTTGGCAAGGCAGGATTGTCCGAGAGTTCCTTAAAGACGTTGATAAAAAACGGGATTTTGGAGGAGTTTAAAGTGATCATCAGTAGGTTTGAGGAGATTCCGATCTTACAGGAGACGGTTCAACTTGCCACTTTCCAGCAGGAAGCCTTTTCTTCGATCAAAGCGCAATTTGAAACCAAACAGACGGTTTTGTTGCAGGGAATAACTGGAAGTGGAAAAACCGAAATCTATATCCAGTTGATTCAAGAGGTGTTGGAAAGTGGGTCACAGGTTTTGTTGTTGCTTCCTGAAATAGCCCTCACAACCCAAATTGTAAACCGACTCCAGCGGGTGTTTGGAAGCAACATGGGAGTCTATCACTCCAAGTTTTCGGACAATGAACGGGTAGAGGTCTGGCTTGGTGTATTGTCGGGGAAATATAATTTTGTGGTGGGAGTCAGATCGGCGGTTTTTCTGCCGTTTGACAGTCTGGGTCTTATCATAATCGATGAAGAGCATGAACCATCTTATAAGCAGTTTGATCCCGCTCCCCGGTTCCAGGGCAGGGACGCTGCCATTATGTTGGCTTGGCTACATCAAGCCAAGACAATCTTGGGGAGTGCGACGCCTTCCTTTGAATCATTCCACAACGCACGTATAGGTAAATATGGCCTTGTTCAGATCAATCAGCGGTACGGAAAGGCCGAATTGCCCCAATTTATGCTCACCAACATCCTGTCGGACAAAAAGAAAAACCTCTACAAACTTGATTCTACCCGGCTCCTACGGGAGAAAATTCAGGACGCACTCAACCGGCAAGAGCAGATACTGATCTTCCAGAATAGAAGGGGATATGCTCCCTATATGTCCTGCGAAGAGTGCGGCTGGATTCCCGAGTGTGAGCATTGCGATGTAAGCCTCACCTACCACCAATTAGCGGAAGAAATGCGTTGCCATTACTGCGGGTTTAAGGAGAAAGTGCCTCCGCTTTGCCCGGCCTGCGGAAGTCAGAAATTGACGTTGGTGGGAGTAGGAACGGAGCGTATCGAAGAGAACTTGAGCCTGCTGTTTCCCGAGGCCCGCATCGCCAGGATGGATTTGGATACCACGCGGAGCAAATATGGATACCAACGGTTGTTGGAGGAATTTGGAGCGGGCAATATCGATATCTTGGTGGGGACACAAATGATTTCAAAAGGCTTGGATTTTGACAAAGTTACTGTAGTAGGTGTTGTAGATGCAGACCGTATGCTTTACTTCCCTGATTTCCGATCCGGAGAGCGTGCTTTCCAGATGATCACCCAAGTGGCGGGACGCGCTGGTAGAAGGGATAAAATGGGGACGGTGGTATTGCAGTCGCGAAATCCGGATCTACCGATTTTCAAGCAGATCATGGATGGCGATTATATCAATTTTTATCTTCAGGAAATGGGTGAGCGAAAAAGATTTTTTTATCCGCCGTTCGTAAAGTTGATAAAGGTGACCGTTAAACACAAAGACTTTAAAATTGCCGAAAAGACGGCAAGGCATCTCTTTCAGTTATTGGCGGATATTCCAGTACGGAAGATTATGCTGGGGCCTGAGAAAGGTCTTGTCGGCAAAATAAAAAACCAATATATTTTTGAGATTTTTGCCAAAATTGACAGATCCGGAAACCACCACGCTGATTTTAGACAAGGTCTGGAAGAATGCCTAACCCAGCTGCGTGCGGAAAAAGACTTCAAATCTACCCGTTTCGTGGTAGATGTTGATCCTTATTAACAGACAGATTATCCAAACATATGGGGGAATACGTACGTACTTGTTTAAACCAAACGCACAACCGTGAAAATTCAAATTCAGTGATACACTTCCTGCGTGACATTTGGGGCTGATATATTGCATGGATCAACAAAGACACCTGATCAATGTATCCGAAGGGATGGATCAACTTTGGAAGTGGAATTGTATTGGGTTTTGTAGGCCAAAATTGGGTGTGTTTTTGTGTGACTTATATTTTAAATGTTTAATTCACGGGTAAAAAAACTATCACTGCCATGACACTTTCAGAATTTAAGGATCAGGTATACTTAGCGGAAATGCCGGATCATCTTTCAGTATATCTAACGGCACTTTGGCATGACGCAAAGGGTGACTGGAAGGGGGGGCACGATTTGATTGACCAACTGCCTGGAAGAGATGCAGCTTATGTACACGCCTACCTACATCGCAAAGAAGGTGATCAGTACAATGCTGACTATTGGTACAAAAGATCGGGAAGGCCAAGAAGCCAACTTAGTTTGGAAAAAGAGTGGGAAGAATTGGTGTCCTACTTTTTGACCGGATGATATTTCCAATGGGATTAAAGAGATACCCCTGCATGATGATAGGCGGATACTTTTTAATACGTAACTTTGACTTTCAAACCTATCAGGAGATATGAAAATAGCATTGGTTGCCCATGACGGGAAAAAGGCCGATATGGTCCATTTTTTAAGTGGATTCAAGCACGCGTTGGAAGGAGTAGAACTTGTGGCTACGGGCACTACGGGTCAGCACATAGAACGAGCCGGGTTTAGGGTCAACAAGTTGCTTTCCGGACCACTTGGAGGTGACGCTCAAATTGGTGCCATGGTGGCCCAGAAAGAGCTGGATATGGTTATCTTTTTTAGGGATCCCTTGGGTAAGCACCCCCATGAGCAGGATGTGCAGATGCTCATGCGAATTTGTGATGTGCATAATGTTCCCCTTGCCACCAACTTCGCCGCTGCGGAACTGATGTTTAAAAACCTTACTGACCTTTGATAGAATACATGGAAAACAAGACAATAAAGAAAATAGGCGTACTTACCTCTGGAGGGGATGCACCGGGAATGAATGCCGCTATCAGGGCGGTGGTTCGGGCGGGGTTTTATTATAATTTGGAAGTTTTTGGTATTTACAGGGGTTATGAGGGGATGATCAATAATGATATCCGGAAAATGGACAGTAAATCTATTGCGCATGTATTGGAGCGGGGAGGTACTTTTCTGAAATCCGCGCGAAGTGCTGAATTCAGAACTCCGGAGGGAAGGAAAAAAGCCTACGAAAATCTGAAAAGTAATGGTATTGACGCCTTGGTGGTAATCGGTGGGGATGGTTCACTGACAGGGGCCCACTTGTTCTATAAGGAATTTGGTATCCCGGCAGTGGGATTGCCCGGCACGATTGACAATGATCTTTTTGGTACTGATCTGACCATAGGTTTCGATACGGCTTGCAATACGGCCATTCAGGCAATTGACAAAATAAGGGATACAGCCACCTCCCACGATCGGCTTTTCTTTATTGAAGTGATGGGTCGGGACGCAGGCTTTATTGCCATCAATGCGGGTATTGGGAGTGCTGCTGCTGCTATATTGATTCCCGAAAAAAAAATGCCTGTTGAAATGCTTCTTGAACGGTTGAAAAATAGGGAAAAAGCCAAAAAAGAAAGTAATATTGTGATTGTGGCAGAAGGAGGAAAAAGCGGCGGTGCTACAGAGATTGCGGAGAAAGTGCGCAAAATCCTTCCTACCTATGACATCAAAGTAACCATATTGGGCCACTTGCAGCGCGGGGGAGCTCCTTCGGCTTTTGACAGAACCCTGGCAAGTAAACTTGGCGTATCTGCCGTTGAGGGGCTTTTGCAAGGAAAATATGACGTCATGGTTGGTGTGATCAACAATAAGATTGTATTTACTCCTATTAAGAGAGCAATTGTTGATGACAAAAAAGTCGATGAGGAGGAACTCCGTATTGCCAACATTTTATCAACCTAATTATTTGGGCATTAAAAAAAGGAACAAGTTGTCTTCGTTCCTTT
>Ga0105045_10002127_pt1 | contig 16628 bp, 12 predicted proteins | sample MAT02_FD_78089 | JGI IMG/M metagenome (GOLD analysis project Ga0105045, IMG submission 78089) | Freshwater microbial communities from Lake Fryxell liftoff mats and glacier meltwater in Antarctica - MAT-02 (megahit assembly) | ecosystem: Environmental > Aquatic > Freshwater > Ice > Liftoff... | reverse complement strand
TGCCAGATCGTATCCAGTACACACATCAAAGGCTTTGATGGCAAATGTGCGACGTTGTTCCAAAGTAGTTTCTCCACTTTGATCCTTTAAAATTTGCTCCAGCAAAGCATAGTCTTTTTTTGCAGCAATTACGACTACATCTTTGTAATTTTTTGCAGCGCCTCTTATCATAGAAGGCCCGCCTATATCAATTTTTTCTATTATCAATGTTTCATCCGTAGTTGACTTTACCGTTTCTTCAAAAGGATACAAATCAACAATTACCAAATCAAGTTCCGGAATATTATATTGTTTCATTTCTGCCACATGCTGTGCATCATCCCGTTTTCCTAAAATGCCGCCAAATACAGAAGGATGCAACGTTTTAACCCTGCCACCCAAAATAGATGGATAAGTAGTAAGCGACTCCACCGGCACACAGGGTACATTCAAATCTTCAATAAATTTTTGTGTGCCACCTGTAGAGTAAATGGTTACACCCAGTTGGTGTAGTTCTTTTACAATATTTTCTAACCCATCTTTATAAAAAACGGAGATGAGTGCTGCTTTTATTTTTTTTTGCATGATTGTATTTGATGTTTTTTTTATTGTTGAACTTTTGCGGCATATGTATGGCAGCTTTTGTTTGCATTGAAAACTGGTTGTTTGCAGGTTGAGTGCGGATTGCAATGCGTATTACTTTCGCCCGAATTGCTACCAATAAACCTTGGACCCAAAACTGTAAACTAATTTACCTCTGCAACAAATGCCCCTTTTTCAGGAACCGAATAAGAGCGCAAATGTAATTCTTCGCAGTCTTTTTGCCATTTGTCAATTTTCCACAAACTGTTAGAAGCATCAAAAACATATAGGCCACAGTTGAAAACGCTTGCTAGTCGGGCAATGTAGAGCCGGGGGCTTTTAGAAATAATGATGATATCTACGTCAACTTTTTGTTGTACCGGCTCAAATTGGATTGCCTGATCAATTACAACCACCCGCTTTTTAGCAAACTGGTGAAAGATTCGCCGCTGATAAATGCCAGCTATTGTATCAACCCGATTGTTTAACTGCAATACTATCCGGCCTGGTTTCAAATGGAAATTTTGCAATACGCCATCTTCCAGCATAATACTATCACCTAAAAACTGGTAATCATTGCCAGTTACAAAATCGATTGCCTGGTGTTGCTGTACATTGTAAACAATCAGCTTTTGCTGTTTTTGTATTTGCCAGTTTTGATAGGCATGCAACAGGGTAAAGCAAAACAAACAGTACAATGCCAGCCTAAATGCCGTTTTATTTTTATTCAGCCACCAAACAGCCAGTCCAATTACAATTGCATATAACAGCCAGGTAGTAAGTACGGTAGCGGGAATTCGATCCCAAACCGCAAATGGAAGCTGGCTAAACCAAAGTATTATTTTATTCATCATCATTACCAGCCAGGTAATTATTTTTCCAAGATATAAGCCAAAAAAAGGAATCCACGAAAAAGCCACCAATGCAATTTCACCAAATAGTATAATGCTGGACAATGGCACCGCAATGATATTGGTGAAAAGAAATAAATTGGGAAATTGGTGAAAGTAATAAATACAGACCGGGAATGTAAGCAACTGCGCTGCCAAAGAGATGGCCATTAGTTTCCAAACTTTATCTAACCATTTATTTTTAACATAAAACCAGTTATAAATCGGCTGTTGAAAAATGATGATGCCAACTACTGCCAGATAAGACAGTTGAAAACCAACATCCCATAAATAATACGGATTATAGCAAAGCATTACAAAGGCAGAGGCGGCCAGCGAATTATAAATGGAAGAACGCTTTGCAAAGTTTTTTCCAATAGCGATAAAAGTGAACATCACTGCCGAACGAACTACAGATGCGGCGGCTCCGGTTAACAAAGAAAAAAGCCAAAGACAACTTAATATCAATATAACCTGTAGCAGGCTTGATTTTTTGATATACGGAATTCGGGCAAATAACCATACGAGCATTACATAAATTAGTCCGAGGTGCATACCCGAAATGGCGATGATGTGTACCACGCCTGTATTGCTATAGGCCTGCACCAGATCTTTATCCAAATCGTTGGTGTAGCCGATCAGCAAGGCTTCTGCAATGCCAAGCTCATCTTTACCGGCTGAAATATGCTTTCTCAGAATAGATAAAATTTTTCCCCTGGCGGTAAAAATAAATTGTCTGAACCAGTGTGCGTTTTTATCCTCCAGCTTTACCCAATCCTTATCTTTTAAAAAAATGTTGTGAAAAACAGATTGAAAGGAAGCGTAACGCTCATAATTAAATGCGCCCGGATTTCCGGAATTTTTTATGCGTTGCAGATTTTTATTTATTAAAATTTTATCGCCATATTTCAACGCCGGTAAAACCGAATTTCCTGAGAAGTATAGCAAAATTTTTCCTTTACTGTGGATAACTGAATCATTGTGAATCACTGCCTCTACATATCCATCTGCTTTAAAGGATTTTGCTTTTTCAATCAAAGGTTCATTGATCTTAACCACCAAATAATCACTATCGCGGTATTGTTGACCAAACCAGTCGCTGGAGTGCCGCACATCTTTTTGCCAGGTAAGCAAAAGCCCAAAACATACTACTACTAAATGTAAAAGGATGGCCTGAAGTTGCCTGAGTTTGTACCTGGTGGCAATGGGCAATAATAACAATAACAAACTTGCAACCGAAAAACTAAAGAGGGCGACAATACAAACCGGGAAGGAAATTTGAAGATACCATTGCAAAAGAATACCCGCCAACAGCGGCAGGATCAACCTCGTAAAGGGAGCGGTCTTCCATATTGGCACATCAAATTGTTTTGACATACCCTAATATAAATATTAAAAATTTGAAATACAAAACGTTTTTTGGAGAATTTGAAGATCAACGATAGCCTACAGAGAAAAACTTGCCATTTTCTTTAAAATTAACGTGTGCAGAATACGATTACAATCGGATTTACTGATGCACTAAAATTATTTCAGCCCTTGCATTCCGGGCTATTTCCCAGGGATTTCTACCGGCAGTTATTGGACGCCGGCTATTCATGTTTTTTAATGGAGCAATTCTGGAAGCATTTATCTGGCGACTTAACAAATATCTTTGGACGATATCAGCCCTTTCTTTTGCCAGCAGATTACAGACTGTTTTGATGCCTTCTGTTTTATAGGCAAATCCCTGTATTGCAATGTTAAGGGTTGGGTCATTCTGTAGCAGTACGATTACACTATCCAGCGCCTGGTACGTGTCTGAAAATAAGGACGACTGTTGTAATTCAAATGGCACAATGATGGCGTTTTTATCCGGACAACCATTGCGAACGCTTTCGCCAAATTCGCTCCGGCAACTATCTTCTATATCAGCAATACCATCCCCATCCATATCTTGTATGCCAATGGGTGGCGGTGGAATTGGATAATTGAGCGTTATTTCAGCAGTGTAATGATACTGTACTTCCTGCTTATTCAATTTCCGCAAAATTGACCGTTGCTTACCATTGCCCCTAAATGCACTCAGCCTTAAACTATCTATCCCCTGACCCAACACATAATTTTTTACAGAAAGGGCCCTGTTCATTGAAAGCCAGTAACAAATATCTTCATTGGCTTCTTCAAAATATGCATAGCCATCTATTGAAAAGGTGATCGAATCATCACTGTGTAAAATCTTGATCACGCTATCAATTAACCGGAAGGTGGAGTGATAATTTAAAGAGGATTGTTTGTATTCAAAGGGAATTAAAACAGTATCGTCAATTGTTTTAGGAAGGCTATCTTTCCGATAAAAAAATGGGTGCGATTGACCGGCACTTTTGAAAGGCGAAAATATTTCATATTCTTTGAAAACAGAACCCCTTGAAACAGCAGCCCGATGGAGAAAAGATAAATCAACTAATCTATTTTCTACTTCCTTCAATCCTAAAAAAGCAGTTGCATAGGTGGACAAATCATGCGACATTATATAAACCAATAACAGCCATCGGATTATTTTCATCTTTTGAAATTGATTGGAGTAGTGAATGATGCTTTGTGGTAAAAAAGAAAAATTCTTTCAGCAAAATAATGAAAAATCATCAACCAACTTACATGCCAACATTGTCTTTTAAAGATTTTAAACGGCATTGAATGAGAAAGTTAATTGAAGATTATCAGGAGTTTTTAGTACGCTATATTTTTCAGGAAAATATTTTCAGGTAATATTTACTATTTAATCAATAGGCCACTGTTTTTCTATTATAGAGATTTGACGGGGTGATTTCCTCCTAAACAAAAAGTTCTGCCAGCTAAACAAGCAGGCAGGACTTTTGATAAAATATAGATTTACGCTGGCAAATTATTTGCTTAAATGCATACTTCTTTCCTTATACAATTGTCTGAAGTATGGATCTCTCAAATCTTTAATAAAGCGGATCGCTTCTCCGGTACTTTTCATTTCTGGCCCCAATTCTCTGCTTACACCCGGAAATTTATTAAAAGAGAAAACAGGTTCCTTGATGGCGAATCCCTGAAGTTTTTTCTCGTATTTAAAGTCCTTTACTTTATTCACCCCCAACATAATTTTAGTGGCGATATTTAAATAAGGTATCTGGTAAGCTTTTGCAATAAATGGTGTGGTGCGACTGGCTCTTGGATTGGCTTCAATTACATACACATTACCGTTTTTAATGGCAAACTGGATATTGATCAATCCCTTTATATTCAACGTTCTTGCAATCTTTTCTGCATAATGCTCCATGGTTGTTACAACCAATGGCGAAAGGTTAAATTGCGGCAGCACTGCATTACTATCGCCGCTATGAATACCTGCAGGTTCAATATGTTCCATTACACCCATGATGTGAAATTCTTCTCCGTCAAATATGGCATCAATTTCAGCTTCCTGACAACGATCTAAAAAGTGATCAATTAAAATTTTGTTGCCCGGTAAATGTTTGATCAAACTTAAAATACCTTTTTCAAGATCTTCATCGTTCAATACAATTCTCATCCGCTGTCCTCCGATTACGTAGCTCGGACGGATCAACACCGGATAACCTACTTTCTTAGCAACTTCAATTGCTTCATCTGTATCGAAAGCGGTACCGTAATTTGGATATGGAATGCCCAGCTCTTTCAATGTATCACTAAACCGACCACGATCTTCTGCAATATCCATACTATCAAAGGAAGTACCGATAATTTTTATACCTTTTTCGTGTAGCTTCTTCGCCAGTTTCAATGCTGTTTGTCCACCTAATTGTACAATTACACCTTCTGGTTTTTCATGCTCAATAATTTCCCACAGGTGCTCCCAAAATACCGGTTCAAAATATAATTTATCCGCAATATCAAAATCGGTTGAAACGGTTTCAGGATTACAATTTACCATAATGGCTTCGAAACCGGCTTCTTTTACTGCCAGTAAACCATGAACGCAGCAGTAGTCAAACTCAATACCCTGGCCAATTCTGTTTGGACCGCTCCCCAATACAATTATTTTTTTCTTAGCAGAAACAACCGATTCGTTAGAAACTATTAAACCAGTGGAATCTGCGTTCTGAAATCCCCCCTCGTGGGGTGGGGGGGCTGCTTTTTCTTCAAAGGTTGAATAAAAATAAGGTGTCTTTGCCTCAAACTCAGCACTACAGGTATCCACCATTTTAAACACCCTTGTTAACCCCATTTCCTTTCTTCTTTCGTAAATCAATTCGCCATTATCTTCGTTCATAATGCGCACAATTTGCTCGTCGCTAAAGCCTAAAAATTTAGCTTCGGTAAGCAGTTCGTCCGGCAAAGTTTTCAAATCGTACTTAGCTATTTTCTTTTCGCAATCACATATTTTTTGAATCTGGTAAATAAACCAGCGATCTATACCGGTACTTTCACAAATGCGTTTTATACTGGCGCCTGCCATCAACGCATCTTTAATCCTGAATATCCTGTCCCATTTTGGTATCTTAATATATTCAATCAGTTCGTCTGTATGCATCAGGCTTTTGCCATAATACCCCAAACCAACTGCTTCATTTTCTAAACTCTGACAAGCTTTTTGAACCGCTTCAGCAAAGCTGCGGCCAATGCCCATCACCTCACCAACACTTTTCATCTGGAATCCCAGCGTGTCGTTGGCACCTTTAAATTTATCAAAATTCCAACGGGGAATTTTTACAATTACATAATCCAACGCAGGTTCAAAATAGGCTGAAGTAGATTGGGTGATCTGGTTTTTCAATTCATCCAGATTAAAGCCCAGCGCCAGTTTAGCAGCAATTTTTGCAATGGGATAACCGGTTGCTTTACTGGCAAGGGCGGAGGAGCGACTCACCCTTGGATTAATTTCCACCACCACCAATTCTTCTGTTTGTGGGTTCAATGCAAACTGTACATTACATCCACCGGCAAAATTGCCAAGTGCCCGCATCATACGGATGGCGGTGTTTCGCATTTCCTGGTAAGCGGTATCGCTTAAAGTCATACATGGTGCTACTGTGATGCTATCGCCAGTGTGTACGCCCATCGGGTCAAAGTTTTCTACCCCACATATAATTACCACATTGTCCTCTGCATCTCTTAATAATTCCAGTTCAAATTCCTTCCAACCCAATATTGCTTTTTCAACCAGTACTTCATGAATGGGCGAGGCGGTTAATCCATTATTCAGTGCTTCGTCCAGTTCTTCCTTTTTAAATACAATTCCACCGCCACTGCCACCAAGGGTAAAAGAGGGGCGTATTACCAAAGGGAATCCAATTTCCTGCGCAAATTCTTTTCCTTCAAGAAATGAGTTGGCAGTTTTAGCCTGGCAAACCGCAATTCCCATCTCAATCATCCACTGGCGAAATTTTTCCCTGTCTTCCGCCTTATCAATTGCTTTGATATCTACTCCAATTAATTTAACCCCATATTTTTCCCAAACCCCCAGTTCATCCGCCTCTTTGCAAAGGTTTAGTGCAGTTTGCCCGCCCATTGTTGGCAAAACGGCACTGATCTCATTTTCTTCCAGTATTTGCTCAATGCTTTCAACCGTTAATGGCAGCAGGTAAACACGGTCGGCCATCATAGGATCGGTCATGATCGTAGCAGGATTGCTATTGATCAAAATTACTTTTACGCCTTCTTCCCGAATGCTTCTGGCAGCCTGTGTTCCGGAGTAATCAAACTCGCAGGCTTGTCCGATTACAATAGGACCCGAACCTATAATTAATACTGATTTTATTGAATTGTCTTTTGGCATAATGTGTTGCGTTACTTTATTGGCGAGCAAAAGTATATAAAAATGGGCAGTTTTTTTAATGGTTGTAATTTTATCATTTCATACTATTTAATTTGTCTTGATTCATCATTTTATCATTTAAATTTGTCCTTTTTCAATTTTATACAGGATGATAAGAATAAATGCTGCGTTGGGTTTGATATTGCTTTTTCACCCATTTTCAATTGCACAAATTTTTCCAGTAAAGAACTACCCCCGAGGATATTTCTCCTGGCCGGTTGCCGCAAAAAAAGCATTGGTAGCAAATTTTGGAGAATTGAGGCCCAACCATTACCACATGGGGCTCGATTGCAGGACAGAACAGGTAGAAAACAAACTCGTACTAGCGGCCGCAGATGGCTATATTGCTAAAGTTAAAATTGAACCATTTGGTTTTGGTAGGTGCATTTACGTCAATCATCCCAACGGACTAACAACGCTGTATGCCCATCTAAATGATTTTAACCCCGTATTGGAAAAATACATCACCCAACAACAATACAACTTAGAAAGCTGGAAAGTATTTTTAGATATTCCTGCCGGATTATTCCCGGTAAAAAAAGGAGAGTTTATCGCTTATAGTGGCAACACCGGTGGATCACAGGGGCCGCATGTACATTTTGAAATACGAGATACCAAAACGGACAAAGTGCTGAACCCGTTGTTATTTGATTTTCCCATAACAGACAATATTCCGCCCGATATATTGCGGCTGGCAGTTTACGACCGGTGTATCAGCACCTTTGAACAGAGTCCCCGATTTTATCCCTTAAAGAAAATAAACGGGGTTTATACCACCACTTCCACAGTAATTTTGGCCAAAACAGACCGGGTAAGTTTCGCTATTACGGCTTATGACCGCTACACCGGATCGACCAATAAAAATGGCATTTACCAGGCGGTACTATACGACAATAATCAGCCCGTAACAGGCTTTCAGTTGGACAGCATCAGTTATGATGAAACCCGGTATATGAATGCACATGTAGATTATAAATTACGGAGTACTGGCGGATCCTGGGTGCAGCACCTAAGCCGGCTTCCCGGCTACCAGCAGGGTGTTTATAAAGATATAAGCGGCGATGGAGTTATTGATATTGAAGATGGCCTTGTACACTCTATAAAGATTGAAGTGAAAGATGCCGCCGGTAATAGTTCTCTGTTGAAATTTGATTTGCAACAATCTTCCGGCACGCAGAAAGAGGCCGAGGCTGATCCTGCTGCATTGTATCAACAAAAGGAATTTCATCCGGGTTTTGTAAATGTTTTTGAAAATAGCAAAATCAGTTTTTATCTGCCGGAAAATGCCTTGTATGATTCCATCCGTTTTAAATACAATGAAATTATCCCTGCTGCTGGAAATGCAATTTTTCAATTGCACAATGGTCACGTACCAGTGCAATGTATGTTTCCTGTAAAAATAAAAAATGCCAATACCACACATCCCGATAAAATGGTGATGCACCGTTCATGGGCCGATAAAAATGATTATGCGAAAGCGGTACTGGTAAAAATTGGCAATGAAAATAGTTGGTACGAAGCAAGTTTCAGGGCTTTTGGAAATTTCCAACTGATTGAAGATATAACGCCACCAACGGTTACACCTGTTGGAATCAGGGAAGGGATGAATGCGGCTAAACTAAATCGCATTGCTTTTGTTGTAAAAGACAATACAAAAGAACTCATGAATTTTAACGCCTATCTGGATGGAAAGTGGATTCGTTTCAGTAATGATAAAGGCAGTGCATTCATTTATAAGTTTGATGAACACTGTCCACCAGGTGCGCATGAACTAAAAATAAGTGTGGAAGATTGTGTGGGGAATAAAACGGAAAGAACGTATCATTTTACAAGGTAAAAAAAGACCGGATTCTATTCAACGTTTTCAAGTGGCAGGTTAAGAATAAAATGACGGAGTAATTTGTGCATGGTGAATTTTCAGTTGACCATGCACCTGAACTTAAAACGAGTAAGACTTTCAAAAAAGTCAGACCATTAAAAATAAACCATATATACACCATGACAACATTAACAGCGGGTAAAAAAGCGCCGGCATTTAAAGGACTTGACCAAAATGGTAATAAAATTTCGCTGGCCGATTTTAAGGGTAAAAAGGTAGTCCTCTATTTTTATCCAAAAGATGATACGCCCGGTTGTACAGCCCAGGCTTGCAACCTGCGGGATAATTATTCGGATCTTTTAAAGAAAGGTTTTGCGGTTGTTGGCGTAAGTACCGATCCGGTAAAAAATCATAAAAAATTCGAAACAAAATACCAGCTTCCTTTTCCGTTGGTAGCGGATGAAGACAAAGTGATTGTAGAGAAATACGGAGTTTGGGGCGAAAAGAAATTCATGGGTAAAACCTATCTGGGCATCACCCGCACTACTTTTTTAATTGATGAAGAGGGTAAAATTAAAAAGATTATCAACAAACCAGATACAAAAAATCATACAGAAGAAATATTAAATGCTTGGGCAGAAATTGGATAAAAATGCATTTATTGTAAAAGAAAACTCATGGCTGGCGGGCGTTGCTGCCTGGAAATTAAGAAGCGATGCTGTTGCCATGGTATTGGGTAAAACCATTCACCTGCACAACATTTCCAAAGCTGACTTTCTAAGAAACAAAAGGTTGCTCAGGCATGAGTTATGCCATGTTAAACAATACAAACAGCATGGGTTTATTTGGTTCTTAGTGCAGTACTTATTCGAAAGCGTTCGCAAAGGGTATTACAAAAATAAATTTGAGGTAGAAGCGAGAAAGGCAGAAGAAGAGCCCGTATCCCCTAAAAGGGGAATAAGAAGGAAATTATTTTAGAATGGCGAACTTCTTTATTGATAGAAGCCTGAATGAGCCGCAGGTAAAAAAGTTGGATTCAGGTTTCAAGTTAATATCCACTCCACTTCACCAAATTCAAAACGCTTTTCGATGGCATCTTCCGTTATCAGTTGCCCTTGGGGAGAAACTCCTTTGATAACTGTTTCAAAAACAATATTGTCTTTTTTCAACTTTACTGGCTGATGTATTTTATATAAATGTTGATTGTATTCTTCCAGCAATAGCTCATATCTTTTTGTTAAAAGTTCACCGGTTCTTTTCATTATCAACTGGTGCAATTCCCTGCCTAATTCCTCTATATCAAAAGGCTTACCTGTAATCTGCTTCAGCGAAACAGGGTTGAGTAACTCCTCCGAAAACTGGGCCTGGTTAATGTTGATCCCAACTCCTGCAATTGCCCATTTCCAATTATTGCCATTAAATTTATTTTCAATCAATACACCCCCTGCCTTTCTGTCACGCCAATAAATATCATTGGGCCATTTTATACTGGTTTCTTCTCCAGCGTACTTGGTGAAAAAATCAACCGTAGCAAGTGAGACGGCCGTTGAAAGTTCAAATGGTTGTATGATGTTAAATTTTTTTGGGTTTAATATTACTGTCAATGCAAGGTTTCGTCCGTTGCCCGTTAACCACGCCTTTCCACGCTGCCCTTTACCACTGGTTTGGTGGTCGGTAAAGCAGGCGTCGCCATGTTTCGCCAATCCTGCATGAACCTTTGCCATGGCATAGTTGTTGGTACTATCAACCATCTGTAAAACTTCAAAAGGATAACCGGTAGTGGGCATATTGCAACGATTGGTAAAGAAATAGTACTTTTGAACACAAATGCAAGCTACATGCTGTTAACTATAAAACAAAAGTTAATCAGTTGTAAAAACTAAAATCAATCATGGTACTTCCATGAAAAGTTAATTTAAACAGTATATAATTTGGACAATCTTACTTTGCTAGCAAATCGTCAAAAGAGCACCGTTAAAAAGCTAACCAAAAACAGCAAAATTTTTAAAGCGATCATTAATGCTATTTTGGAAAAGAAAGGAGAGAACATTGTTAGTCTTGATCTTCGAAAAATACCAGAAGCTGTAGCAGATTTTTTCATTATTTGTGAAGCAAGTAACAATACGCAGTTAAAAGCTATTGCCGATTTTGTAGAATTTGATGTGAAAGAAAAATGTGAAGAGTCTGCTTATAAACACGAAGGCCGACAGGCACAGCAATGGATTCTAATTGATTACGTAAATGTAGTCGTACATATCATGCTACCTGAACCACGAAAATTTTATCAGTTAGAAGAAATGTGGAGCGATGCACCACAAACCGAGCATAGAGATTAATACTAAACTATTTTTAAACAGGCAAAACATCAATAAATATTGTAAGCAAGCAGTTATGGCAGAAGATAAGAAATCAGACACTAACAGGAAACCCAATCCCAGTAACAATCCTTCATCCGGCGACGATTCATCAAAAGTTAAAAACCGTTTCAACATCTACTGGATCTATGGTCTTGTATTTGCAGCCATTATTGGCTATAATCTGTACAGGAGCGGATCCAGCGCAGGTCTTGAAGTAAATCAGGTTCAATTTACCGAAATGGTAAAACAGGGTGACATTGAAAAAATCACCACCATCCGAAATAAAAAGATTGTAAGGGTATTTTTAAGAAAAGATAGTCTTGTAAAAAAGCAATCTTATTACAGGTCAATCTTGGATAAGCAGTATGACAATGCGCTCAAACTGCCTCAACCGCAACTTTTTTTCAGCATTGTGGAAGACAAAACATTTGCTTCTTACATGCAGGATTTTTACAACAAAAATCCATTGATTAATGCCGTGCCCGATTCGCCTACAGATGAAGGAGAGCTATTTGGCCAGATTGTAAGCACACTGTTGCCTATTTTATTACTAGGATTGTTGTTTGTAATGATGATGCGTAAAGTTGGTGGACCAGGTGGCGGTAGTGGCGGACCAGGTGGCATCTTTAATATCGGCAAATCGAAAGCAACTTTGTTTGATAAAGCATCCAGAGTAAATATCAATTTTGGTGATGTGGCTGGTTTGGATGAGGCCAAAGTAGAAGTAATGGAAATCGTTGACTTCCTGAAAAATCCAAAAAAATATACTGCATTGGGTGGTAAAATACCAAAAGGAGCTTTATTGGTTGGGCCTCCGGGTACTGGTAAAACCCTACTGGCAAAAGCAGTTGCAGGTGAAGCACAGGTTCCTTTCTTTAGTTTAAGTGGTAGTGATTTTGTGGAAATGTTTGTAGGCGTTGGAGCCAGTCGTGTGAGAGATTTATTTAAGCAGGCCCGAGAAAAAGCACCTTGTATCATTTTCATTGATGAAATTGATGCGATCGGAAGGGCACGAGGAAAGAATATGATGATGAGCAATGATGAAAGGGAAAACACCCTGAACCAATTGCTGGTGGAAATGGATGGTTTTGGAACCGATTTGGGTATCATCATTTTAGCGGCTACAAACAGGCCGGATGTATTGGACAGTGCGCTGTTGCGCCCGGGTAGATTTGACAGGCAGATTTCTATTGACCGTCCGGATTTAGTTGGACGGGAAGCAATTTTTAAAGTGCATTTGGAACCCATCAAAATATCTACAACACTCGATATTTTTAAACTGGCAGAGCAAACACCAGGCTTTGCGGGTGCTGATATTGCCAATGTTTGCAACGAAGCAGCCTTAATCGCAGCAAGAAAGGGGAAAGATTCAGTTGACATGAGTGATTTTCAGGATGCGATTGACAGGGTAATTGGCGGATTAGAGAAAAAGAACAAAATTATTTCACCAGAAGAAAAAGAAATCATTGCTTACCATGAAGCAGGACATGCTATTTGTGGTTGGTATCTGGAGCATGCTTATCCATTGTTGAAAGTAACCGTGGTGCCAAGAGGTACAGCAGCATTGGGCTATGCGCAATACACACCAAAAGAGCAATACTTATACAATACCGATCAGTTGCTAGACCAGATTTGTATGACATTGGGCGGAAGGGCAAGTGAGGATATTTTCTTCGGAAAAATAAGTACCGGCGCAAGTAACGATCTGCAGCAAATTACCAAAATTGCTTACAGTATGGTTACAGTTTATGGTATGAATGAAAAGATTGGAAATATCAGTTATTACGATCCCAGCCAGGAAAATATGTTTACGAAACCATTCAGTGAAGAAACCGGTAAGATGATAGATGAGGAAGTTCGCAAATTGATTGAGCAGGCTTATGTAAGAACCAAAGAATTGTTGACTGAGAAGAAAGGCGATGTAGCATTATTGGCCAAAGAACTATTGAAAAAAGAAGTGCTGTTCAAAAGTGATGTAGAAACTCTGATAGGTAAAAGACCTTTTGAAGAAAAGAAAGTACTGGATATTGACCCGACACCGGAAGATAAAGTATCCGAAGAACCTTCTACAGCTTTACCGGAAGAATTGATCAATCCTCCAAAAATTTAAATGCTGCCATGGGAACCTCAACGGCAAAAGAAAACATATTAAAAAGAATAAGGCAGGCACTGAGTAATCCGGTGCCTTTGCCTTTTCCCCAAAGCGAAGGTGCCACATCAGTTTACCATGCCGCCTCAGATGACCTTGAAATATTGTTCGCAGAAGAATTTACAAAGCTACAGGGTAAGTTCGCATTTTGTGTAAATGAGCAAGAGCTTCATCAGCAGGTCAACCAATTGATTGCCACCAAAGAATGGTCAAAGATTTATTGCAACGAGGATCAGTGGAACCTGCCATTTAGTAATACCATCAACCTTTCGGGATGTGACGCATCTATCACTGGTTGCGAATATCTGGTGGCCCGAACCGGCACCATTGTGATGAGTGCTTCCCAGCAAAGCGGGCGAACTGTAAGTATCTATGCGCCGGTTCATATCTGCATCGCTTACGCCAATCAGTTAGTCTACGATTTGAAAGACGCCTTACAATCTATAAAAGAGCGGTATGGAAAAAATATGCCTTCCTTAATTACTTTTGCCAGCGGTCCCAGCCGCACAGCAGATATTGAGAAAACATTGGTTACAGGTGTACATGGCCCAAAAGAAGTATATTTATTTTTGGTAGAAAGTGCCGCTTCCTGATCTTTATTGGTCTTAATTATTTGCCTGGCTTAAAATATCAAGTAATGACGCTATCCCCTGATAAAAAAATTTACTTCCTCTCCGATTTTCACCTGGGTACTCCGGATGCAGCCTCCAGTCTGCAACGGGAAAAGAAAATAGTTCGGTTTTTAGAAAGCATCCGGCATGATGCAGCAGAAATATTTATTGTAGGAGACTTGTTCGATTTTTGGTTTGAATATTCAACTGTAGTACCCCGAGGATTTGTACGTATCTTGGGTAAACTGGTAGAACTGACTGACTCAGGTATCCGCATCCATTTTTTTGTCGGCAATCATGATATGTGGATGAGAAATTATTTTCAAACGGAATTAAATATTCCGGTGTACTTTGAACCCAAAACCTTTGAATTTAATAACAGGAAATTTTATATCGGTCATGGTGATGGGCTTGGTCCCGGCGATGAGGGTTATAAAGTGCTAAAAAAAATATTTCGCAATCCGATTTGCCAGTGGATGTTTGGCATTATACCGCCTTCAATTGGGATGGGGATTGCTAATTATTTTTCGAAAAAAAGCAGGGCCATTGCAACAAAGGAACCGGAACGCTTCTTGGGTGAAGACAACGAATGGTTATTAATTTATTCAAAAGAGTTACTTCAAAAAACCTTTTTTAATTATTTAATATTTGGTCATCGCCACCTGCCGATTGATTTTATTATCAATGAGAAAAGCCGGTACATTAATTTGGGAGAATGGATCAATTATAATAGCTACGCAGTGTTTAACGGGGAAACAGTGGAATTGAAATATTATACAGAAGAGGTCTAAATTTTAAGCGAGTGTGAATGGTCAATGGTGAATTGTGAATTGTGAAATATTGACTACCCGTTAGCTATCAGGTCACCATTCACACTTAACTTACACCAGTACCTGCTAAAACATTTCCCCCGCATTCGGCAAAGGGTAGTCAATAAAATAAAACATGACACATCTAAACAAAATATACTTCATTGTTTCGCTTAGTTTACTGGCGATAAATGCCATTGGCCAAAGAGATTCTGTTTTTAGTTTAAACAAAACCATTGCCGGCGATTTTTCCTACTTCTCTGTTGATAACCTTGACAATGTTTACCTGGTAAATAACCAAACCAACCAGTTGAAGAAGTTGAATGCCAACGGTGATTCGGCGGGTGTATTTAACAACGTCCGCAAATATGGAAAATTGTTTTCAATTGATGCGACCAACCCTTTAAAGATATTGCTTTACTATAAAAATTTCTTGACCATTGTGGTGCTCGACCGGTTCCTCAACGTTCGCAACACCATCAACCTTGGCAAAAAAAACATATTTAAAGTAAAGGCCATTGCCACTTCTTACGACAATAATATCTGGCTTTTTGATGAAGGAGAGAGCAAGGTTAAAAAAATTGATGACAATGGCGAAGTTATCATGGAAAGCGTTGATTTCAGAACCCTTTTCGATACCGTTCCTTCGCCTGTTCATATAACAGATCAGGATGGTTTCCTATACTTGTACGACCCCAATAAGGGGTTTTACACGTTTGATTATTATGGTGCCTTAAAAAACAATATTCCATTTTTAAACTGGAACAATGCGGAAGTGATTGGGAAAAATCTATATGGCTTTGGAGACAGCGTTCTTTACCTGTACCAGACCGGCTCATTGAAATTACGGGAGTATTCGACGCCGCTTTTATTTAAAACTTCCCTGCAAATAAAAGTTGCCAACAATAAAGTGTACTTACTTCAAAAAGAAGGTATTCAACAATTTTTAATCAAATAGATTACTCCCTTTCTTTTATTTTTAACTTATGGATTTTTTTAATAAAATTTATTTAGACAATACCCTCGGCACCTGGTTAACGATCGCCGGTATAATTGCACTGGCGCTTCTTTTAAAAAAATACGTTTCCCAATATATCGCCTCCCTGTTATACCGCCTGGTGCATAAAATTTGGAAAACAGTTGACAAGAAAAGTTTTGTCGACCTGGTTTTAGCACCCTTGCAATGGTTTTTACTTACGCTGATTGCAGTATTTAGCATTGATCGGCTCAACTTTCCTTCTGTAGCCAAATTCAATTTCTATCATATTAACTCACAGTTGATCGTTGACAGGATCGGTATTACCATCATTATTGTAGTATTCACCTGGCTACTCCTGCGTTTGATAGATTTTATTGCAATGGTATTACAAGCAAAGGCAAGTATCACGCAGGACAAAAGTGATGACCAACTCGTTGTTTTCTTTCGGGATTTCCTAAAAGTTATTTTAACCATTATTGGTATTTTGTTACTCCTTAAATTTACTTTCGGGCGTGATGTTGGCAATTTGCTAACCGGCCTTAGTATTGTGGGTGCCGCACTGGCATTAGCCGCAAGAGAAAGCCTGGAGAATATCATTGCTTCCTTCATCATATTTTTCGACAAACCGTTCATAACTGGCGATACGCTTA
>Ga0105045_10002125_pt1 | contig 16632 bp, 9 predicted proteins | sample MAT02_FD_78089 | JGI IMG/M metagenome (GOLD analysis project Ga0105045, IMG submission 78089) | Freshwater microbial communities from Lake Fryxell liftoff mats and glacier meltwater in Antarctica - MAT-02 (megahit assembly) | ecosystem: Environmental > Aquatic > Freshwater > Ice > Liftoff... | reverse complement strand
ATTTCCGCAAAAAGCAAACCGTTATCGTCAGGATTCGCTGCTCTACCCTCAGATAAGTATGTCATTGCTTTCGCTTCATCTTTTTCAGCAGTAAGGTTGAATAATCCTTCATACACAAGCGGTTGGGCTTTACCAGCTATATACAATTTTTCAAAATAAGGCAATGATGCTTCTTTATTGTCTCCAAAATATGCGCAAACTCCAGTATAGAATGTCTGATCGCTATTTACAGTTGCGTCATCGAGTCTACTTACTTCGCCATTAGCTTTCAATGTTTCATGTGCCATTATTGATGTTGAGAAACTTTTGAATGCATTATTATAATCCTGTGCTTGAAACTGGAATATCCCTACATTATTTAAGTGCTCTTCATTTTCCTTAATTCCCGCTAGCGCATCTTTCGTTTGTGATTTTTTCAAGGCTAAAGTCATTGCTTTTTGAAAAGACTCATAAGCAATTATAGATGCATCAGGATTTGTTATCACATAGGCAGGATCTACCACTTTTTTGTTTATTTCTGCCTTTGCTATTTCATTATAAATCTGGCCTTTACTATTCCATGCATCAGAGTCTGCTTGTGCATCTGCCGCAGTGAAAATTTGATCAATAGAAGCTGTTGCTTCTGTCAATAATGCTTTACTAGCTACTGGGTCCAAATAATATTTTCCAAGAGTCTTATTTGCATTTTTTAATTGTTTCTTGTATTCCTGAGCTTCCACTATTGTAAGAGAAACCAAGATGAAAAGTGTACTTAAAAAAAATTGTTTCATCGTTGAATGTTAAAAGTGATTAATTATGTGACAAAATTAAAAAAATATATTGGGCTAACATACTTTTTTGCAATTAAGACGGAATAATTACTCAAAAATCGTTTAAAAAATGTTAAAATTAAGGATTTAATAGTTAAGATATACTTATTATAAAAAACGATTGTAAATATAATGAGTTCAAATTAACACATATTTTTCAGTATTTTCTTTAATGCCTTTGATTATAAAATAAAAGGCCGGATAATAAATATATTATCCGACCTTTAAAATTTTAATGTTATCTACTGAAGATTATTCTTCTTCATCGATACTTTCTTCTCTACTTATTACGGTGACGTCTGCGATAGATTCTTTATCTTGGATTCTGATCACCTTCACACCTTGTGTGGCTCTACCCATCACTCTGAGTGATGATACAGGAGTTCTAATAATAATACCATCATGCGTTGTTATCATTAGATCATCAAATTCACTCACCCATTTGATAGCGATCAACTGACCTGTTTTCTCAGTGATGTTAATGGTTTTCACCCCTTTACCACCTCTATTTGTGATCCTATAATCTTCTAGTGGTGATCGTTTACCATTTCCTTTTTCAGAAACTACAAATACTGAGTATTCAGGTTTTGTTGGGTCTGCAGAGATCATGCCTATCACCTCATCTTTATCAGAACCAAGTTTCATTGATTTTACACCTGCAGCACCTCTACCCATAGGTCTAACCTTAGACTCATTAAATCGGATGGCACGTCCTTCTTTATTGGCAATGATGATTTCATTTACACCGGAAGTCAATTTTGCTTCGAGTAAAGTATCGCCTTCATTGATAGTGATCGCATTGATACCATTGGTACGCGGACGTGAGAATGCTTCTACGATGGTCTTTTTGACCATACCTTTTTTAGTACAGAAAATGATGTAATTGTTATTGATAAACTCCACATCATTTAAGTTTTCTATCTTAATATACGCCCTTACTTTATCATCAGACGGGATTGCCAATAGATTCTGAATGACTCTACCTTGGGATGTTTTGCTCGCTTCCGGTATTTCAAAAGCTCTCAACCAGAAACATCGACCCTGCTCTGTAAATAATAATAAGTAATTGTGGTTATGTGCGATAAACATTTGCTCTACAAAATCTGCATCTCTTGTTTTTGCGCCTCTAGATCCTTTTCCGCCACGACTTTGTTGTTTGAACTCGTCTGTTTTGGTTCTTTTTACATATCCAAGGTGCGATATAGTGATGACTACTTCTTCATTTGGAATAAGATCCTCGATACTTATTTCATCATCAGCATACGAAATATCAGTACGACGTTTGTCACCATACTTTTCATTGATTTCGTCTAGTTCTTGTTTTATGATTTCTCTTTGGAGCGATTCACTTGCAAGAATACTTTTGTAATATTCAATTTTTGAGAGTACTTCGTTGTATTCCTCCCGAACTTTATCTATTTCGAGACTTACCAATCTTTGGAGTCTGATCTCTAGAATAGCTTTGGCTTGGATTTCACTAAATTTGAACGCTTCTATCAATCCATCTTTGGCTTCATCTACAGTTTTTGAGTTTCTGATGATTCTTATGACTTCGTCAATATTATCTAGCGCTATTAGCAAACCTTCTAGGATATGCGCTCTTTCTTCCGCTTTCCTTAGGTCGTATTGCGTTCGACGTACAATAACTTCGAGCCTAAACTTGATAAATTCTTCTATTAAGTCTTTAAGGTTTAGCACTTTTGGTCTACCATTAACCAAAGCAATATTATTAATACCATATGAGGTCTGAAGTGGTGTAAACTTGTACAACTTGCTCAAGACAACACTAGCCATGGCATCTCTTCTTACTTCTACGACGATACGAAGACCTTTCCTATCTGATTCGTCTCTGATGTCAGTAATACCTTCTATTTTTCCATCGTTGACCATTTCGGCAATTTTGGCTACAAGTCCGGCTTTATTTACTTGGTAGGGTATCTCTGTGATAATAATCGTTTCTTTCCCACCAGGTCCGTTTTCAATATTTGCTTTACCCCTTACTATGACCTTCCCTCTACCAGTGTGAAATCCTTCTTTTACGCCTGAGTAACCATAAATGGTACCGCCAGTTGGGAAATCTGGGGCTTTGATGTATTCCATCAATTCATCTATGGTGATGTCAGGATTGTCTACTGCTGCTTTTGTACCAGCAACTACTTCAGTCAAATTATGCGGCAACATATTGGTAGCCATACCTACAGCAATACCTGATGCACCATTTATCAATAATGTAGGAATACGAGCAGGCAAAACAGTAGGCTCTTCTAGTGAATCATCAAAATTCAATCTAAAATCTACCGTCTCCTTATTGATATCTGCCAAGATTTCATCACTGATTCTTGACAATCTAGCTTCTGTGTACCTCATCGCCGCAGGACTATCACCATCCATGGATCCAAAGTTACCCTGTCCATCCACAAGAGGATATCTCAGTGACCAATCTTGCGCCATACGAACCATGGCATCATAAACAGATGTGTCACCATGTGGGTGATATTTACCCAATACTTCTCCTACTATTCTAGCCGATTTTTTGTGCGATCTACCATATGCCAGTCCTAAGTCAGACATACCATATAAGACTCGTCTATGCACCGGTTTCAACCCATCTCTCACATCAGGAAGCGCTCTTGAAACGATGACCGACATAGAATAATCTATATAAGATGATTTCATTTCGTCCTCGATATTTATCGGGATAATTCGTTGATCATTAGCCATTTACGTATTTAATATTATATTTTTATAAACAATGTGCAAAATTACAAAAAATATTACAAAAATCATAATGTATGATGGTCTAATTTGATCGTTTTAAATAAATTTTAAGCTTTCTATAATAACTGCTCGAAAATACTTAATTTTGGCATCTCAACAATTAGATATGTATTCTAATATTAGTAAATTTGTATTGTTAATCATTTTTGGACTGTCATTTTGTTTATCTCAAATATACGGCCAACCTTGTAAACAACCTTTTTTTAATTCATTCACCAACCGTAGTACTTCATCTATAAACATTAGATGGGCGGACACTAATAATTCACCTCTAGGTTGGGAATTAGAAGTGGTGCAACGCGGCATGCCACGTACTATGATTCCGACTACCCCATTGATCGCCACCAAACAATATGTAATAGAAAATCTGGCAGCAGCTACAACTTACGAAGTATATGTAAGAACAGTCTGTATAGAAGGAAGCTTGAGTCTATGGACCGGTCCTGCCTTATTTACTACAGTTTTTACAAATCCTACCCAATGTCAGACATCCCTACCATTAAAGGATAATGGTACAGAAACATTTTCAATTGACGTCTTGGAATCAGGTATTTTAGGAAAGGATATATTTATTGAATCTGTAGATATGATATTGGAACATGACTGGCCCGCTGATCTAAAAATCTCTTTGGAATCACCATCAGGGGATATCGTAACATTATCCAATCATAATGGGACAGTAACGGATGACTTTGGTGATGTTGTTGATTTATCTTGCAGCCGCATTACTTCATTCAATACCAATGCATGCAGGAACCTTAAGGACAACGTACCTCCATACGTAGGCAGTTTCATACCTGATGGTGACCTAGATAAATTAGGAAGGAATACACCTGCCCAAGGTAGGTGGAAGATCATATTTTTTGATAGAGCCTTAAAGGATGTAGGTAACTTAAAGTATCTAAATATTAAATTGAATAGAGAAAATTGTGTAATTCCAGAGAATTTTGTACTCACTAATATCGGTAATAATAGTGTCGTTGTTGATTGGGATGGCTACGGCTCATGTACCACTGTAAAGTTGACTTTATATAACAATAATATTAAAATTAATGAAATATTTCTCAATTGTCAAGAGCAAAATATTTCGCTTAAAACAATAAAAAACTTACTACCAAATACAGACTACGAACTTAGTATCGAAGCAAGCTGTAGTAATTCTACATCTATCGAAAGCTGCAAATTATTTTTCACGACTACATGCGAAACAGCTACACTAAAAGAATCTTTTGACTCAGTCGAAAAATGCACTGAAGGTTGTGCAGTTGCATGTAACTTTAATGGTCCTATTTGGTTTAATGCCAAAGAAGAAAGCAGCCAAGATTGGATCATTTGGGAAGGCAACACCGATACTGAAAATACAGGACCTACTAATGATATCTCAGGTTTAGGAAATTATATTTACATAGAAAACAACCCAATCCTATGTGGAGTGGAGAATAGTGTAGCCCTTATTTCTCGATGCATAGATATCAAAAGTAATGCATCAGGTTGTGATATGTCATTTTATTATCATATGTATGGCATTGATGTACAATCATTAACGCTAGAAATAAGTTTAGATAATCGACTTACATGGCAACATCTGACTACCATTTCGGGTGATCAAGGTGATCATTGGAAAAGAGTTACGTTATCTCTTGCAGACTATGATGGTATGACAGGCATTTTTAGATTTGTGGGTATTTCAGGAGATGGTCCGATTGCTGACATTGCCCTAGACCAAATTGAGTTTTATAAGTCTGTATTGACTACGGGATTAAAAAGATTTTATGTTGACAGCGATGGAGACGGTTATGGGATTGACAATGAATTTATAGACATTTGCTCTAATATGCCACCCGAAGGTTATGCTGGTTCGCCTGGTGATTGCGATGATCAAAATCCCAATTCAAACCCAAGTGTCACTGAAATTCAATGTAATGGTATAGATGAGAACTGCAATGGAAATTCAGATGACGCTCCAGAATTCAACCCAATCATCTATACTGCTACCATACAAAATGCTACTTGTAACGGAAGTATTGATGGATCTATATCATTAAATATTTCAGGAGGTAATGCTCCTTTTACGGTGATTTGGCCTATTCAAAATAAAACGGGATCTACGATTACCAACATAAAGGAAGGTGTTTATTATGCAGAAATTACAGATATAGGTGGTTGTGTCCAAAAAACAGATTTCTTTCAAATAAATTCTATTAGTATTATTAATGTCGTTGCCACTGAAATAATCCATACTTCTTGTCTTGGCCAAGATGATGGAAGTATAAAAATAGAACATAGTGTAAATAATGTACCATATACTTACTTATGGTCTAATGGAAAAACAACAAAAAATATCAATCAGCTTTCATCTGGTGAATATTCATTGACAGTTACAGATGCATCCATTTGTACAGCAATTCTTGCGAAAATAAAAGTTAATAATACCCCTTCTTTACTATCTGATGTAGAATCTAAAAAGCATCCAAGTTGTTACGGTCTAAAAAATGGATTTATCTCAGTAATCACTATAAATGGGATTGCGCCATATGAATACAAATGGAATACTGGAGACACTACTGCGTTAATAACTAATAAGGCTGCTGGCAATTATTCATTAACAGTGACGGACCAAAGTGGCTGCGAATCACACCTTAACACACAACTTATTGCACCTGACTCTATCAAAGTTGTCCCTGTAAGTATCGAAGACGTTAGATGTTTTGATGAAGCCAATGGCTCGATAAAGACGAATGCAACGGGCGGTACTCCACCTTACACCTATCTATGGACAGGAATCAGAACGACTGATGACATCTTCAATTTATCAGCCGGAAGATATACACTAACCGTGACGGATGCTTTGGGGTGCAGATCCACTCCTATTAATATTGATGTAAAACAACCGGATCTTTTCCAAATCTACATTGATAGTATCCTAGCAGCAAATTGCCGTTTAGGAAAAAATGGATTTATATCATTATCGGCTACAGGAGGAACACTTGATTATAGCTATGCTTGGAGTCATACACAAGTATCTTCAAGTATATTTTCAGACCTTATTACTGGAAATTATAGTGTGACAGCTTATGATCTTTTTGGATGTAAATCTTCTGTACCTACTTTATTTATCCCTTTCAATAATATCCCAATTTTATCTGAGTTAGATTTAATAAGCGATAATAAATGTTTTAATGATAGATTTGGAAGTATTGTTGCTACAATCATTAATGGTACAGCACCTTATGATTTCAACTGGAGTCATGGCGTCCAATATATAAAAGAAGAAATAGCGGACACCGTATCTCAGTTACCTTCTGGACTATATTCATTGACTATTACTGATGCTGAAGGTTGTGTAGGAACATCAGAAACTGTGGCAATAAAAGAAATAGCACAACTCTCTTATCAAATTTCAGACGTTATTGAAAATGTGTGCAACTCAGATTCTAATGGTATTATTAGCATTGGTATACAAGGTGGAACCGTTCCATACAATATAAACTGGAATGAAGGTGTGGGTGCGACAATATCAAATCTAACTAACGGACTTTACCTCGCTACTATTACGGATGCAAATAACTGTCAGAAAACCACAGAAGTTATTCAAATTTCATCGTCTTCTGACATTAGTATAAGTGGTCAAATAATCCATGATATGAATAATTCATCATCAGGTGAAATTTGTCTTGATATTTTCGGAGCGATAGAACCATATCAAATTAAATGGATGAACAGACCTGAAAATTCTATTTGCATCACCGGCTTAAGTGCTGGCATATACGAGGTAGAGATTACAGATGGTTTGGGTTGTATTCTTTCACAAGCTTTTGAAATAGAAAACATATCGTCTACCGGAGAAACAAGTATAAGTAAATTTATAATATTTCCAAATCCCACAAATAATACGATAAAAATATCTGGTGAAACTGATTTAATTGCTGTTGAAATTTTCTCAGCGAGCGGAAAAAATTCAAATGTCATCACACAACGCATTTCATCGACACAGTTAAGCAGCGATTTATCATTACTACCTCCTGGAATGTATTTTCTTAAAATCCACTATAATGACGGAGTGAGTATACTTAAAGTGGTTAAAATTTAATGATAATGCTATCTTTTGACAATTTTGAATGTCGTACGTCTATTGGTTTGGTGCTGTTCTTCTGAACAACTTTCACATGCACATTTATCAATCAACAATGATTCTCCATACCCTTTTGGTATAAGTCTTGAGGAAGATATTGATTTTGAAATCAAATAATCTACGACAGATTGTGCACGTTTTTGAGATAATTCTTCATTATATACCTCTGTCCCTCGACAATCGGTATGACTAGACAATTGTATATTAATTTGCGGATTATCCTTAAGGATTTTGACGAGCGCATCAAGTGTAGGCTTAGCTTCGCTTTTGATGTCCCATTTATCAAAATCGTAATAAATATTTTCCAAGTTTATTTCTTTATCTGCATAAATTTTATCCAAAATGAGCTCAGTATTTATGGTAATAGAATTTTCCTTATCTGGATAGAGAAGATTCTTAGTACTTATTTCTTTGGAAGCATTCAAGTAATCTAATTTTGCTCCTATAATTTTTAGCAACTTGTCCTTAGGTATTTCCACAAAATAAAAACCATTATTATCGGAGTAGCCTTCCACTACTTTCTTGTCAGCTTCATCTACGATTTTAATAAATACACTACCCAAAGACTTCTTACCTACTACCCTACTATTTGGATTATCCGTTTCTTCGTAAATATTTATAAATGTTTTTACAGTAACAAATACTGTTTGTTTTTCAGGAATAACTTCAATTTTGGTCGTAGTATCTATTTGTGGTTGAATCTTTTTAAACCTATAAATATCATCTTTACCATTACCCATCCGTGAAGATGAAAAGAATCCTTGTAGCGTGACATTTTTGATAGGTTTTGCAGTGTAATCTACTATAAATGAAAAATCATCGCCCCCAGAATTGAGTGGATATCCCATATTAATCGGGACAGACCAAGATCCATCTGATCTTAGGTATGTCTTAAATATATCAAAACCTCCTAGTCCAGGGAGAAAATCTGATGAAAAATATAAGGTATCTTTATCTCCTGTTGGAAATTTTTCGCTCCCTTGAGTATTAATACTTGATGGAAGTTTTTCTGGTGTCGACCAATTACCATCAGCAAATAATTGCGTATAATATAAATCAAGCGTCCCACCTAACTCGTTCTGATCACTTGAAAAAATCATTATACTGTCGTTTTCAATTAAAGTTGGTTGACCGTACTTTACCTTATCCTGTACAAAAGAAAGTACTTCAGGTTCACTCCAGAAACCATCTATCAAATCAGAACGCATTAATTTAGGATAATCATCACCTGAACTTAATGAATAACAACGAGTAAAATACAAAGTAGTCCCATCGATATTGAACCAAGCAGCGCCTTCATTATCATTTGTATTGATTGCCGAATCAAATTTCCTAACTTCGGATCCATTCTTCCTGATCTGATACAAATCACTGAATTTTTCACCAGACCAATTATAGACGTTATTTCCTGTAGACTCAGATCTTTCTGATGTAAAAACTAGAAAGTCCTTGTCAAATAAGACGGGACTATAATCGGAAACTGATGAATTCTCAAATATTTTCTCAATGCTATATTCTGACTTCTTTTGTTTTGCAGCATTGGCTTGGTCGCAAAGCAAAGCTTCTCTATTATTTTCTTGGGTTCTTCCGGTTAGTTGACCTATTTTCCTATATAAATCAGCAGCTTCCTGATACTTTTCCATAATCTTGTAGGTGGAAGCTAAATTCCCAAGTGCCTCAGTTCCATAATTTAGATCTGCAGCCATTTTATACCAAGTGGCCGCTTCTTGATAATCTAAGACTTGTATATTTGACTTTCCCAGTAAAAATGCTTTCCTTGCTTTAGCTGTTTCATTTTTTGTATCAATAATTTCATCTTCTAATAAGTCTATAGCTACTGCAAATTGCTTTCTTTCAAATGCAAATTCACCATCCTTTATCTTTTGATTAAATGAACATGATAATAAACCTATGGAAATTAGAAAAAGTGTAATATAGCGTGATATGTGCATAATGTTATTCAATTTATAATATCCATCCCTTGTTACAAACTTAATATCAAATTATTAGAGTTTAAATTTGCATATTTGCGGATTAACCATTCGATATCTATTATAATTCATTTTTGACATCAATTGTTGTATACAAATAAAAAAGGGACCTAAATTTTTAAACTTGGGTCCCTCTTCTATAAATTTTATAAATTAATTATTTTGCTGTTCTTGCAAAAGACTTGCCACCTTCAGTTTTGGAAGGCTTGTCTGCTTCTCTCCTACTTACTTTAAGATCAGAACCTAAATCATGTAGTACTGGAGCTGCAATGAAAACAGAAGAATAAGTACCCACAATTATACCTACAAGTAGTGCGAATGCAAAACCTTTGATACTACCTCCACCAAAAATGAAAAGTATTAGTATCACAATAACAGTGGTAAATGATGTCATCAATGTTCTTGACAAGGTAGTATTGATGGCTGCATTAATAACTTCATCTTTTGATTTATTTGGGTGTATAGTGAAAAACTCCCTAATCCTATCAAATACAATAACGGTATCGTTTATTGAGTATCCAATAACCGTAAGTAATGCAGCTATGAATGCTTGGTCAATTTCTAAAGAAAAAGGTAAAAATGACTTCGCAATTGAAAACACAGACAATACAACTAATGCATCATGGAAAACTGCAAGGATTGCACCAGCACTATATTGCCACTTACTAAATCTTATTAGTATGTATAAAAATATTGCTAACAATGCAAATATACCAGCATACAATGAACTTTTCTTTAGATCATCAGCAATAGTAGGTCCTACTTGCGCTGAACTGATGATATGTGCTTTATCAACAGAAGTTTCCGTATTGCTAAAATCAGCTAAACTTACATCAGACTTCGTAAATGCAACAACACCTTCATGCAATTTTGCTACTACTTTATTAGCCGTATCTTCTTCAGTTTCATTTATCAAATATGAAGTAATCACGTTGAAGGTATTGGCAGCATCCACTTGTTTAACCACTGGAGTTGCACCAAATGGAGCAGTAAGACCATCTCTTAATGCATCCGCAGTAACATTTTCAGTTCCATTAAATTGTATCGTGTAAGAATATCCTCCCTTATAATCTACACCCAAATCAAATCCTGATGTGAAAATTGAAATCAATCCAGCTACTATGACTACACCAGAAATACCATAAGCAATCCTTCTTCTTCCTATCCAGTCAATATTGATGTTTTTGAAAGCTCCTTTGGAGAACCCTGTCCAGAATGATAAGTTATTACCTTTACCAACCCACCATTCAAGTAATAATCTTGATACAAATATGGCTGTAAACAAAGAACATAAAACACCAATAATCAAAACAACTGCAAAGCCCTTTACAGGACCAAGACCAAAATAAGCTAGGATAAAAGCAGTCAATATAGTGGTAACGTTGGCATCTATAATGGCTGAATATGAATGATAAAATCCGTCACTTATAGCTTGTTTTAACTCCTTGCCTGATTCTAATTCTTCTTTTATCCTCTCAAATATGATAACGTTTGCATCTACCGCCATACCAATGGTTAAAACTATACCCGCTATACCTGATAGTGTCAATACAGTACCAAAACTTGATAATGAACCAAATATTAAAAACACGTTTAATAATAGTGATACAATTGCTATCAATCCACCACCTGCGTAGTAAGCTAGCATTGTGATTATCACTAATAGGAAACCAATAAGTAATGAGTTAATACTTTTTGATATATTTGCTTTACCTAAGGTTGGACCCACATTGGTAGACTGTACAATTTTAGTTTTTGCAGGTAGTTTACCTACCTCTAGTATACTAGCGAAATCATTTGCTTCTTCCACTGTATAGTTACCTGTGATAGATGACGAACCTCCAGTTATCGCATCATTCACACTAGGTGCAGAAACAACTTCATCGTCTAGCGCAATTGCAATTTCTCTATTACCTTCTCCTGCAGCTTTGGTGGTCATTTCAGCCCATTTCTTAGCTCCTATAGCATTCATTCTTAAGTTAACTTCGACTTTCCCGTTAGTTGTATTAAGATTTTGACTAGCAGATGTTATTACACCACCGTCAAGTGGGGCTGCATCAGTACCAGTCTGAGTTTTGATAAGATATAATTCATACTGATTTGTTAAAGTTCCATCTATATTATTAGATGGTTCCCTAGACCACATAAATTTGCTATTCTTCGGAAACAATAACTTGATGTCTTCTCTGTTAAGAATGTCATTCACGAATGTCCTTTTACCTTTGTCTACCAATCCCATTACACTTGGAGATAATGTACCACTATTAAGCGATAGTGCAGTCATTAGAGAGCCACTAGCTCCACCCGCAACATTATTCTGAGCTTTTGGTACTAATTGAACAGTAGAATCAGGAAGAAGTGTACCCAAATCATCATAAGCCGGAACTTTAATAGTATCCATCTCAACAGCTGTTGAGTCTATGGAAGGAGCTGCTCCTGAAGCTTTGGCATCTGCTTGCTGAAATGCAGCCATGATACCAGGATCAGAAGATCTATATATTTCCCAAAACTCAAGTTTCGCACTTGCAGTCAAAAACTGCTTAGCTCTCTCTTGATTTTCAATACCAGGCATTTCCACTAATATAAGGTCACGATTAGGGTCAAGTGACACATTCGGTTGAGCTACACCCAATCTATCTATCCTTTGTTTCAACCTTTCAAACGTAAGATTAACTGTTTGGTCAGCTTTTGATCTAAGGAGTCTTTCTATATCTCCGTCCGTGGTGCTTGTGCTGATTTCTCCCAAAGCCTCACTTCTAGCAAATATTTTAGCCAATTTGCCCTCTCCCGCTATGGTACGATATTCATTTACAAAAAGAGTGACGTAATTGGATTGAGAAGTTTTCATGACTTCTTTAGTATTAGCCAATGCTTTCATGAAATCAACATTATTGTTGTTTCTGCCTGCCAAAGCCTTTAAGAAAGCTTCCAAGTCTACCTGAAGTGTTGTACTCATTCCCCCTTTCAAATCTAGCCCTAACGCCAACTGTTGTTGTTTCAACTCGTTGTATGTATACGACTTAAGAAGTGGAATACTAAAAACTTCTTCACTAGACATCGAATCCAAATATCTTGCTCGAGCCGATTTGTACGACTCATTGAGAATATCTTCAGAGCCTGAAACACTAGCTGCGTACGACGCTGCATCACTCTCTACTCTATTAGTTGGTATGAAATAAGAGAATTGTAATAAACATACAATTGTTATTAAAACCAAAAACACTTTTACTAAACCTTTTCCTTGCATGGTGTTAAAAATTCATTAATTTTTCCGAAAAACAGCGCAAATATAAGGCTTTTGTCAAATTATAGCGACTTTAACCAAGACATATATCTATTTTTTAAATAATATTTTGTATATAATTGAAAATCAATATATTATAAAACCAAAAAAAAATAAATAATTAATTATTTACTTTACGAAATTGAATCTTTGCTCGCTAATCAACAAAGCGTATATATAAAAACTTAATTTTTTGGGTGAGATGTCATGGTGAAACGGCAAATAATATTTCTATAGTACCATATATTAATTCATTGAAAAAAAAAATCGTTGATTTGGAACTATTTATCAAAAAAATATCTTTATTTGCATCGAAACCAATATTGGTCTATCATTACATTTAAATTTTTAAAAATTATGGGTTTATTTTCATTCCTAAAATCAGCTGGTTCAAAACTTATCGGAAACAAAGCAGCCGAAAATGACACAACTGTAGCTGCACCTGTTGCAAATGCAGGTTTAGATGCATTAAAAGAAGCAGCTGAGAAAGGCAGAGCGGCACAATTGGCGTCTAAAGTTGTAGGTAACGGAATTCATGTTGACAACCTTGATATCGTAGTAGATGATGATACAGCAACTGTGTACGGTCAAGTAGAATCTACTTCTACAAAAGAAAAAGTAATACTTATTATAGGAAATACTGAGGGGATTGCATCTGTAGATGATAGACTTTCAGTTGTGACATCTGAGCCTGAAGCTACTTTCTACACCGTAAAAGAAGGTGACTCACTCTCAAAGATAGCAAAAGAAGTTTATGGTGATATGATGAAGTATCCTATTATTTTCGAAGCGAATAAACCAATGTTAAAGTCAGAAGATTTAATCTATCCTGGTCAGGTTTTAAGAATTCCTGCCTTATAATTAGAACAAACGTTGTACTAATACAAAAGGAGCATCAATTATTTTGTTGCTCCTTTTTTTATAGATTACACAAAAAAGCCAAAGGAATTGCATTTCAGATACTAATACTATTTTAGCGGTAAATTTAAATTTTGGAAGTGTACAGTACTCCTTTTCTAAATTTGGGGGTAAAGAAAAGCTATATTTACTGCCCGCTACTCTCATTCCCCTAAAATCCCTACATGCTGTAGAGTGAGACGAACTGCACAAAATTACTGAAACTAACTTCACATTAAATTGATAGTACTGCTATTAATGTATTGCCAATCGTATGGAATCAGTATTAAATAATTTGTTTGCTTTAATTACAATTCATATGGTTTAGCCAGAAAAATAGTTTGGGACAAGGCTGCACATCAAACTCCAAAATCCATACCACCAGTTTATATTACCATCCTTCAAATACGATACCCAGTGAAATAGTCAGCAAAACATCGCCAGTAAATTGCTTACTTGAATTAAAATACTGATTTACAGCTAGATATTTCGTAACTTAAAAATAATTAAGTTTGAAGAAACTTTAAATATAAGGGTGCTTTTAAAAGCTACAAAACCATTTTAACAAACTATTGACGTTTTTTTCGTAACTATTTCTGTCAAAATTTTGTCTATTACTAAAATGTGTACATGAATAAGTGGTATTTTTCTTTAATATTTATTTTGACTACAATAGCAATTTCTGCCCAAAGCACCTATAATAGCAAAAAAGATAGTGACCCGCAGGCTAAAATTTTATTGGATAAGCTCAAAAAGCAATATGATTCCTACAAAACTATGGAAGTAAAATTTGAAATGGAACTCGAACTTCCAGGGCAAAGCAAAGAAATCCAAAAAGGAACTGTCGTTCAAGATGGTAATAAATATCAAGTAAAAATGAATGATCAGGAGATATATGCAGATGGAAAAACAGTGTGGGTGTATTTGAAAAAGAACAAAGAAGTACAAATTACTGATATGGATGTCACAGAAGCAGCTGATATGATGTCACCAAAACAGATGATGAGACTGTACGAGAAGGGTGATTTTGCCTATACTATCACGGAAGAAAAAAAAGTAGGAAATCAACAACTCGTTGATATTGAATTCAAACCGTTGTCAAAAAAGTCTGAATATACAAAAATGCGTCTAACTATTGACAAGAAAGCAAATAAAATGATATCTTTACGTGTCTTTTCCAGAGATGGGTCGAGATACACACTAAAAGTAAGTGATATGACAGCTAATAAAAAGTATGAACCCGGAATTTTTGCCTTTAACCCAAAAGCAGTACCGGGCGTTCATATTGAAGATCTGAGGATGGATTAATAGAACCAATTCAGTTTACTCAGTTTACCAACCAGCGATTCTTGGTTTCAACCTCCAGGAATCGCTTTTTTTATACCATATATGCAAGTACTATACGAAGATGATGACGTCATCGCAATCAATAAACCCAACGGTATGTTTGTCCACAGGACATCACTCGATCCGCTTGCTACGGAGTTTGTCATTCAGGTGGTAAGAGATTTGATAGGTCATTGGGTTTATCCAGTACATCGACTAGATCGTAAGACATCGGGCGTCTTAATACTTGCCAAAAACCAAGAAACCCAATCTGTCCTCAATGCATATTTTCGCGATAGAGAAGTAGACAAAGTCTATCTCGCCATCGCACGTGGATATACGGATGATGAAGGTACCATAGATTACGCCATAGAAAACGATCGGGGCAAAATCCAAGAAGCACTGACGAACTACCAAACCTTAGAAAGAGTAGAAATCAATATGTCTTCAGGAAAATTCCCTACGTCAAGGTATTCTTTGGTCAAAGTATTGCCACAGACGGGAAGACAACATCAGATAAGGAAGCATTTATCTCATATTTTCCATCCCATCGTAGGTGATAGGCCACACGGATGCAACAAGCAAAATAAGTTTTTTCTAGACCAATTTAATATGGGGAGTATGATGTTACACGCTTCGTCGATCTCATTTGAGCATCCTTTAAGTAGCGAAATCTTGAAGATAGATGCCCCAATATTCGGAGAATTTGAGCGAATGATCGGTGAACTTGGATTCAAGTCGTTCTCGGTTGGGAATATTTTGGAGTTATAATACCTATTTGATAGACAATACTTCTACATCCACTAGGCTATACATCCAATCGTCTACATTTGTTCCGTTCAAGATAAATTTGCCTGTCAGTGTGGCGTTCGCATCCATTTTCAGTTTGCCAGGATCCCCTTTGAATGTCAATCCAATAACGGTCTCAGGTCCTGCTTTCCCACAAAAAAAACATGCTGCGTAAGTATTTTTGCTGAGCGCCCAAGTTTCCTTATCCACAGGTACGAGATATCCACGTATGACTACTTGTTTATTAGCTAGTTTTTTGATAGGCTTTGAGAATTCTGGCAAATACACCGTTCCATACTCTTTGTGATCTTTTTCTTTATATTCTAAATCATTTAGAATCAACCAAGTGACTGTATCTTTTGATGGTGCGATAGGCAAGCAACCCATATTTGTTGCTTCTAAATGACTCAATCCAGCCAAAAAAGATATAAAAAGTACAAAAATCTTCATTCTTAATTTTTAAAATATATAATTATCTATTATAAATACGTATTTCAGTATCAATTTGTTTTAACTGAAATGTTATAATTAGTTTAAAGTCACACTCAAACTAGATGGTTTTATCAAGTCTGCTTTGATGTTTTCCTGAACGGTAGTCGCCAATGAAAGCCCAACATAATCGACTTT
>Ga0105045_10002123_pt1 | contig 16646 bp, 16 predicted proteins | sample MAT02_FD_78089 | JGI IMG/M metagenome (GOLD analysis project Ga0105045, IMG submission 78089) | Freshwater microbial communities from Lake Fryxell liftoff mats and glacier meltwater in Antarctica - MAT-02 (megahit assembly) | ecosystem: Environmental > Aquatic > Freshwater > Ice > Liftoff... | reverse complement strand
TGAAAAGGATTTATACGCCTCGCCCTGATATTACTATAAATAATACTGCGATAATAGCTAAAACCAGGAGAATGTGAATTAAGCCTCCAACGCTATAAACAAAAGTGCCCAAAACCCATCCTATTACAAGGATTATGGCAATTATATATAATAAAGAACCCATAATTGAAATTGTTTAGAATTAAAAGATAAAATGGATAAATCAATATTAATGCCAAAAAACTAACGGGAAAAGCGGATTCCCATGAGCTCCATCAATTTATGCGCGTTGAAATTTGGGCAGGGACCGCTTTTAATTTTATAATCAAAGCTAATTTCATTATCATGGATGTCGTGATGAAAACTATAATTAGCCAATTCGGGGATTTTCGCTGCCAATTCACTGAGCTCGATATCGTGGGTAGAGATGATCCCTTTTGCCGGGGTAGCAAGCAATTGCCGGATCAATGCCTCACTTCCCATAATTCGGTCGGAGGTGTTTGTACCTTTTAGAATCTCATCCAAAAGGAAAAATACCGGCGTTCCTGCTTCCGTTAATGTCAGCAATCCTTTAATCCGACTCAATTCCGCATAAAAGGAGCTGACACTTTCACCCAGGTTATCGGTATTCCTCATACTTGTATATAGAAAAAACGGGCCGGAATGATACTTGGAAGCCATGGGGGAAAGGCCAATATTTGCCATTACCTGGTTGATTCCCAAGGTACGCATAAAGGTGGTCTTACCGGACATATTAGAACCGGTCAGCAGTCCAAGCTTTATGTCCTTTCCAAGCTGAAAATCATTGCTTACACAAGTTTGGGGAGAAATCAGGGGATGCCTGATGTTTTCGACATCAAGCGTCAGATCAGCCTGCCATCGAAAATCGCAGCTTACCTGTTCCTCCCGCTCAAAGGAAGCCAAAGAAACCAGCACTTGCCACTCCTCGAAAGTGCGTTCCCATACCTGCATATGTTTACCGTACGTTTTGCGCCATCGTTCGATTCTGGCCAAGACCAAGAAATCAACCCAAAATAGTAAATTGAAAATAAGATACATGAGATTCGACCGATTTTGAATCAAAAAAGTCCGGGCCTCCAATGCGTTTAAAGCGATGGATGCTTCGAAACCCGTATCCACAAGTGGTTTGTGAAGTGTTTTTAAATAAGGATCTTCAAAGGATTGACTCTCCATCACCAGACACCATAATTTATAGGTCTTGAGATCTCCTTCGTTGGGCATCGCTTTCATGGCTGACAACAAAGGCTTAAAAACGAAACTCAAGAAAAAAACACCAACCAGGATAAATAAACTCAGAAATTCAAAACGAATCCATCCAAATAAAACGCCTATAAGCAATACAATACCCAATACCGGACCCACCGCTGCCGGAACCCAATACCAACTTCTCCAGGCATCCGGTGTTGCCAGCCAGCTATAAAAACTTGCCTTAGACTTTTCTTCCCTTAAAAATGCCTTCCCTATTCCTTCAAACTCCTCCAGAAATCGGCCTTTGCCCGCCAGTTCCTGAATGGCCGCTCTACGCTTATCTGAAAGGGAAACATTGGTGGCCGAAAGCAACCAGTCTGCCAATTGTTTTTTTGCTCCGGCACTTACGGTATGGTTAATCAGTTGAAACAACGAGTGCATCCCGAAAAGATCCAGGTCACTGGCGAAGGGGTGGGTTTTGTCCAGGAACTCATCTCCCTCCTCAAAAGAAGACAGATCCCTCTTTTTCCGCAGTTCTCTGTCTGATTTCATGACTAAAATTGCCTCCAAAAACCGTTGCTTGTCCTTCTCCCCATTGAACGCTTTGATCAAATAAATAAATAAGAAGCTCAGGGGGAAAAACAACAGCGCCACAGAACTCCGATCTGAGACCCCGATGACTACCACGACCAACAGCAATATAAATACGACCAACCTGGCGATCGAAAAGCCGGCTAACCGCTTTTTGCACAAATTCAGGAGAGATACCGGATCGGAAAAGTCAAAGTCAATCTTCATAGGAAATGTCGTCCATCGGGTTTAGCGGCTTTACTACTGTAAAGATAACATAAATCTTTTCGGGATCACCCCGCTTTATCGCCATCAAAAAGCACAAAGTCTAATAAGATATTTAATGCAACTATGTTGCATTAATAAAAATAATAAATTACTTTTGTCTCATCAGTTTTTCTATCATAAGGTTGAAAGGTTGTTTGACAGACAGAGACTCCGGGTGGTTCCGGAGTCTCATTTATATGTACTAACTCTATGAAGAAATTCTTCCTTTTCATATTTTCCTTGTCACTGTTGTCCCTATTTGCAATTGGCAGTCCCCCTGCGAAGGATCTTTGGGGAATATTTGCAAAAACAAGGTTTGTGGAGAAATTGAATAGGCAGCTATCCATGTATTTTTTATACCCGGCCTTTCCAGATGAGTTGAAAGCCCTTGAGGGAAAAGAAGTAGAGCTGACGGGATTTCATATCCCATTAGAAGTTACCGATGCCAAAATGCTTATTCTTTCCAAATTCCCGATGGCGGAGTGTTTTTTTTGTGGTGGATCAGGGCCTGAAAGTGTGGCCGGTGTTTATCTGCTTGAAAAGCCCTCCAAAAGATTGAAGATGGATGATATCATTCGTATCAGTGGCAAGTTATTGCTAAATGAAAAGGATGTAGATGAATTAAATTTTATAATCAAAGAGGCAAAAATTATCAGTTATGAGTAAAAAACTCCCCGTTACAGTCCTAAGCGGTTTTTTAGGTGCTGGAAAAACCACCTTGCTGAATCACATCCTTCACAACAAAGAAGGATTGAAGGTAGCCGTCATCGTCAATGATATGAGTGAAGTCAATGTAGACGCACAACTAATCCAAAGAGGTAATACCCTATCCCGCACGGAGGAAAGGCTGGTCGAGATGAGTAATGGCTGTATCTGTTGTACGTTACGAGAGGATTTGATGATTGAGGTAGAAAAGTTGGCGAAAGAAAAAAGGTTTGATTACCTGCTCATTGAAAGCTCCGGTATATCGGAACCGCTCCCTGTTGCTCAGACATTTAGCTTTGTTGACGAGGAAAACGGGATTGATCTTTCTAAGTATAGCAGGCTAGATACCTTGGTTACGGTAGTAGATGCCAGAAATTTCTTGACCGATTTTGGAAGTGCAGAAACGGTCTATAGCAAAAAATTGAATGACAACGCGGATGATCAACGGGCGATCGTCAACTTATTGACCGATCAGATCGAATATGCCAATGTCATAATAGTAAACAAGACCGACTTGGTAAGCGGGCATGAAGCAAGCGAACTTACGGCGATCCTTCGCAAGCTCAACCCAAAGGCTACCATAATCCCAACCCAAAATGGTAAGGTATCGCCAAAAGCCATTCTCAATACAGGCCTATTTGATTTGGAAGAAGCATCCAATTCAGCCGGATGGCAGGAAGAATTGGCAAAAGAACATACACCCGAAGCGGAAGCTTATGGAATTAGCTCCTTCGTTTTCCGTAACAAACGACCCTTTCACCCAGAAAGGTTATGGACGTATATCACCGCAAACTGGCCGGCAAACATTATTCGCAGCAAAGGACTTATTTATCTTGCATCGCGCAAAGATGTGGCCATTTCCTGGTCCCAGGCAGGGGGCTCGATGAAAGCAGAGCAAGCAGGAGTCTGGTGGGCAAGCATGCCTTACGGAAAGCGGATCAGTTTTCTTTCCTATGTGGAAAATCAAGCCACTATAGAAGGTAAGTGGGACAGGGTCTTTGGGGATAGAGTCAATGAATTGGTAATCATTGGTCAGGATATGAAGAAGAAAGAAATAGAGTTAGAACTTAGCAATTGCATTCTATCAAAGGATGAAATTTTGGATTATCAGGAAGGACAAATCTTTACAGATTCTTGGCCTATATAGATTAGCAAACTACTTATTTCTTAGGCCATTTAAATCATCTTAATGTTGGATAGTATTTGATATTTACACCATTTTTTTATCTTATTCAAGGCTATTCTACGCTTTGGGAATAAATATCACGTCATGGGTTTTTACAAACCTCATTTTTCAGTTGGTAAAAACCACTTTTATTGATTTTGCAATTTTATAAATAGCTTTTAATGCAGTTCCAAATTGATATTTTGCTTTGTTCATTTCAAAAGTAAAATACCTCGATTTTTATTTTGAATCCACCTGTTTCACTTTTACATTTATTCTATTATTACAAATAATCATCAAGCTATTAAGCTAAAGCGATGAATCATTTAAAATTAACTATTGCAAAAATTGTTTTTGGCATTCAAATATTTGCTTTTGGTTCTTGCCAATCGTTGGATGAAAAACCGGTGGAAATGCCCGGCTTGATCGAAGCAAACAAAGGTGTGGCCGTTCTTTCTGTATTTGAAGAAATTGACATGATTGCTTTGGCTATGATTCAACATGAATCAGGAAATGATCGCAAGATGACGCTGACAGTTGATGGTTTTTGTCAAGAGACAATCATCACCAAAAACACAAAAGAAAAATCCGTTACTGCTGATTTTGGTGATGGATGTGTAAGTTCAAAAGGCGTAAAAAGAGAGGGATATATAAAAGTAATCAGTTTGGATAATTTCTGGTCCAAGGGAAGCGTGACAAAGATCATTATGGATAGTTTTTATATTGATGGGGTGAAAGTGTCAGGTACCCGGACATTGACCAACAAAGGATTTGATCAGGTCAACCGTCAGTTGAATTTTGAGGCTGTTATGCACCGGGGAATAGTTACCTGGCCCACGGAACAGCCGTTATTTACGGAATACCTGCATGACAGAACGATTTCATTCCCAACAGGAAAATCCGGATTCTCCTTTAGCCTAATCGGAAAAACAGAAATTAAAGACAAAAAGGGTAATTCATTATTAGCTGAAATCGTCCAACCAATGATCTTTCAAGAATCATGCATGAATCATGGGACACCCACCCCGTCTTCCGGAAGCTTGGCTATCATAAGAAGTCAGTCAGAAACACTGGTGGTGAATTTTAATGCCGCCTGTGAATAAAAAACCTATAGATTAATTAACAGCTATATTTTTGAATTTTTTCATTACAAATTTTTTAAAACTAGTTGAAGTTGGAATGTGCATACGTGAAGTTGAAAGTTGGAAAGTGAAGTAGGAGCGTGGAAAGTGAAGTTGATGCACGTGAAGTGTTGAAGTTAGTTTTGATAGTTGATTATTTTTTGATGTAGGGTTTGCCAGGAGCCTCTTGAACGTGGTAGTGGTAAGAGGCTCCGGCATTTTTTTAATTTTTTATCTTCCAAATAATTGTTCACACTATTTTGCTGAGGAATTAGAATCTTAGTGATACTGGCTTCGAAAGCCCTGGTTACCCGCTAACCCAAAATTTTTTGACAAAAGTAAGGTGTATCTTTCAGACGAGATATATAAAGACTGAGCAAATGCTAGTCAAAATTGGTGAAATTTAACTAAAAGCCCAGGATTAGCCTGAATTCTCTCATCTTTTATCAACACATAGAGAACTATTTGCTTGATTTATATTGGTTTGTCCCTCATGGGAATACAATTTAACCAGTTTGTAAAATTGGAAAATTCGACAATTCTTGACTAAATCCAACAAACAACCTGCCATCTAAAGGCCCAATGCCAAGAAACTTCAATTCTTTTGTATCCCAGACCTTGGAATAACCCAAGAAGCTCACCTCTAGTGAAACTTCGCCGCACGGATAAAGGTGCGTCATGAATAACCATCGGAGATTTGGAAAACAGCTTGGTTAGGTATTTAATACTGTAATAGGCGAGTGAATTTCTATGGAGGTCATTCACTACTACACCGAGCCTTGCTTTCTTCAAAAAACTTCCAAACATATGTTTCAATTCTTCATCTGTAAAATGATGGGTAAAGAGGGTACAGGTCACAATGTCCACAGGTTCTCTGTGAAATGACTCAGCCAGGACATTATCAACCTCAAAAGAAATGTTGGGATTTCCGAGAAATTTCTCTTTTGCCAATTGGATGATATGGGGGTTGGCATCTATACCGAGAAATTCTAAATCCAATCCTGTTTTAGTTCCCCAAGTCTGCATCACCCGTAACATATCACCTCCTCCACAACCGACATCGGCTATGCAAATGGTTCCCCCGGAATGATTTTTTAGCAGTTTTTTTATTCCTTCTGTGGTTACCTTGTTGCCCCCCAAGAGCTTATTAATGGTCTTCAGTTCTGCCAAAGTCTGCTTCAATACTTCTCCATCGCAGGACAAATCGTCCATTAGTTCGGGTTCGTAACTTCTTTTGCTCAAATCCTTCATATCCGTTCTACCAAGAGTGTTTCCAAAGTAAGCCCGGGGCCAAACCCCATGACCAAAATATCTCCTTTGATCAACGTGTCCTTCATGACAGCCTCCAATACAAATAAAATACTTGCTGAAGACATGTTTCCAAAATTGCGAAGAACATCATGGGAATGATTGTTTTGTTCTTTGCCTATTCCCATGACCTGTTCCACTTTGTTCAAAATTTGCCGGCCACCGGGGTGAATGGCAAAATTCTTGATTTTGCTCAGCCCAAACCGGGTTTCCAAACCTTGTTTAAATTTTCGAATACCCTTGTCGAGCAGCTCGGGAACGTATTTGCTTAGTTTCATCTCAAATCCGAAATCGCCAATATGCCATGCCATATCCGACTCACCTTCCCGATAGATCTGACTTTCATAATCTTTAATCCGGATACCATGTGGAGACTTGGTGACTAAAGCCGCCGCCGCCCCATCTCCAAAAAGTGCATTGGCGATAAGATTGTCCTCTGTATAGGTTTTTTGAAAATGAATGGTACAGATTTCCACAGAAAGTACCAACACGTTGGCTTTTGGATCACTGTCGCAAATTCTATCTGCCAATTTGATGGCATTGAAGGATGCATAGCATCCCATAAAGTGAATGGAGTACCTTTCAATGGTAGATTTAAAACCCATCTGCTCAATAATTTTCATTTCCACACCAGGCGCGTACATGCCGGTACAGGATACCAAAATCAAATGGGTAACATCCTTTACCTTAACGTTTGAATGCTCCAAGCAGTTGGAAATGGCTTCAATACCCATACCTGCCGCTCTTTCCTCAAATACCTTCATCCGTTTTTTGGTGGAAGGAAATGGTTCGAGTTCCTTGTTTTTTGGAAAGAAACTAAAGCGGGAAGAATCTGTATGGTTAAAATCTGTCAAAACACTGTGTCTGGTTTCAATACCGGATACACGGTATACATAACTCAACTTTCTGGCTTCCTCCGGCGATAACCCGTGGGCTAGTTTCATAAACTCACCGATTAGGTGCTGAGGAATTGGCTCTCCAGGATTTGCTGTGCCTATACTAACAATATGGTTGTTCATCCGCTTTTTTTTCGGGTAAAATAATAGTAATTTCAAGGTAAGTAAAAAAACATAACGTATCCACAAAAGTTTCTTAGCTACCCTGATTATGTTTGAAATTTCGTCATGGAAACATCTACGTATTCCATTTTCTTTTTATCTATTGCCCGTATTTATTTTCGCCTGGGCCGTGTCTGGAGATGCAGAAATCGCAAATGTAGTTTTGGTTTTTCTGACTTTGCATCTATTTCTTTATCCATCCAGCAACGGTTACAACAGTTATTTCGATAAAGACGAGGAAAGTATCGGCGGACTCAAAAGCCCGCCAAAGGTAACGAAAGGTCTCTATACCCTATCGATGGTGTTTTTCTTAGTTGCATTGCTATTGGGCCTAGGTATAAATTATTCATACAGTTTGATGATGCTGGTTTATGGACTTGTTTCCATGGCTTACAGTCATCCGGCCATCCGTCTCAAAAAATATGCCTATATAAGCTGGATCACCGCAGGGATGTTTCAGGGATACTTTACTTTTTGCATGGCATATGCGGGTCTTACAGGCGGCGGGTGGAAGGTGTTTTTGATGCAGGCCGTGTACATACCGGGTATTTTGACTACCATTATCTTAATGGGTTCCTATCCGCTCACCCAAATTTATCAGCATAGGGAAGATAAAAAAAGGGGAGATTTCACCCTGAGTATTTCTTTGGGGATTTTGGGAACCTTTATTTTTGCGGCTATATGGTTTATATTTTCGGGAATAGGGTTTGTTGGTTATTTCAAATGGGCTGGTGAAACCTGGGCAACCTGGGTTTTTTTAGGAGCCATGTTGCCAGTCATATTATATTTTTTTACCTGGTTTTATCTTGTCAAAAGTAATCCAACAAAATACGTTACGTACGATTGGGCCATGTGGATGAACCGGATTTCGGCATTTGCCCTCAATTTTTTCTTTTTGTACTACCTGATAAAAGGTACAGAATAGTGTTAAAACTAATCAAAAGTTTTTCTCAGAAACTGATCGATATAGACCAACGTCTCATTGGGTTTCTCGAACATGCCCATATGTCCGGTTTCCTTCAGCTCTAAATAGTGGGTCACCCAACTGGAATGTTTTCTGCTATTTTCCAATGGGATTGCAGCGTCAAATTCCCCGGCGATAAAAAACTTGCTCCCGACAAAGCTTTCCAAAACATCCCTTCGGTCAGTACGATCACGCATCGCCTCGGTGTAGGCAATCAGGGTCTCGGTTGCAATGGTTCTTGCCATTTGCAAGAGTTTATCGATGATCTCTTTTACTTCCTCCTGCTTATTCTCAGGAAAAAGCTGGGGCAAAAATGAATTTACAAAGGGTTCTGCGCCAAATTTTCCCAAAAAGGTAATTGTTTTATTTCTAACACCTACTTTATCCTCATCATCGGCCAAGGCAGTTGAATGAAACAAGCCTATCCCTTTTATTGCCTTCCCCAGCTGATCCGCCAATCCCAAGGTGACATATCCCCCCAGGGAGTGTCCGATCACAACTGGATCCACTATGTTCAACATTTTCATCCATCTGCATAGGGAAAAGGCAACTGTGTCAATACTTAACTCTCCCTCGGGTAGAGGGGAATTCCCAAAACCCGGTAGATCCGGACAAAGAACCCGATAATTGGCAGAAAGATTTTTTTGAAAAAACTCCCACATTTCTTTGCTCTCACAGAATCCATGAAGCAAAATGACAGGGTTTCCAGATCCAAGTTCTGTATAAGCAATATCAGGCATATTTTGTCAATAAGTTTAACATTTTCCGGTCTAATTTTTGGCCGTACCAATCTTCATATTCCACATCCGCCCGTCCGGAGTTCATGACGCCAAAAGCCCCTGAAAACTCCCATATTCCGAAACCGATGCCATTCTCATCCAGGATGTCCAGCACATCTCCAAACCAGGCCAAAAAAACATCATGGGGAGTTTTATTAAAACAACCACATTCCCCACAATGTACACCCACCCCATTTTTAAGAAGTTCTATCCAAGGCGCATAATGCTTCTCAAGATTTTCCCTACCATAATACACTTCGTTGTTATTTCCAGGCCAGCTGGGTTCGGGAAGCGCATCGGGATCCTTGAATACCCAGGTCGCTTTATGGTGAGAAATATGCGATGGAAAGTACCCCCTGCAGCTTTGTCCCAAATCCAAATCCGCAAATTCGGGAATTGCCATTCCGCCGCCGCCATTGCCGTCAGCGATTACGAGTCTTTTTTTATTGATTCCTTTGATAGTTTCAAGAGCTGCTTTGGCCACCCTGCGGTATTCATCTACAGGTACAGGACCCCCGGGGGAATGTTGGTCATTTGGATCCAGTCGCTTAAATGGCTCATTGACCAGGTCAAAGCTTAATTTTTTCGAAGAAATATGCCTGTATCTCTTGGACCACATTTCCCAGTGGGCACAAAAAGCGTCCAGTGCTTCCTGGTCTTGCCATAGGTTGTAGGGCTCTTTAAATCCCGCATTGATACAAAATCCCGGGGCCCTGTGCAGGTTAAGACTGACATGGAGTCCATTGGAATGCGCCTGATAGATTAGATTGTCGATTTCCTCCAACCTTGCCTCATCGAAATTCAATACTTCTTCCGGAAGTATGGGTTTGGATCGGTCAAACTGGAGGTAGCTGGGATAGGAAATGGGTATCCGGACAAAGTCAAAGCCCCAATCCGCCATCCACCTGAGGTTCTCGGCTTTGTTTTTCCTTCCCTTTTCCATTTCCGGAGAAAAGAAGTCCAACAAGTTAAACCCCCTCCATGCGGGGAGTTTGTTTTTTGGTTTTGGTAGATGAAAGGCTGTGGAAGATGTACTCAGGCCTAGGCTCATGCCTGCGGTAGCCAGTGCTGATTTTTTCAGAAAATCTCTACGTGGATGATGAATGTTATCCATAATTAAATTGGGTTTGAAGCGATGTATAAAAGTAAGGATACTACCTCAAATAGTTTATGAAAGACCTATGTTTACAAAAAATAAAAAAAACACAGAAATAAAAAAGTCCCGTAGTTATCCGGGACATTGAATGGGTCAGGTATAAATTACGGAAGCCATCTTCCGGACTGTCTGAGCGATACCTACGTGATCAAAGCCACACTCTTTATGCAGTTCCCACTGCTCACCATGTTCCACTAACCGATCTGGGATTCCCAATCGGACTACTTGGGCTTGATAGTCGTGATCACACATCCATTCGATCACAGCACTTCCGAATCCGCCCATTAGGCAACCATCTTCAACAGTCACTACTTTTTTAAATTTCTGAAAAATTTCATGCAGGAGAACTTGATCCAGCGGCTTGACAAAACGCATGTCGTAATGGGCAGGTTGAATTCCATCTTTTTCAAGCAAATCATTTGCTTCTGTCACGTAATTTCCAACATGACCAATGGTAAGGATAGCCACATCTTCCCCATCCTGAACCAATCGTCCCTGTCCGACAGGAATCTCTTGAAACGGGAGACGCCAATCGGGTAAAACGCCCTGACCACGGGGATAACGGATAGAATAAGGACCGTCATGTTTCGTGGCCGAATACATCAGATTCCTCAGTTCCACTTCATTCATCGGAGCACTGACAACCAAGTTTGGGATACACCTGAAAAAAGCCAAGTCGTATGCCCCGTGATGGGTTGGCCCATCCGCACCGGCAAAGCCTGCCCTATCCAGACAAAAAATCACGTGTAAATCCTGCAAACAGACATCGTGGATGACCTGATCGTATGACCGCTGCATGAATGTACTATATATGTTGCAAAACGGCTTTAGGCCTTGTGTCGACAATCCTGCGGAAAAAGTGACGGCATGTTGTTCGGCGATGCCTACATCATAGGATCTTTCCGGAAAGGCCTCCATCATGATATTCATGGAAGAGCCTGAAGGCATGGCTGGCGTCACGCCTACGATGGTCTTGTCCTGAGTTGCAAGTTCCACCAACGTATGGCCAAAGACATCCTGGTATTTGGGAGCCTGCGGGGTAGTAGGTATTTTTTTGGCTATGACGCCGGTGATCTTGTCAAACTTTCCCGGTGCGTGCCATTTGGTTTGATCCTTTTCGGCAGGCTCATACCCTTTTCCTTTAACGGTAACACAATGTAAAATCTTTGGCCCGGGAATATTTTTCAGGTCATTGAGTATTTCAACCAGGTGATTTACGTCATGTCCATCCACGGGACCAAAATATCTCAAATTGAGCGACTCGAACAGGTTACTTTGATTCAGCAGCGCAGATTTTATGCCTCCCTCCAGTTTGGAAACAACATCCTGGGCACTGAACCCAAATTTGCTTATTTTACCCAAAAGATTCCACACTTCATCCTTGACTTTATTATAAGTGCGTGACGTGGTGATATCCGTCAAATAATCTTTTAGGGCCCCTACATTGGGGTCTATGGACATGCAGTTGTCGTTCAATATAATGATCACATTGCTGTCGGAAACCCCTGCATGATTCATCGCTTCAAATGCCATCCCACCGGTTAATGCACCGTCACCGATGACCGCAACATGCTGCCTGTTATTTTCGCCTTTGTACTTGGAGGCCATGGCCATCCCCAATGCTGCGGAAATAGACGTACTGGAATGTCCCACGCCAAATGAATCATAGGGAGATTCTTTGCGTTTTGGAAAACCGGACAATCCATTGTAAAGTCTGTTGGTATGAAACTGTTCCCTTCTTCCGGTAAGTATTTTGTGCCCATAAGCCTGATGACCCACATCCCAGACCAACTGATCATCGGGTGTATGTAAAACATAGTGCAGTGCAACCGTCAGTTCCACAACTCCCAATCCGGCTCCAAAATGGCCCCCATAGACTGAAACCTGATCGATAATAAATTGCCTTAACTCATCGCAAATTTGTACCAGTTGGTCCTTGTCAAACTTTTTAAGGTCTTCGGGAGTGTGTATTTGTGCAAGTAGCTTTCCAGGTTGTATGCGCATTGGGATATATCTGTATAAAAATATTCAACCTAAGTATCCTGATAATGTTTAATATTAGCAATAAAAGGCAACGATACCAAAGATACGTCAGGAAATTACTTCTCAAGATACAGAAATACCTAGATAAGTAATATCTTTGATCTTTATTATCGGCGCAAATTTAACAAATAAAATCGTATCCAGTGAGTTTTGAAATCAAATTACCGCTCTTCGAGGGTCCTTTTGACCTGATGCTCTTTTTTATCGAGCGGGATGAACTGGATATCTATGATATTCCCATTGCCAAAATCACCAATGACTTTTTGGAATATATTCATACCCTGGAAAAAATGGAGATGGAGGTTGCCAGCGAATTTATTTTATTTGCCGCGACGCTCATGAAAATCAAATCAAAAATGCTTCTCCCAAGGCCTGAATTTAACGAAGAAGGGGAAGAAATAGATCCCAGAGAGGAATTAATCCGTCACTTGTTGGAGTATAAGAAATACAAATCAGTCACTGGGCAACTGGCTGAAATGGAAGAAATCCGCATGTCCAAGTGGAATAGGGGCAATGTAGTGGATGAATTAAAGAAAATGTCCCGGGGAGATGATGTCGATGCAGAAATGCAGGACTTGGACCTTTTCAAACTTTTAAAAATTTATCAAAAAGTAATGTTTAAATTTGCGTTAAGAAGTGATGACACCACGCATACGGTCATCCAATATCCCTACACCATCGAGCAACAAAAAAAACTGGTATTGGATCAACTTATCAATCAACCAATAATCCCTTTTACTGATTTCATCGCCGTGAAACCCAATAAGATCTTCGTCATCTACACCTTCTTGGCCATTTTGGAATTATTGCAGTTATCTTTAGTTACTATCAAGGTTGGAGAAGGTTTCAATAATTTTTGGGTAGAAAAACTGGAGTCAATACCTGTGGAGTCCCTATGAAAATAGACAACAAGGAAATTTTTAAAACCTTAAATCCCAACAAAATTTGGGTACCGGTTGCCATTGGGCTGGTGATCGTTTTTTTGATGTTTTACCTAGATCCCAATGTCAACGCCCAAACCCTCAGAGGGGTTTTTGACGCTTCAATTCCTTACCTTTTTTTAGCTTTTCTTTTCATTGTCTTGAGAGACATCGGCTACATGTATCGTATAAGGGAAGTGACAGACAGACATCTTACCTGGACACGGGCCATTTATGTCATCATTCTATGGGAATTTGCTTCCGCAGTTACTCCATCTATTGTAGGAGGTACGGCGGTTGCCGCATTTATCCTTCAAAAAGAAGGTATTCCCTTGGGAAAAGCCTTGGCATTTACTATGGTAACAGCCATCATGGACAACCTTTTTTTTGTGATAGGCGCCCCTATTATTTTGTTTTTTGCGCAAGGGTATATTTTCCCTGCCAGCAGGATTCTTGAAATGAGACTCGGATCAAGTATGGAGTACCTCTTTTGGGCCAGTTATTCCCTATATGCCTTTTATTCCATATTAATGGCGGGAGCCTTATTTTACAGGCCAAGGGTATTTAAATGGATCCTTCTGAAGCTTTTTTCGATTAGGTGGATCCGAAAATGGAAATATAATGCCAACATGTATGGGGATCAAATCATAGAAGCTTCCAAAGAGCTTCGCGGAAAACCCCCGAAATATTGGATCATCATCATTTCGGCAACTATTTTCATCTGGTCATCAAGGTATTTTATGCTGAATGCATTGGTTTCAGCATTCACCACCCTGGATACGTTTGAGCATGTCGTTTTATTTGCAAGACAGATCATTATGTGGGTTGTCATGATGATCTCCCCCACTCCGGGTAGCAGTGGTACGGCGGAATTTTTCTTTTCCCAATTCTTCAAGGAGTTTTTGGTGGGCTATACCTTTGTCACCAGTATTTTGTGGAGAATGTTTTCCTACTACCCCTACTTAATTTTAGGTGCCATATTCCTCCCGAAATGGATCAAGCAGGTCTTCTTCAAAAAACCGATAGAAAACAAGAAAAAAGAAGCAATAAGCCAGAAAGGAAATGGGAATCCTTAGGTCATTAAAAATTAGTGGATCAACTGTTCGGCATAGCCGGTCTGGTAATGCAGCTGGTTGACCCGCAAAGGAGAGCATTGGTTATAAGTCGATTGGTTTTTGGGTCGATAGACGAAGCTTATTTAACATTCGGCCTTTACCAAGTCCCTTGTTTTTCCAGGGTCAAATTTTATAAAACCGTATCCACACTTCATGTTTGCACTGTTTAACATATCAACCAATAACCCATCAACTTTCACAATGATTTCCACGAAAATTCGATAAGCCCTGAAGAAGCATAATTTCCGTAGCCAGGGGTGCATGCCCAGCGGAGCCCCTGGATAAAAGTATTTTTTTCGTGAGTTGTTTTGGCAAGGGATACGAATGGACAGCCCACCCACTACCGCCAAAACCCGATTTCGTTAATCTTCGCCTTCCCTTCGATAGTCCGAATTTACCTTATTTGACGTCATGGATCACCCTCGTCTTCCTATTTTAGGGGTATTCCTTTTTGTTGGAAAAAAGTCATTAATAAATTAGTTTTAGTCTCTATCTCGACGAAAAAAAAAATCCTAATGAATTATAAAGCAAAAAACGATGCATTTTTGCCTAAAAAAGTCAAACAATTTTGTTCGTTATCCACCAAGACCTTCTTTCCCACCTTCATCAAATCTAACTCCATAAAATATGGACTTAATCTCTTCTTTGGATACACTTCTAAAGTTTGGATCTATTTCACAGTTTACGGAAATCATAACTTACAGCCATCTTTGATAAACTTTCAGTTTCGTCAGCATGGCTGTTTGGAGAAATCTATCAAAGCTAGGTAATCTCGATATTTGATTCTCTCCTTTTCTGGTTTTTCACTAATTTTTTGTGAAAATACAACCCGTTAATAACCATAAACAAAACCCCCAAACTTAGCAAAACCAGGATACTATTGGAGTAAAACTGCAGCCAGCTTAATGCCTGTACATTGCCAAACTGCTTAAAAATCATAATTCCAGCTGAACCAAGGTAACCGAAGCTGTCTATCAAATACATCAGGTACCCGACAGTGCCGGCATATTTGAAAGCTGCCAACAACCGGTCAAACAACAGGCAATTAAACGGGATGTAGGCCATATATATTCCCGTACCGGTAGCTACCACCCACATAAAAGGAGCTATCCATCCAGCCTGCATCAGCAAGGTACTTCCCACACAAAGCCCTAGACCCGCAATGATAATCCCATGATAAATAAAAAGTGCCTTTTGATTGCTTTTTACCACTACCAACAAACTCATCATCAAAAGCAGTAACAGTGTGATGGGGATTTCTGTTTGGGTAAGCAATTCGGGATTGACCGAGACATTCAGCCCACCCCAAATCTCCACGGCAAAGTTGTCCCGGATATCCCGAAGTGCGGTAAGCATCATATAAACCAAAATTAGCAACAATATGCCTGGTTTGAAATGTTGAAAAAAAGCCTGTCGTTCACTCTTAGTCATAGGTAAGCGCTCGGTCTTTAATGCAATATCCGCCGCATTGGGCTCAGGGGTTTGATTTAACATCAATACCGCAAAAATAAGTAAGGGTACAAACAAGGCACCTGTCCAAAAAGGCATCCAATACGGATCCACTCCAAAGTCGTCCAGGAGAAACTTTCCTACCGTCTTGACAAATCCGGAGGAAAAGACGAAACTCACGGCAAGGATACTGCCCATCATTTCGGTAAATCTCCTGCCTTCCAAATAATGGAACACCAAACCCCAAATCAGCCCCAACGGAAATCCGTTTATCAAAAAGCAAAACGCATTGTATGGAGCGGGCAACACGGCAAATCCCAACAAAGCTAGCCAAGAAATACCTATTAGACCAAAAATCAGCAAAGCACGTCGCTCTTTTGTGAGTTCGGAGATCACCTTTATTCCATAAAATTTACTTGCCATATAGCCTATGGTCTGTGCCAGAATCAACCAAACTTTCAGGTCCATCCCCCAAAGCAATTCCCCTTCGAATGTCGCCGCAGCGAAGGGCTTCCGAAACGCATACATGCTGCTATAGGTCAGGAAAGCCATACTGCCAGCAAACAAGCTCATCCCAAAAGGCCCGCTTTTAGAAAGAATTTTGGAAACAAAAGGAATATGAAACATAGGTGAAGGCTAAAATGAATCAACTATCACTGCCACACTTTTAGAGTATGACAGGGATTCTGTAGGGCTAAAATAATCAAATTGCCCAACAAACAACTTACGGGAAAAACAATTAATAATTTCTTCATAACTACTGCTTAAATCACTTGAACAAAATGAGAAAATTATATGGTGTTATTATCAAGTTTAGCCTATCTTGGGTTTTTATTTT
>Ga0105045_10002122_pt1 | contig 16646 bp, 18 predicted proteins | sample MAT02_FD_78089 | JGI IMG/M metagenome (GOLD analysis project Ga0105045, IMG submission 78089) | Freshwater microbial communities from Lake Fryxell liftoff mats and glacier meltwater in Antarctica - MAT-02 (megahit assembly) | ecosystem: Environmental > Aquatic > Freshwater > Ice > Liftoff... | reverse complement strand
GGTCGCTGTCAGCCGCACCAAGGCTGCCGTGACCACCGTCCGCGGCGCGGCCGCCAGCACCGCGGCCGCTGGTGCTGCCACCGTCGCGGCCGACCTGGCCGAGACCGCCAGCGACGCGTCCGACGCCGCCGGTGAAGTGGCCTCGCGCCAGACCGCCTCGGCTCGGCGCGGCTCCAGCCGCAGCACCACCGTCACCGCGAAGAAGACGACCGCGAAGAAGACGACCGCGACGAAGACGGCCACCGCGAAGAAGGCCACCGCCACCGGTCGTCCCACCACCACCACCGCGAAGAAGACGACCACGAGGAAGACGACCGGCTCGAGCCCCCGCAAGGCCACCGCGGGGCGCGATGCCGCCGCACCGGCGCAGACCGCCGCGGCCGACGCCCGCAAGGCCGCCACCGAGCGGACCGCCACGGCCCAGTCGACCGTCAAGGCCGCCACCACCGCCACCACCAAGGCCGTCGACGCAGCCTCCGAGGCCGTCTCCGCGGGCGCGGACAAGGTCGGCAACTGACCTGACGTCCCATCGCGAAGGGCCCCTGCACCACCCGTCCGGGTGGTGCAGGGGCCCTTCGTCGCGGTCGCTGACCTACCCTGGCCGGGTGCCGATCATCAACTCCGCCCAGAGCGTCGTCCTGCTCGTGCTCACCGTGGCTGCCTTCGCGCTGACCGCCTACTCGTTCGACGACGCCCTGCGACGTCCGGCGGCCGCCTTCGAGTACGCCGGCAAGAAGACCAAGACGTTCTGGTCGATCCTGCTCGGGGTGGCCCTGGCCCTGGCGTTCGTGTCCATCGGCGGGCAGGTCGGCCTCCTGGTCATCTTGTCGGTGGTCGCCTCCGGGGTGTACCTGGCCGACGTCCGTCCGGCCGTCAAGACGTACGGCGGCGGTCCGAGCCGGGGGCCCTACGGGGGCTACTGACGTGCGGGTCGTCCTGCAGCGGGTCGATCGCGCGCACGTCGACGTCGTCGACCCGACCACGACGCACGGGCCGGGGCAGGTCCGCCGCGTCGGCGAGCTGTCGGGGCCGGGCCTGGTGGCCCTGGTCGGCGTGGCGCACGAGGACGGCCAGGCCCAGGTCGACTGGATGGCGGACAAGGTCTCGGGACTGCGGGTGATGCGCAACGAACGGTCGGTCGTGGACGCCGGCACCGGGGTCCTGCTCGTGAGCCAGTTCACCGTGCTGGGGGACGTGCGCAAGGGCCGTCGTCCGACCTGGGCGGCCGCGGCACCAGGTCCGGTCGCCGAGCCCCTCGTGCAAGGGCTCGCCGACGCCCTGCGCCGGCGGGGCGTGCCGGTGCCGACCGGGTCCTTCGGGGCGGACATGCGCGTCCACCTCGTCAACGACGGTCCCGTGACCCTGGTCATCGACACACCCTGACAATTCGGTCAACAGGTGCGTGTGCAGGACGTCCGCTGAAGAGAGGACACGTTCTGCCGTCGATGACACTGCCGATCACTGCGACTTGGTCCTACTCTTGACACACCAGCCGGCAGGCAGGGGCAAGGGGAGGCAAGGGCGGTATCCAGGGTGAGAGCCCCGGGTACCGCCCTTGCTTGTCCCCCGACGACCGCCGGGCGGACCGGCAGGTCGGCGCACGGTCACGGCACGACACTGGCACGCTGGCCCGAACCGATCAGCAGGAGGACCCCCCGATGGCGCGTGGCAGCGATGCCGACGGACCGGTGAGGGTGGCTGCCGTGGACGACCACGTCTCCGTGCGACGAGGAGTCGCCGCGATGCTGGCCGACAGCCCGGACGTCGTCGTGGTGGTGACCGTCGGCACGGTCGCGGAGGTCCTCGAGGAGCCGGCGGTCGACGTCGTGCTCCTCGACCTGCACCTCACCGACGGCTCACGTCCCTCGCAGAACGTCGCGCGGCTGATCGAGGCCGGCGTCGACGTGCTCGTCTACTCCAGCCTCACCGACGCCGGCCTCCTGCGCGAGGCCCTGGTCGCGGGTGCCCTCGGCGTGATCCACAAGGGGCAGGACACCCCTGCACTGCTGGCCGCCATCCGCGACGTCGCTGCTGGTCAGCCCCTCCTGACGACCGAGTGGGCTGCCACGCTCGACGCCGCGCGCGGGGACAGCCGCCCGGCGCTGTCGGAGCGGGAGGCCGAGGCGCTGTCGCTGTACGCCAGCGGCCTGCCCATGAAGTCCGCGGCCCGTCGGATGGAGATCTCGCTGGGGTCGTTCCGGGAGTACCTGCTGCGGGTCCGTCGCAAGTACGCCGACGTCGACCGGCCGGCGGCCACCAAGCTCGACCTCTACCACCGGGCGGTGGAGGACGGCTACGTCAGCACCCCCGGCCTGTCCCCGGCCCCGTGGGGCCGGCCGACGTGACCTCCCCGGCGCGGCCGGGCACGGTGGCCGTACGCCGGATGACGGCGCGCCTGGCCGGACTCCTGGTCGTCCTGACCGCGCCGGCCTGGGTCGCCGCCGCCGTGGAGCAGCAGCCGTATCTGGCGCCGTGGTGGAACCTGCTGGCGCTCGCGGTCGTGGGGGGTCCCGCCGCCTGGCTCGTCGCCGTCTCGTGGCGCACCGGCGACGTCCGGGTCCCCTCCGTCGCTCTGGCCGCCGGTGTCGCGCTCTGCCTGGTGGTGTGGGCCCCCGGCGTCGTGGACGTCGAGGGTGCCGACCGGGGGCTGCCCTGGCTGTGGCTGGTCCTGCCCTTGACCATGGCGGCCCTGGGCACGGTCGGCTCGGTCCGGGTGAGCGCCGGCTACGGCGCTGCGGTCGGCCTGGTCTACGGGCTGCTGCGCCTGGAGCAGGTCGGCGGGTCGACCTCCGCACCCGTCGCCGCCCTGGAGGCGTTCCTGCTGCTCAGCCTGGCCATCGGCCCCGCCGTGCTGGTGGTGGGCTCCGGTCGCGCAGCGGCCCGCCTGGACGCCATCGCCGACGACGCGGCCCGCGCCAGCGCGTCGGCCTCGCGCGCCGCGGCCGCGGTCACCACCCGCCGCGAGCTCGACGCCGTCGTGCACGACACCGTCCTGGCGGCCCTGCACACCGCCGTCCGGGACCCGTCGGCGCCGGAGCTGCCCCACCTGGCCGAGCGGGCGCTGGAGACCTTCGACAACGAACGGCAGCACCGCCCCGAGGGGCTGCACGCGGTCCCCTCGGCGGAGGTGGCCCGCCGGTTGCAGGTCTCGTTGACGGCGGTGGCGCCCGACGCCGACCTGGACGTCGGACCCGGTCCGGACGTCCCGTCCGACGTCGCGCGAGCCCTGGTGGACGCCGCCCTCGAGGCCGCTCGCAACGCCCGCCGGCACGGCGGCGGGGCGGGCAGTCCCCCGGACATCGGCGTGTTCGTGGCCGCCACCGAGGACGGCAGGGGTCTGCAGGTCGTGGTGTCCGACGACGGCATCGGGTTCGACCCGTCGCTGGTCGCGCCCCAGCGGATGGGGTTGGCGGTGTCCGTGCTGGGTCGGATGGAACGCGTCGGCGGTCGCGCCGAGATCGTCACCGCGACCGGGTCCGGCACGACGGTGAGGCTGGGTTGGCGACCGAGGGGCGGGGCGTGATCGGCCAGCTGCCCGGCCGCGTCGTGGTGCTGGGCATCGTCGGCTTCGTCGTGGTGATGGCCGCACTGGGGGCCATCAGCATCGGGGTCGTCGAGTCCCCCGTGCCGTACGTGGTCGCGCTCCTGCTCGGCCTCGCGTCCGTGGTCGCGGTCATGGTGCCCTGGCCCTCAGGTCGGGAGGCGTGGGCCGCGGTGGGGGTGGTCCTCGCGGTGGCGGCGCTGGGCCTGCTGGTGGTCTCGGTGCTGCCGGACGGTCGCCCGGGCTACGCCCTCTGGTACCCGGGCTTCGTCTGGATCCCCCTCAGCGGGCTCGCGCTGCGCGGGTGGCCGGTCCTGGCCCTGCTGGGGAGCGCCGCGAGCGCGGCCACGACCTTGACGTGGGCCTACCTCGAACCGGGGGTCGGCTTCCAGGACGGGGTCTACCGGGTCGTGTCCCCCGTCGCGGTGGTCGTCGTCGCGGTGGGCATCGAACGCCTGGTCCGCCAGTACGGCCAGGAGGTCGAGCGGGCCCACGCCGAGCAGCTGGAGGCCGCGCGGCTGTCGGCGGGCGCCCGGGCCGCGGAGGACGAGCGCCGCTCCCGGCTCACGCAGATCCAGCACATCGCGGCGCCGGTGCTGCGACGCCTCTCCTCCGGCGAGGTCGTCGAGGAGCGGCTGTCCACGGAGTGCCGGCTGCTGGAGGCCGCGCTGCGCGACGGCATCCGAGGCCGGCACCTGGTCGATCCCGCCGTGCGGGAGACCCTGTGGGCCGCCCGCACCCGTGGCGTCGAGATCACCCTGCTGGACGACTCGGGGACCGAGGCGGGAGGCGACCCGCCCGAGGTGGCGGACGTGGTGCGGCGCTGCACGGTGGAGCTCGTCGAGCGGCTCGAGCGCGGGGTGGTGACCGTTCGGCTGTCCCACCCCGAGGAGGCCACCCTCGTCGTCCTGTCGGACCAGGCCGGTGACCTGGCCGCGGTGTGCCGCGGGGCGGTCCCGGGGCTGCACGGCGAGCAGCGCACCCGCATGGACGTGGAGCACGCCGACGACGCCACCGACGAGCTGGTCGTCACGGTGCGCCGGGCGCCACCGCCCGCCAGGACACCTCCAGCAGCCCCCGCCGCCAGTGCCACGGGTCACGCCTGACGGGCCAGCCGTCGACCACCAGCGCCGCCGCCGTGGCCGTCAGGCGCTGCCGCGCCCCGAGCGCCTGCAGCGGCACGGCGCCGTCCCACGCTGCGTCCAGCGCGGACAGGAACGCATGCACCGGTTCGCCGGGCACGTTGCGGTGGATCAGGGCCTTGGGCAGCCGGGCCGCCACCGCGCCCGGTCGCTGCAGCCCGGCCAGGCGCCAGCCCAGCACCAGGGAGCGCGGGCCGTCGGCGTCCAGGACCACCCAGGACGCCAGCCGACCCAGCTCGTCGCAGGTGCCGTCCACGAGCAGACCGCCAGGGGCGAGCGAGCGCGCCAGCTGCTGCCACACGCCCGCGACCTCGGCCTCGTCGTACTGGCGCAGCACGTTGAACGCCCGCACCAGCACCGCCTCGCGTCCCTGCAGCGGGTCGAGCTCGAACCCGCCGCGGGCGAACCGCAGCCCCGTCGACTCCAGCGCCCGCGCGGCTTCCACCCGCTCCGGGTCGATCTCGACCCCCAGCACCTTCACGTCGGGACGAACGGCCCGCAGCCGCGAGGCGAGCTCCACGACCGTCACCGGCGCCCGGCCGTACCCGAGGTCGACGACGAGCGGGTCGACGGCGGAGCGCAGCAGGGCCTCGTGGCGCCGGCAGAACCAGCCGTCGAAGCGACGCAGCCGGTTGGGGTTGGTCGTGCCCCTGGTGATCCGACCCGCCGGGCGGCGGGGGGCGGGGGTCCTGTCGGGCACCCGGGCAGCCTAGGCACCGGGACCCCTCGACCGGCCCGCAGTCGCTGCGGCCACCGGGTCACGGCGCGCACCTCACCGCACGGGCGTACGGTCCTCTGGTGGGACGGGCTCGACGCATCAGCGCGTCACACCGCGACGGGACTCAGCCGACCGGGTCGGTGGAGCCGACCGCGACGAACGGGTCGGCCTCGGGCTGGGCAGGTCGCCGGGTGCTGATGCTGTCCGTCCACACCTCCCCCCTGGAGCAGCCCGGGACCGGGGACGCCGGCGGCATGAACGTCTACGTCGTCGAGCTGTCGCGACGCCTCGCGGCACTCGGGGTGTCGGTCGAGGTGTTCACCCGGCGCACGTCGGGCGCCCAGGCCGACGTGGTCGACCTCGCGCCCGGCATCCAGGTGCGCCACGTCGACGCCGGGCCGTACGAGGGCCTCGCCAAGGAGGACCTGCCCGGACAGCTCTGCGCCTTCACGGCCGGCCTGATGCGGGCCGCCGCCGGGGCCCCGGACGGCTACTACGACCTCGTGCACAGCCACTACTGGCTGTCAGGGCAGGTCGGCTGGCTGTTCGCCGAGCGCTGGGGTGTCCCGCTGGTGCACACGATGCACACCATGGCCAAGGTCAAGAACGCCGCGCTGGCCCAGGGCGACGTACCCGAGCCCCGGGGCCGGGTGATCGGCGAGCAGCAGGTGGTCGAGGCCGCCGACCGGCTCGTCGCCAACACCACCGAGGAGGCCGCCGACCTGGTGCGTCACTACGGCGCCGATCCTTCGACGGTGGGTGCGGTGCCGCCCGGTGTCGACCTGGACCTGTTCCGCCCCGGGGACCGCGGCGAGGCCCGCGCCCGGCTCGGGCTGCCGGTCGACGCGGACGTGCTGCTGTTCGTCGGCCGGATCCAGCCCCTCAAGGCCCCGGACGTGCTGGTGGCCGCGGCCGCCCGGTTACGAGCCGCCCGGGCCCCCGGGGCGCGCCCGCTCGTGGTGGCGGTGCTCGGCGGGCCGTCGGGGTCGGGCCTGGCCCGGCCCACGGCCCTGCTGGAGCAGGCGGCCGCCCTGGGGGTCGACGACATCCTGCTCACCCGCCCACCCGTGCCGCGCGAGGAGCTGGCGGACTGGTACCGGGCGGCGGACCTGGTGACCGTCCCGTCGTACAACGAGTCGTTCGGCCTGGTGGCCCTGGAGGCCCAGGCCTGCGGCACGCCTGTCGTGGCCGCCGCCGTCGGGGGGCTGCGCGAGGCCGTCCGCGACGGGGTCTCCGGCGTCCTGGTGCCGGGGCACGACCCGCAGCAGTGGGCGGACGTGCTCGGCCCTTTGCTCGCCGACCCGCAGCGCCGGGCCGAGCTCGGTCGTGCGGCCGTCGCCCACGCCTCCGGCTTCGGGTGGCAGGTGATGGCCGAGCGGGTGTTGGCGCAGTACGACCTCGCCGAGCGCTCGTTCACCGGACGGCCGGGCCGCCGGGCCGTCGGGCGTCCTGTCGTCGCGAGCACGGCGTCGGGCAGGAGCGATCCGGTCGAGGCAGCGCCGCTCGGTCTGCTCGAGGCGTCAGGGTGAGCCTGGGGGCGGAGGCCGAGCGCGCCCTGGCCGTCTCGCTGGAGTGGCTCGAGGACACCGGCGTCGACCACGACCGGGGGCTGCGCCCGGGCGAGCTGGTGGTTCGGCTGCCCGGCGAGCACCGGCTGGTGACCACCGTGTCCGTGCTGGTGGGCGAGCACACGGTGAGCGTGTCGGCGTTCGTGGTCCGCCACGCCGAGGAGAACCACGCGGCCGTGATGCGCTGGCTGCTGCGGCGCAACACCCGGCTGCGCGGCGTGGCCTTCGCGATGGACCCTGACGACGACGTCTACCTGGTCGGCAGGCTGCCCACGGCGGCCATGACCCCCGCGGTTCTCGACGACCTGATGGGGACCGTCCTGGACACGGCCGACGGTGCCTTCGACACGCTGCTGCGCCTCGGCTTCGCCGGCTCGATCCGGCGTGAGGCGCGCTGGCGTGCGCAACGAGGGATGGACGCCGCCAACCTCGCGGCCTTCCAGCGGCTGATCGAGGAGCCGGACACCGACCCGACGCGGGTGGCTGGACCTGACGAGGCCGACCAGTGCTGACAGACTCGGGGCCATGACGCAGACGTACACCCTCGTCCTGCTCCGCCACGGCGAGAGCGAATGGAATGCCGCAAACCTGTTCACCGGCTGGGTGGACGTGCCCCTGTCGGAGAAGGGCAGTGCCGAGGCCTCCCGCGGCGGCACGCTCCTGACCGAGGCCGGGATCCTCCCCGACGTCGTGCACACCTCCGTGCTGCGCCGGGCGATCACCACGGCCCACCTGGCCCTGGACGCGGCGGACCGGCACTGGATCCCCGTCAGGCGCTCCTGGCGACTGAACGAGCGCCACTACGGCGCGCTGCAGGGCAAGGACAAGAAGCAGACGCTGGCCGAGTTCGGCGAGGAGCAGTTCATGCTCTGGCGCCGCTCCTACGACACCCCCCCGCCGGTGATCGAGGCCGACGGCGAGTTCTCGCAGGTGGGCGACCCGCGCTACGCGGACCTGGGCGAGGACATGCCCCGCACCGAGTGCCTCAAGGACGTCGTGGCCCGGATGCTGCCCTACTGGACCTCCGACGTCGTGCCGGACCTGCGGGCCGGCAAGGTCGTCCTGCTCGCCGCTCACGGCAACTCGCTGCGCGCCCTGGTCAAGCACCTCGACGGCATCGACGACGACACCATCGCCGGGCTCAACATCCCCACCGGCATCCCGCTGGTCTACACGTTGACCGAGGTCGACGGCGAGCTCGTCCCGACCCAGAAGGGCGGCACCTACCTGGACCCCGCAGCGGCGGCCGACGCCATCGCCGCCGTCGCCAACCAGGGTCGCTGAGCAGCGGACCCGTCAGACCGGAGGTAGGCCCGGGCCGCTCATGCGGTCCGGGTCCTGCCCGGTGACCTGGTAGACGACCTGGTTGGCCACGTTGACCGCGTGGTCGGCGAAGCGCTCGTAGAAGCGCCCGATCAACGTGACGTCGATCGCCACGGACACGGGCTCGTCCCAGCGCGGGGACAGCATCACCGTGAACAGCTCCCGGTGCAGCCGGTCCATCTCGTCGTCGATCCGGTCGACCTCGCGGGCCAGCTGGACGTCGTTGCGAGCCAGCACGTCCCCGGTCTTCATGGCGATGCGCTCGGCCACCTCGCCCATCTGCGAGATGTGCCGCTTGACGGCGTCCGGGACGACGGGCTCGGGGTACTTCAGCCGTGTCACCTGCGCCAGGTGACGGGCCAGGTCGCCCATCCGCTCCAGGTCGGCGGTCACGCGCAGCCCGGACACCAGCCGCCGAAGGTCGCCGACCAGGGCGCCGTGCCGGGTCATCATCGACACGATGTCGTCGTCGAGGCTCCACTGCCAGGCGTCGAGACGCTCGTCGTCGGCGATCACACACTCCGCCAGCTCGAGGTCGCCCTCCAGCAGTGCCGTCGAAGCACGCGAGATCGCTCCCGCTGCCAGGCCGGTCATCTCGACCATGCCCGAGGTCAGCGAGGCCAGGTCCTCGTCGAATCGGCTCACGGGCCACCATCCTGGTGCATCACGGCACAGTTGTCCCATTCGGGCGCACGAAACGTACGTCACGTGTGGTGACCGTAGGCTGCTCGTCCGTGGAGCCGCCTGCCGTCGTCGTGGTGCTCGTGGCCCTGGTGTCCGTGGTGGCCCTGGTCGGCGCCTTTGTCGTGGGGGTACGGTCCGGCAGCGCCCCCGGCCGCTCCCGCGCCGCCCGCGCCAAGGAGCTGGAACCGTTGCGACCAGCGGTCGCCTCGATGCGGTCACCTGTCCTGGTGGTCACCCGGGACGGCAGGGTAGTGCACGCCTCGGACGAGGCGTTGAGGCTCGGACTGGTGCGAGCCGGCTTCCTGGCCCACGACGAGCTCCGCGGGCTGGTCCGCTCCCGTACGGACCTGGACGGCTCGGGCGCGGTCCCGCTGAGCCTGCCGCGCGGACCCGTGGGGGACGGCCACGTCGACGTGCGGGTGGCCGTCCGCACCCTGGGGGACGGGTACCTGCTCCTGGACCTGGAGAACCGTAGCGAGGCGCTGCGGGTGGAGGACGTCCGGCGCGACTTCGTCGTCAACGTGAGCCACGAGCTCAAGACACCTGTCGGCGCGATCAGCGTCCTCGCCGAGACCCTCGAGCAGGCCGCCGACGACCCCGACACGGTTCGGCACTTCGCCTCCCGCATCAGGCAGGAGTGCCGCCGGCTCGTGGTGCTGGTCTCCGACGTCCTGGAGCTGTCGAGGGTGCAGGTCGTCGACGGGACCCCCCGACGCGAGGAGGTGCGCCTGGACGAGGTCCTGGCCCGTGCGGTGGACGAGGTGTCGGCCCGCGCCGACGAGCAGGGCATCCGCCTCACGCGTGGTGGCACGCCGGGCGCGGTGGTGCTGGGTGACGCCGAGCTGCTGACCACCGCCGTGCGGAACCTGCTGGTCAACGCCGTGGCCTACAGCCCGGCCACGACCTCGGTGTCGGTGTCGGTGGGCCGCAAGGACGGGCTGGTCCTGGTGCAGGTGACCGACCGCGGCATCGGCATCCCCGTCGAGGAGCAGGAGCGCATCTTCGAGCGCTTCTACCGCGTGGACCCCGCCCGCTCGCGACGGACCGGCGGCACGGGCCTCGGCCTGGCCATCGTCAAGCACGTCGTGGACAGCCACGGCGGCGACGTGCAGGTGTGGAGCCGGCCCGGGCAGGGCTCGACCTTCACCATGCGCCTGCCGGCCGGGGAGTCCGACCCCGGCCCGGCCGCCCCCACCCGGAAGACGCGGCAGGATGAACCTGCCGACCCAGCCACCCACGGAGGACCCGCGTGACCCGCATCCTGGTCGTCGAGGACGAACCCTCGTTCCACGAGGCACTCAGCTACCAGCTGACCCGGGAGGGCTACGAGGTCAGCGTCGCAGAGACGGGCGACGACGGGCTGGCCTCGTTCGCACGCGACGGCGCCGACCTGGTGCTGCTGGACCTGATGCTGCCGGGCACACCCGGCACCGAGGTGTGTCGCCGGCTCCGCCAGCAGAGCAAGGTCCCGATCATCATGCTCACGGCCAAGGACGGTGAGGTGGACAAGGTCGTCGGGCTGGAGCTGGGGGCCGACGACTACGTCACCAAGCCGTACTCCGTGCGCGAGCTCGTGGCCCGGATCCGCGCGGTGCTGCGGCGGCACGAGGACACCGACGACGTCGGCGTGGCCCTCCTCGAGGCGGGGCCGGTGCGGATGGACGTCGACCGGCACGTCGTCACGGTCGGCGGCTCGACGGTGGCGCTGCCCCTGAAGGAGTTCGAGCTGCTGGAGCTGCTGGTCCGCAACGCCGACCGGGTCCTCACCCGCGGCCAGATCATCGACCGGGTCTGGGGCGCGGACTACGTCGGCGACACCAAGACCCTCGACGTCCACGTCAAGCGGCTGCGCTCCAAGGTGGAGCCGCACCCTTCGCGCCCCCGGCACATCGTCACGGTGCGGGGACTCGGCTACAAGTTCGAGACCTGACCTGACCTGACCTGACCTGACCGGGCGCCGGGGCGGGTCAGGAGTCGGCGGTGACCGCGACCGTCGACTCGGCGCTCGGCTCTGTGCTGGGCTCGGACGCGGGCTCACCGGTGGGCTCCCCGCTCGCCCCACCGCCGGCCCCGGCATCGGCCGGAGGGGTGATCTCCGCGTAGGCCCCCTCGGGCAGCAGCACCGGCACCTCGAGCGTGGCCGAGTCCGCCGCCGGATCGGCGAAGCTGACCGCGACGATGCCTCCGGCGATGGCGTCGACCGCGTCCAGGACCACGAGCTCGCCGTCCGGCTCGTCGAACGGGCCCATGAACACCGTCGCCCCGGCGGCGACGTCGAGCTCGGTCAGCAGGCCGCTGACCTCCACCAGCACGGTGGCGTCCTGATCGCCTCGGTTGACCACGGCACCGCTGAGCACACCGGGGGCACCATTGCCTTCGGAGACCACCAGCACGTTGCGCACCAGGACGTCCCCGAGATCGGCCTGCAGCCCGTCCGAGGGCGCGTACGGCTCGAGCGTGACGTCGCGCGAGGTGAACGAGCACCCGCCCAGCAGCAGACCCGCGGCCACGGCCGCGGCGACGGGGGCGATGGCGCGGCGGCCGGGGCGAGAGGTGGTCGTGCTGAGCAGGCTGGTCACCCGCCGATGCTAGCGATCGACGGGCGCTGCACGCTGCCCGCACCGCCGTCCGCGCCGGGCCCGAGGAGCCCACGGACTGCTCGTCGAGGGCTCCGACCGGGCGCGCGTAGCGGCACGATCACTCGATGTCAAGACCTCTATCAGGGCCATCTGGGCCGCTGACCAGCAACGATGCCGCCGGGTGATCTTCACCGACCGTCCGGACGGTGGTACTCTGTCCTTCGGAAAGGGGCCTAAAACTATGGCGTTTGCAGTGGGCGAGACCGTCGTCTATCCACACCACGGAGCGGCTCTCATCGAAGCCGTCGAGACCCGCACCATCAAGGGGGTGGAGAAGGCATACCTCGTCCTCAAGGTCGCCCAGGGCGACCTGACGGTGAGGGTTCCCGCGGAGAACGTCGACCTGGTCGGCGTCCGTGATGCCGTCGGCAAGGAGGGCCTGGACAAGGTCTTCTCGGTCCTCCGCTCCCCGCAGGCCGAGGAGCCGACCAACTGGTCTCGTCGGTTCAAGGCGAACCAGGAGAAGATCGCGTCCGGTGACGTGATCCGGGTCGCGGAGGTCATCCGCGACCTGCACCGCCGCGACGGCGACAAGGGTCTGTCGGCCGGCGAGAAGCGCATGCTGGCCAAGGCACGTCAGATCCTCGTCTCGGAGCTCGCGCTGTGCGAGAAGACCGACGAGGTCGCCGCCGAGACGATGCTCGACGAGGTCCTCTCGTCCTGAGCAGCCCGTCCTGAGCGCCCGGCGGACCGGGCGTCCGGTGCCCGCCCTCGTCATCGAGGTCCCTCGCCTGCGCGTGGTGGTGCCCATGGCGGGGGCGGGCGCTGGGGCCGTCCCTGCCCAGGGTCACCGATGAGCCGGGCGGTCGGGTGCGTGCTGGTCGCCGCCGGGTCCGGGACCAGGCTGGGCGCGTCCGGTCCGAAAGCTTTCGTCGAGGTCGCCGGGAGCTCGCTCGTCGCCCACGCCTGCCGTCGTCTGCTGGCGGCGCGGGCACCGGACGGCAGTCCGCTGCTGTCCTCGCTGGTGGTGGTGGTGCCCTCGGGCCACGGCTCGGACGTCGCGGCGCTGCTCGAGCGGGAGCGCCCCGGAGGCCACCCGGCCACCTTGTCCGTGGTGGACGGCGGCGCCAACCGGCAGGCCTCCGTCGCACGCGGCCTGGCGAGGCTGGACGACGCCATCCAGGTGGTCCTCGTCCACGACGCCGCCCGCGCCCTGGCCCCCAGCGTGCTCGTCGAGCAGGTGGCGGCCGCGGTGAGCGGCGATGTGGTGGCTGTCGTCCCGGGCCTCGCCGTGGTCGACACCGTGAAACGCGTCGGGCCCGTGAAACGCGTCGGGCCCGTGAAACGCGTCGGGCCCGTGAAACGCGTCGGGCCCGTGGAGCGTGTCGGGCCCGAAGGACGAGCCGGCCCCGCCGGGCTGCGGGTCGTAGAAGAGACGCTGCCCCGGGAGCAGCTGGTGTCGGTGCAGACGCCGCAGGGCTTCGACGCCGCCGTGCTGCGCGAGGTCCACGGCGCCACCCCGGCCGACGAGGGTCCCGGGGCCGGCGACGACGCCGGCATGGTCGAGGCCGCGGGTCGCGCGGTCCACGTGGTGCCGGGTCACCCTCACGCGCTCAAGATCACCGTGCCGCAGGACCTGCTGCTGGCCGAGGTGCTCGGCGCGGTGTCCCTCGACCTGCTGTGATGTGACCATGCCCAGTCAGAGCATCGAGCCGTCGACGACGACGTCCCAGCCGCCCCCGGGTCGGCTCGACCTACGGGTGGGGACCGGTGTCGACGTCCACGCGTTCGCCGAGGGCGTGCCCTGCCACGTCGCCGGGCTGCACTTTCCCGACGAGCCGACCGGCCTGGCCGGGCACTCCGACGGGGACGTCGCCGCCCACGCAGCGTGCGACGCACTGCTGTCGGCGGCCGGGCTGGGAGACCTGGGAGCCGTGTTCGGCACGTCCGACCCCCGCTGGTCCGGCGCCTCCGGGTCCACCCTGCTCGGCGAGACGGCCCGGCTCGTGCGCGAGGCGGGCTGGACCGTGGTCAACGTGTCGGTGCAGGTCATCGCGGTCCGGCCCCGGATCGGGGCGCGCCGCGCCGAGGCCCAGCAGGTGCTGGGCGATGCGGTCGGGGCGCCGGTCACGGTGTCCGGGACCACGACCGACGGCCTGGGCCTGACCGGCCGAGGCGAGGGCGCGGCCGCTGTCGCCACCGCCCTGCTGCAGCGGGCCTGAGCCGTGGCGAGCGCGCACGGTCAGCCAGGGCCGTCCGGGCGCACCGACCGGGCCGTGCTGGACGAGCTCGACCGGATCGCGTTCCTGCTGGAGCGGGCCGCCGCTGCCACCCCGCGGGTCCAGGCGTTCCGTCGCGCCCTGGCCGTGGTGGCCGACCTGCCCGCCGACGAGGTGGTCGACCGCGCGGCCGCGGGCACGCTGCGCGAGCTGCCGGGTATCGGCGAGCGCACCTCGCAGGTCATCGGCGAGGTCGTGACGGACGGGCGGTCGGCGTACCGGGACAACCTGGAGGAGTTGGCGGGACCGCTGGTGGCGGGCGGGCACGACCTGCGTACGGCGCTGCAGGGGGACCTGCACAGCCACACCGACGCCAGCGACGGCGGCAGCGACCTGGCCACCATGGCCCGCACCGCAGCCTCGCTCGGCCACCGGTACCTGGCGGTCACCGACCACTCGCCACGGCTCACGGTCGCGAACGGGCTGTCGACGCAGCGGTTGCTCGCCCAGCTGGACCTGATCGCGCAGGTGCAGTCCGACCTGGACGCCGACGGGGTCGACCTATACGTGCTGAGCGGGATCGAGGTCGACGTGCTGGACGACGGCAGCCTCGACTCCGACCGCGACCTGCTGGCCCGGCTGGACGTGGTCGTGGCCTCGGCGCACTCCAAGCTGCGGATGGAGTCCCCCGCCATGACCCGACGGCTGGTCACCGCGGCCTCGGACCCTCTGGTCGACGTGCTCGGCCACTGCACCGGTCGACTGCTGGGCGGGCGAAACCCCGACTCCCCCGGGGCCGGCCGCGGCAGCAAGGAGCGCCCACCGTCCACCTTCGACGCCGAGGCCGTCTTCGCGGCGTGCGCCGGGGGCGGCACAGCGGTCGAGGTGAACGCCCGCCCGGAACGGCTCGACCCGCCCATGGAGCTGCTGGCGGCGGCCGACGCCGCCGGCTGCGTCTTCGCCGTCGACTCCGACGCCCACGCGCCCGGCCAGCTGGACTGGCAGGTGCTCGGCTGCGAACGCGTCGAGCGGGCCGGCATCGTCGCCGACCGCGTCATCAACACCTGGGACGTCGACGACCTGCTGGCCCGGACGCACCAGCACTGAAGCCCACCGCACGGTCCTGGGTCGTCGCCCTTCGTCGAGCAGTCGCTGCTGCCAGTCACGAGTTCGACACAATCGTGACGTACCGTCATCCCTGATGCCCATGGACCTTCCGACCTCGACGCTGCCAGCGGGGTACCTGCTGCGGCGGTTACGTACGGGGGACACCCCGACGACGGCCCGGCTGCACCGTCGGCTGCTCCCCAACGGCCTGTTCCCCCGGCTGGGGCCGCGGTTCCTGCGGCAGTGGCACGGCACGTTCCTGGACACGCCGGCCGCGACCGGGCTGGCCGTGGTCCACCAGGGCGAGGTCGTCGCCTTCGTCCTGGCCGCGCTGGACCAACGGCTGTACCTGCGCCACACCCTCCGCCGTCACCGCTGGTCGCTGATGTGGCGTGGCGCCCTGGGGATGCTCGCCCGCCCGCACGTCCTGGTGCAGTTCCTGCGGACCAGGGTGCGCACCTACGCGCGACACCTGCTGCCCACGGCGCGACGCACCGGCCCGACGGGCGGTGGCCCGCCGGCCACCCCACCCCCGTCCCGCCCGGAGCGCCGGGTCAGGGTGGCGGTGGTGCACGCGGTCGCGACCAGCGAGCAGGCCCGGGGTCAGGGCTGCGCGCGAGGACTGCTGGACGCGGTGGCCGCGGCCGCACGCCGCGCCCGCGCCGACCACGTGGCCCTGGTCACCGACGTCCCCGACCCGGCGACCGGTGCACCGGCGACCGGTGCCGCGGCGATGTACGAGCGGCTCGGCTGGCGTCGTGAGGACGTGCGCCGCCACCGAGACGGGCGTTGGGTCGCGGAGTACCGGTTGGACCTGGCACGACCCGCTGCGCCCGGGACGACAGCATGACCTCGCGGGAACGGACCACCCGTGGCCCCGAGGGCGGCCGGTGGACCCGACGCGGGCTGCTGCTGGCCGCGGCTGCGGCGGGCGGCGGCGGGCTCGCGGCATGCTCCACCGGCCAGGAGGCCCCCATCCTCAGCGCCCCGACGACCGTGACGGCGCAGCCCTCCCCCGGACCGACCACGACGGTGACCGTGGCGCCCGAGCCCGCCCCCGTCCCCACGCTGCCTGAGCGACCTGGGCCGTGGACGGTGCCCGGCGGCGAGGTGCTGCCTGGGGCCAAGCGGGCCGCGGTCGACTTCCTGGTGGCGGCCATGTCCTTCGAGGACGACGGCCGCGGCGACGACGCGCTCGCCGCGCGGGTGGAGCCCACGGGCCAGCCGGTCGAGCCGGCGCTGCCGCTGCTCGGGCTGCTGCCGGGGACGGGTCCCGCCGCCCTGGCCGTGCACTACTCCCAGTACGGCGGTCTGACTGCGGCGGAGGACGGCGCCTGCCAGATGGTGGTCGGGGACCAGCTGCTGCTGGACGGCGACGGGGCTCTGGTCCGTCGGCCGTTCGCCGCCGACGTCCGGCTGTCCCTGGTCGCGGGCTCATGGGTCGTCACGTCCGCGACACCGGCGTTCCCCGACCCGCCCCTGCCGCCCCTGGACCCTGCGATCCAGACGCTGCTGGCGGACGACCGCGTCGACCTGCCGGGCATCGCCGCCGCCGACCTCCGCTCCGGGGTGGTCGACGCATCGGTGGCCCGGGCGCTGCTGCGGCTGGCCGAGGACTGGCGGGTCGGCGTGCACGTCTTCTACTCCGCACACCCGGTCAACGTCTTCGCCACCGACCGGCCCTCGGCGCACGCGGTCGGCCGTGCCGTGGACGTGTGGTCGCTGGACGGCGTCCCCGTCGTGGCCCAGGACGCCTCGCCCTGGC
>Ga0105045_10002121_pt1 | contig 16649 bp, 14 predicted proteins | sample MAT02_FD_78089 | JGI IMG/M metagenome (GOLD analysis project Ga0105045, IMG submission 78089) | Freshwater microbial communities from Lake Fryxell liftoff mats and glacier meltwater in Antarctica - MAT-02 (megahit assembly) | ecosystem: Environmental > Aquatic > Freshwater > Ice > Liftoff... | reverse complement strand
TTGTCAACACTTCTGACGCAATGGTTCGAATTGCATTTTTAATAGGAGCAAAATCAGCATTCCAATCATAATCCAACAACGAAAATCCAATGGCGGGAATGCCTTCGATTCCTGCTTCAACGGCAGCACTCATCGTACCGGAATAAATTACATTGATTGACGAATTAGACCCATGATTTACGCCAGAAACACATAAATCAGGTTTTTGTTTTATGATTTCATTCACGGCTAATTTCACACAATCAACGGGTGTGCCAGAGCAACTGTATTCCGCTTTCAATTCGTTGTCAAAATGCACTTTATTCACAAAAATAGTATTATTAATAGTAATAGCGTGACCCATTGCACTTTGCGGACTGTCTGGAGCAACTACGACCACATCGCCTAAGGTTTTCATGACTTCTATCAACGTTCGTAGGCCAGGTGCAGAAATACCATCGTCATTGGTTACTAAAATTAGCGGTTTTTTGTTCATATAAATTATTTTTATTTTTGAGAATGGCTTTAATTCTTACTAATTTCAGCCAAAAAATACAAAACTAACGGTTAAGGGCTTAATATTATCAAAATTAACTCTTTTTAAGATTTGTCCGCATCACAAATTTCATAACTTTGTTCGGTTATCAAACGAAATCGTAAAAATTTCACAAAATATATTTTTAATTTACAGTTGGCATCATTTATGACAACTAATTCTAGTATAAAATGAATACAATCTTGTTATTTATGAAAAGAAACATCAAATTAGTTTTGTTAGCGGTTGTTTTATCGGCTGCTTTATTTGCATTTAATTCTTCAGAAAATAAATTTAACGCGGGTGATGATCCAGAAAAGGATAAGCTTTTGATGGAGTTGTTGACTTTTGTTATAGAAAGAGGTCACTATGATCCAGCCGCCATTGACGATACTTTTTCTCAAGGTGTCTATAAAGATTTTGTAGAAGCCTTGGATCCTTCGAAACGGTTCTTTTTGAAATCTGATATTGACAAATTAGCGGTTTATGAAAATCAAATTGATGATCAAATTAAAAACCAAGACCTAACATTCTTTAGCAAGTCTTATGAAATTTATTTAAAAAGATTGAATGAAAGCCAATCGTATTATAAAGAAATTTTAGAAAAACCGTTTGATTATGATAGAAATGAATCAATAAACACAGAGTATGAAAAAATGCCGTATGCCAATGATGTAAAAGAGTTAAAAGAACGTTGGAGAAAACAGATAAAACTTTCTAATTTATCATCGTTGACAGACAAAATGAAATTAGAGGAAGATAAAAAATCTGGAAAAATTGAGGATGCGTTAGACAAGAAAGAAAAAAGTAAAGTAGACGAAAAACCAAAAACGTTTGAAGAAATTGAGATTGAAACCAGAGAAAGTTCATTAAAATCACTAGATGATTACTTTACATTTATTAATGAATTAGAACGCGACGATTGGTTTGGATTCTTTGTCAATATGATTGCTTCCCGTTTTGACCCGCATACGAATTATATGGCTCCAGACGATAAAGAACGTTTTGATGTAAGTATCAGCGGAAAATTTGAAGGAATTGGAGCTCGTTTACAAAAGAAAAATGATTTTACTGAAATTACCGAATTAATTTCAGGAGGTCCAGCTTGGAGAGGAAAAGAACTTGAACCAGGCGATGTTGTTTTAAAAGTTGCTCAAGGTAGCGATGAACCAGTTGATATTGTTGGAATGCGTTTAGACAATGTGGTTAAGAAAATCAAAGGACCAAAAGGAACAGAAGTGCGACTCACCGTTAAAAAAGTGGATGGTAGTATAAAAGTGATTTCGATGTTTAGGGATATGGTTGAAACTGAAGAAACTTATGCAAAATCTAGCGTTGTTGAAAGAAATGGCGTAAAATATGGAATTATTTATCTTCCAAAATTCTATATTGATTTTGACAATAAAGACGGACGTGAAGCGGGAAAAGATGTAGCAATTGAGGTGGAACGATTAAAGAAACAAGGCGTTAGCGGAATCATTATGGATGTTCGTGACAACGGCGGTGGCTCTTTAAAAACAGTGGTAGATATTACCGGTTTGTTTATTGAAAAAGGTCCAGTGGTTCAAATAAAATCTGCTGGAACCCAAAAAGAAGTTTTGTCCGATCGCGATAGCGTAATGCAATGGGACGGTCCTTTGGTAGTAATGGTCAATAACTTCTCTGCCTCCGCATCAGAAATTTTAGCCGCTGCTATCCAAGATTATAAAAGAGGTATTGTTATTGGAAGCAAACAAACCTATGGAAAAGGAACAGTGCAAAATGTAATCGATTTAAACCAATTTGTTCGAGGAAACACCGTGGGCGATTTAGGAGCATTAAAAACCACTACGCAAAAATTTTATAGAATTAACGGAGGTTCAACCCAGTTAGAAGGTGTTTCTAGCGATGTGATTATGCCAGACCGCTATTCGTACATTGATATAGGCGAACGCGATTTAGAAAATGCCATGCCTTGGTCTAAGATAGATCCTGCCCCGTTTTCTGTTTGGAACAAGCAAATTAGTTTTGACAAAGCCATTGCAAACAGTAAAAAAAGAATGCTAGAAAATGAGCAATTTCAGTTGATTGACAAAAGTGCCCATTGGACAAAAACCCGTCGCGATGCTACTGTTTATAGTTTGAAATTAGATGATTTTATAGCTGAACAAAAAAAGGTGGAAGAACAAGCAAAAGTATTTAAACCCATTACCGATTATAAAAACGAGTTGACTTTTAAACCCATTCCAGAGGATGAAGTTTTAATGAACAAAGATGAATCGTTTAAAGAAAAAAGAGACCGATGGTTTGAAAGTTTAGCTAAAGATATTTATGTAGAAGAAGCCTTAAACGTTTTAGACGATTTACAAAACAATCCTGTGATTAAAGGAAAAGTGAATTTAAAGAAAAAAGAAAAAGTTGTTAAATCTTAAAACACAATCTGTATCTTTGAACAAAAGCCAATAAAAGAGCTAATGTCCAAAATAAATCAATCGTTAACTACTATAGCACTTCAAAAATTCAAAAAGAATTTTTGGGGTGTTTTTAGTTTTGGTTATATTTTGTTAATGATTTTTTTGTCCATTTTTGCTTATATTTTAGCTCCAGATGATTCGGTTAATGCGAATCAAATGCATTTAGCAATACATTCCAAACCGCCAGGTTTTTCAGTTCAAATGCTTTCCATTCCTTTAGAACAGAAAAAAAGCAAAACGATTAAATCCTATTTTTTTGGACATCAAAATCAAGCAGCCGAAATTCCAATTCTAAACTATTCTATTCAAAACAATCAGCTTAACTATGTGGAATATACAGAAGACGAATCCCTTCAAATCACAAAAGAAATTCCACTAACACAATTTGTAGGTTATGCGAGTTTGCAAGAAGTAGAAACGGAATTAATTTCGACTAAAAAATTCATTTTAGGCACCGATAAATACGGAAGAGATTTGTTGAGCAGAATGTTAGTTGGGTCGCGTGTTTCTATTTCCATTGGGTTTGTTGCTGTTATCATTTCGGTAGTGGTTGGTTTGTTTTTTGGAGCATTAGGTGGCTATTATGGCGGTAAAGTCGACGCTTTTGTGATGTGGTTAGTTAACGTGATTTGGTCAATTCCTACTTTATTACTCGTAATCGCTATTACACTAGCTCTTGGCAAAGGTTTTTGGCAAGTTTTTGTAGCGGTTGGTTTAACCATGTGGGTGGAAGTTGCTCGTGTGGTTCGCGGACAAATTATTAGTGCGAAAGAAATGCAATATGTTACCGCTGCAAGAGCCTTAGGTTTTTCAAATATAAGAATCATTATCAATCATATTTTACCCAATATCATGGCTCCGGTTATTGTCATTTCGGCAGCTAATTTTGCATCGGCTATTTTGGTAGAAAGCGGATTGAGTTTTCTTGGATTAGGAGCTCAACCCCCAATTCCGAGTTGGGGCGGCATGATTAAAGATCATTATAGTTATATTATTTTAGGAAAACCATATCTAGCGTTGATTCCCGGAACCGCAATTATGCTCATTACGTTAGCGTTTATGATGACTGGAAATGCTTTACGCGATGCTTTAGATGTTAAAAATTAATTTTTAATCAATGAATTTATTTAGTGCCAAAAAATATATTGTGATAACGCTTCACGCTTTCGTAGCCGGAATGATTTTAGGATGCAAAAACGAATCTTCCATAAATGCGACAACAGTTGAAACATCAGAAGCAATAGTTGTAAAAAAATTTAATTTTCATCCTACTTCTACCACAAATCAAATTATAAATCATACATTTTATTCGTTATCCTATTCTGAAAATACGGAACAAGCAGAATGGGTTGCTTATGAATTGAAAGGGAATACTAGTAACAATAAGTATACACGGCCTTATTTTATTGCCGATCCAAAAGTAAAAACGGGTTCTGCCGATTGGAAGAATTACAAAAATTCAGGTTATGACAAAGGGCATTTGTGTCCGGCTGGCGACATGAAATTTTCTAAACAAGCGTTTGATGAGACCTTTTTTACTTCTAATATTAGCCCGCAACGAAAAGATTTTAATGCTGGTGTTTGGAATCGCTTAGAGCAAAAAGTGCGTTTTTGGGCCGATAAATATGATGGAATTTATGTGGCTACTGGTGGTGTTTTGGAACCCAATTTAAAAACCATTGGAAAGGAAAAAGTAGCCGTTCCTAAGTATTTTTATAAAGTATTATTAGATTTATCTTCAAATAAACCTCGAATGATTGCCTTTTTAGTGCCGCATCAAAATAGTACTAAACCATTGTATGAATTTGTAGTTTCCACTGATGAATTGGAACGCAAAACAGGCATTGATTTTTATCCGCAATTACCCGATGAATTAGAAAACAGCTTAGAAAAAAATGCAGATTATAAAAGTTGGAGTTTTAAATAATTAGTAAATCATGAAGCTATTTTTAAACATAATAATTGTCTTTTTGTCGGTAGCGATGCAATCACAAAGCTACAAAGTGATGACTTATAATATTCGCTTAGATTTAGCAAGTGATCGCGAAAACGCTTGGTCTTTTCGTAAAGAAAAAGTGAGTAATTTAATTTTGTATTATGAACCTGATATTTTTGGAATTCAGGAAGGTTTGCCAAATCAGGTCTACTACCTAGATACACTTTTGCAAAATTATAAAGTAATTGGACAAGGAAGAGATGGCGGTCAAAATGGGGAGCAGTCATCTTTGTTTTATGATAGTAATCGTTTTGAAGTGGTTAACTCAGGTACTTTTTGGCTTTCTGAAACACCCGAAAAAATTTCAAAAGGTTGGGATGCACAATTGAACAGAATTTGTACCTATGCTCTTTTTAAAAACAAAAAAACATACGATTATTTTTGGGTTTTTAACACCCATTTAGATCATGTGGGACAATTGGCACGCGTTAAGAGCATCGTTTTGATTGATGAAAAAATCACTTCGTTAAACGCTCAAAACTATCCTGTGATTCTCATGGGCGATTTCAATTCTACACCAGCTAGTGAACAAATTCAGTTTTTAAATGAGCGTTATGTAAATTCCAAGCAAGCAGCCAAAGTTGTTTATAATGCTACTGGGACTTTTAATGGATTTGAATTTCAAAAACCGGTAACTACTGAAATTGATTATATTTTTTTTAGTAGAAAAGGATTTGTGATTAAAAAGTATGCGATATTAACCGACAGTGCTGATTGTAAATATCCATCGGATCATTTTCCTGTTTTAGTGGAGTTTGAGTTGACGAAGTAAATTACTCAACTCCGCAAAGTCTTCTCCATAGCACTTTGATTTGCGAACATAGAAGATTCTTTGCTATTTCACAACAAAGTTATTCATCCTTTACCACTCATTTACTTTATTGGCATCTAATTTTAAAAATACAAAAAGTAAAATGGTAAATGCCCATAAACTTGAACCGCCGTACGAAAAGAAAGGTAACGGTACACCAATGGTTGGAAATAATTTGATAAGCATCGTGATATTCACAAAGATGTGCGTAAATAAAATAGAGGCGACACAATAGCCGTAGACCCTACTAAATTTAGTTTTTTGCTGTTCTGCTAAATAAATTATTCGTAAAAGTAAAGCTACAAATAATAGAATAACCACCGTACAACCCAAAAATCCCCATTCTTCGCCAACAGTTGTAAAAATATAATCAGTATGCTGCTCAGGAACAAATCCGCCTTTGGTTTGCGTTCCTTCCATAAAACCTTTTCCAATAAGACCACCAGAACCAATAGCAATCATGGATTGATTTAAATTATAACCTTCTTTTTTTAAATCGACGTTATCGCTAAACAAAACATTAATTCGGTCTTTTTGATGCGGTTCTAGAATATTATCATACACAAAATCAACCGAAAGCACAAAACTTGTGGCGGCAACAAAAACTATTAAATAAGCCAAGGGTATTCGATTGATTCGCCTTGCTCTTACATAGTGCAAAATAATTAGCAGTAAGAGAGCAAGAATTAGGTATATTGGCTGAATGAGTAAAGCGGCAAAAAACAGTACAACTGCAGCAAATCCAGACCACAAATACCATTCGGACAGACCTTCACGATTTAAAACTAAAAATAAAGAAAAGAAAATCAACGCACTACCCGTATCAGGTTGCATCATAATCAGTAAAACAGGAAGACCAATAATTCCAAATGCAATGAGTTGCTGATTCGTATTCTTTAAAAATACTTGTGAATCACTCAAATATTTAGCTAAAAGAAGCGAAGTAGCTGTTTTGACAAATTCTGATGGTTGAAAACCAAAAGGACCTAAGCCGTACCAATTGGTTTGTCCTTTCACTGTTTTTCCAAACACAAATAGCCCAAGCAGCAGTACGATTCCTAAAATATAAAAAACAAAGGAAAATTTTTCATATATTTTGGCATCAATCGTTAAAATAATCGTGATTAACGGAATGGTTAATAGGATAAAAATAAGCTGTTTGCCATAAAAATCGCTAAAATCAAAATCAATAAATTCAATAGGAATCGAGGTCGAAAAAATGTTAAACCAGCCCATTATTACCAAAATGATATAAATCAAGACCGTCGTCCAATCTAAATTGCTAGCAACACTTTGATTTTTCATTATTTATTAATTGAAAAAGGTTGACCGCTTAAAACTTTGGCATATTCTGCTTCTAAACTTGATTCTAACATTCGCTTTTCTAAATCAGTTCTAGTAATTTTACCTTTTAGGTATTTTTCAATCATCAAACTTGAAACTGGGCCGGCTATTCTAGCTCCCCAATAACCGTTTTCTACAAATACTGCAATGGCAATTTTTGGATTGTCTTTGGGAGCAAAAGCGACAAAAATAGAATGATCCGTAAGTTGAACGCGTTGTCCGTCAATTTTTGTAAAGTTTTCTGCTGTACCTGTTTTTCCACAAATTTCAATTCCTTCAACTTGCAAACGAGAAGCGGTTCCCACATTATAAACATCAAATAAGCCTTGAATCACTGGCGGAAAATATTGTTGATCAATACTAGTGTGACGTTTAGTGGTATATTTTTTATCAATCGTATGGTCTTTGATTTTTTTGATGATATGAGGCGTGTAATAATACCCTTGATTAGCAACAGCACACATCACGTTGCACAATTGAATCGGCGTCATTAACACTTCTCCTTGACCAATAGAATTGGAAATAATCGTGGTGCTTTTCCATCCACCAGCAGAATAATATTTGTTATATAATTTAGAAGTCGGCACATTTCCTCTTCGGCCTGGAGGCAAATCATAACCCATAAAATCACCTAAACCAAAACTTTTTAAGTGGTTGCTCCACACATCAACGCCATCTGCAGGGTCTGGATATTTTTGTATGGTTTTCATATAAATATTTGCAAAATAAGTATTGCACGATTTATAAATTCCGTCTCGCAATTGGGAGGGCCCTGAATCATGGCATTTCATAAACCTATTGCCGTAACTAAAACCCCGTCTGCAAAAGAAAGTAGTTTGTTCATCAATAACTTCTTCTTGTAAAGCAATTAAAGCGGTCAAGATTTTAAAAGGAGAACCAGGTGGATATTCGGCTAATAATCCTCGGTCATAAAGTGGTTTTGCAATACTGTCATTATAAAGTGCCGTATAGTTTTTAGACCGTCGTCTGCCAACTAATAAAGCGGGATCATACGTTGGAGCGGAAACTAAGGCTAAAATTTCACCTGTTTTCGGTTCGATAGCCACAATTCCGCCTCGTTTATTTTGCATGAGCAATTCGCCATATTTCTGTAATTCGGCATCTAACGTCAAAGTGATGTCGTCTCCTTGCTTTGATAATGTATCAAAAACGCCTTCTTTATACGGACCAATTTCACGATTAAATTTATCTCGTTGAATATATTTTACGCCTTTTACGCCGCGTAAAAATTCTTCATAATATTCTTCGACACCTTGTTTTCCAATTAAATCACCACTTTTATAATACGGATTTTTTTCGATAATCGAAGGGTTTACTTGCGTGATAAATCCAAAAACATTGGCTCCGGCATTGATTTGATAATCGCGTAAAGAACGTTTTTGAATATAAAACCCTTCAAATTTTCTTATTTTTTCTTGAAAACCTGCATATTCTTTTTTGTTTAATTGAGGTAAAAAAACAGAAGGTAATCGCGGACTATAAATAGTTGCTTTTTTTATTTTTTTATCAAATTCTGCTCTAGTGATGCTTAAAAGTTCGCAAAATTTTAACGTGTCAAGGTTTTTAATTTCTCGTGGAACCACCATAATATCATATGAAGGCTGGTTGGCTACAATTAGTTTTCCGTTACGGTCATAGATATAACCCCGTTCTGGATAATCGTAAACAATTTTGATGGCATTATTTTCTGATTTTAATTTGTATTCATCATCAATAATTTGCAGGTAGAAAAGCCTTGCTAGAACAACAAGGGTTACAAAGACGATTACAGAAGGTAAAATTGCTTTTCTCAATTTTTAGATGGCTTAAACAAATAAATAAGTATAATACAAAGGGCTAAGGTAAAGATAGTGCTCAAAATCGTTCGTAGCAAAATATTCCAGAAAAAACTAAAACGAAATATTTCTAGTAAAAATAAGATGAGGTGATGCGTCAAGACCGAAATTAAGATAAATGAAAATCGCTCTGGCGTAAGACGTTCATTAATTTTGACGGTTTGGTATTCGTAACTCAATCCAAAAGAAAACTTGAAAAAAGTAGGGCGAAGATAGGCCAGCGTTACACAAGCAGCTGCATGCACTCCACCAGAATTACTAAACATATCCATTGCGATTCCCAATAAAAAACTGGCTACTAATAACCCGTTTTTATTACTATTTACTGGATATAAAAGGATAAATAAAATATAAGGAAACGGATTAACAAAGCCAAACAAATTTATTTTATTGAAAATAGCAACCTGAGCTAGAATCAATAAAATAAAACGGATGATATTTAAAAAAACAGCACTACTCATCTTTTGTCAAGGCTTCTAGTTCTAACACTTCTTTTCGGTCTTGATTTTCGATAATGTAAATATGACCTAAACTCGTCATATCATTAAATAATTTAATATCTATCGTAAAATAATTGGTTTTATCATCGGTATAAATTTTATAAATCGTTCCAATATTGATGTTTTCTGGAAAAACAGTTGATTGTGCTCCTGTAACAATAGTGTCGCCTTTTTTAACGGTTGCTAATCGCGGAACATCAATTAACTGTACAAAACCCGTGTTTTTTCCATTCCATCGCAGTGTTCCAAAATGACTTGTTTTTTTTATTTTGGCATTGATTTGTGATTTGACATTCAACACACTAATTACAGTGGCATAATTTTTAGAAGTATGTTCAATAATTCCAATAATTCCTTTGCTATTCATTACGCCCATATCTGGATTAACCCCTTTTAAACTTCCAGCATTGATTGTTAAGAAGTTTTCGGGCACAGAGTAGGAGTTATTGATAATTTTAGATTGGATTACTTTATAATTACCAAAACTGCTCATCATTGCTTTATCAATGATTTTGGTTGTGTCTTTTATATTAAAAAGCAAACTCTTTAACCGCGCATTTTCTGACGCTAATCCTTCGTTTTCATCTTTTAGGTTGAGGTATTCGTTTACGGTATTAATTCGCTCATAAACGTTTCCGGTAACAACATTGGCAGAGGAAATAACTTTACTTCTGTGAAAAGAGTGCGATTGAATGGTTAAGCTCAAGGAAAGCACTAAAAGCAACAAAAACAGTAGTCTAGTACTGTTTTTAAATATGTAAACAAAGAGTTGCTGCATAATTTAGTGATTCAAATGCGTGATTCCGTATGATGAAATGCGGCATATTACCGCAATTATTTAATTAAAATACTTTTGAATCGGGCAAGGTTTTTTAAGGCTATTCCTGTTCCTCGAACCACAGCCCGAAGCGGATCTTCTGCAATATAAACAGGCAAATCAGTTTTTAATGAAATTCGTTTATCTAACCCCCTCAACATTGAGCCTCCACCAGCTAAATAAATTCCAGTATTATAAATATCTGCAGCTAATTCTGGCGGTGTTTGTGATAGTGTTTCCATCACTGCATCTTCAATTCGTTGAATTGATTTGTCTAATGCTTTGGCAATTTCTCGATAAGAAACGTCAACTTGTTTTGGTTTTCCTGTTAACAAATCACGTCCTTGCACCGACATTTCATCAGGTGGAGTATCCAATTCTTCGATCGCAGCTCCGATTTCAATTTTAATTTTTTCTGCGGTGCTTTCGCCTACAAATAAATTATGTTGCGTTCGCATATAATAAACAATATCATTGGTAAACACATCTCCTGCAATTTTTACAGATTTGTCACACACAATTCCGCCCAACGCGATGACGGCAATTTCAGTAGTTCCACCACCAATATCCACAATCATGTTTCCTTTTGGTTGCATAATATCAACGCCAATTCCAATCGCAGCGGCCATTGGTTCATGAATAAGATAAACTTCTTTTCCGTTAACGCGTTCACATGATTCTTTTACCGCACGCATTTCTACCTCAGTAATTCCAGAAGGAATGCAAACTACCATTCGCAATGCTGGCGTGAACAACCGTTTCTTTAAAGCAGGGATACTTTTGATAAACATGCTAATCATTTTTTCAGAAGCATCAAAATCAGCAATTACTCCATCTTTCAAAGGTCGAATGGTCTTTATGTTTTCATGCGTTTTCCCTTGCATCAAGTTGGCCTCTTTTCCTACGGCAATAATTTTTCCCGAAATGCGATCGCGAGCAACTATGGAGGGTGAATCAATCACCACTTTATCATTGTGAATAATCAACGTATTTGCGGTTCCAAGGTCAATAGCGATGTCCTCAGTCATGAAATCAAAAAATCCCATATATTTGTTTATGGATTAAAATAGGTTTGTAAAATAATAACGTACAAAGGTAAAAAAATTAATGTTTAAAATGACGTGTTCCCGTAAATACCATTGCAATTTTATTTTCGTTGCAATATTGAATACTCAACTCGTCTTTAATTGAGCCTCCGGGTTGAATTACGGCCGTAATTCCCGCATGATGAGCAATTTCTACACAATCAGGAAAAGGAAAAAAAGCATCACTAGCCATCACGGCTCCTTTTAAATCAAATCCAAAAGCATTTGCTTTTTCAATTGCTTGACGCAACGCATCAACTCGTGATGTTTGTCCCGTTCCAGAACCTAATAATTGTCCGTTTTTAGCAAAAACAATCGTATTTGATTTGGTGTTTTTACAAATTTTAGAAGCAAAAATTAAATCGTCAATTTCTTGAGGAGTTGGTGTACTTGTAGTAACGTTTTTTAAACCGTCTTTAGTATCTGTAATCGTGTTTTTATCTTGAACCAACATTCCGTTTAAGCAAGTTCGCACTTGTCGATGTGATAATTCCACTTCTTGTTGTATTAAAATGATGCGGTTTTTCTTTTCCGATAAAATTTCAATTGCTTTTTCGTCATAAGAAGGAGCAATTACAACTTCGCAAAAAAGTTGATTGATTTCTTTTGCAGTTGCTTCGTCAATTTTTCCGTTTGCAATCAAAACGCCGCCAAAAGCCGAGGTTGGATCGCCAGCAAGAGCCGCTAAATATGCTTCTTGCATTGTTTTTCGTGTTGCTAAACCACAAGCATTATTATGTTTTAAAATAGCAAAAGTAGGTTCGTCTGTTTTAAATTCTAAAATTAAATTAACAGCCGCATCCACATCTAACAAATTATTATAGGATAATTCTTTGCCGTGTAATTTAGCAAACATCTTATCAAATTCGCCAAAGAAATAACCCTTTTGATGCGGGTTTTCGCCATAGCGTAAAATTTGACCGTTGTCAATACTTGCTTTAAAAATAGTTTCGTCTTTATTGAAATAATTAAAAATTGCAGTATCATAATGCGAAGAAACATGAAACGCTTTGGTTGCTAAATGCCTTCTTTGTTCGATTGTTGTTGCAACGTTTTGAGTGGAAATTAAATCTAACAAATAGCTATATTGATTTACAGAAGCAACGATAACGGTATCTTTAAAGTTTTTGGCAGCCGCTCGAATTAACGAAATGCCTCCAATGTCAATTTTTTCAATGATATCAGCTTCCGAAGCTCCAGAGGCAACTGTTTTTTCAAATGGATATAAATCAACAATTACTAAATCGAGTTGCGGAATTTCAAAGGCTTTCATCTCTTCGACATCGCTTGGGTTATCTTGGCGGTTTAAAATTCCGCCAAAAACTTTAGGATGAAGGGTTTTCACGCGACCACCTAAAATGGATGGGTAAGAAGTTACTTCTTCAACAGGAACTACGGGAATACCTAAGTTTTTAATAAATTCTTCTGTTCCGCCAGTAGAATATAATGTTACATTTTGTTGATGAAGTTGCTTTACAATGGGCTCTAATCCGGTTTTATCGAATACCGAGATTAAAGCGGATTGAATGGTTTTTGTAGTTGTCATGTTGTTGTAGTTAAGAATGTGCAAAAGTACTATTTGTATACCTAAGAATCAAAGGATTTTAAGATTTGTTTAGTTACGTTTTACAATAAATTTTTGATTGAATTGTTGGTAGAACGGTCCGTTATTTTTCTTGTTCTTGGGTATTTCTAATACATCGGAAGGAAAGCAGTTAAAAATCGCCTTATTTTTTCTGTAACAAATAAAAAAAACCACGTCCAATCAGTATATTTACCTGAATATAAAATAACTATGCTACTCTATTTTCGATTATTAAAAGAAAGTTTCAGTTTTGCAATGAATGCGTTGACAAATAATAAGTTACGTACTTTTTTATCTTTGTTAGGGGTTACCATAGGTATTTTTTCAATCATTGCTGTGCTAGCTGCGGTGGATTCTTTAGATCATAAAATTAAAGGTGATTTAGGTGATTTAGACAAAAACACCATTTATTTAATGCGTTTTTCTTTTGGGCCATCCGAAATTCCACGATGGAAGCGAGAACAATTTCCCGATGTAACTTATGAAGAATTTGACTATTTGAAAAAATCGTTAAATGGTGCAGATAAAATGGCGTTCAATTTATTTACGGGTAACGAAAACATAAAATTTGAAGACCGAAGCGTTAGCTCTGTTCGGGTAACGCCTTCAACAGATGAGTTTGATGGAATCGATGGTATTAAGATTGACCACGGACGATTTTATAATGAATCCGAATCCAATTCTGGTTCAGCCGTGGTGATTTTAGGATTTGAAGTTGCTAATGGTCTTTTTGATTTTCCAGAACAAGCAATTGGAAAGAAAGTAAGGATGTACGGTCAGCGTTTTGTTGTGATTGGCGTTACTCAAAAACAAGGGTTTAGTACCTTTGGGGACAGCCGTGACAATGCCGTTTTTATTCCGATGAATTTTATTCGACGTTTGTATGGGGCAAACAATGACAACATTACGCCCGCCATTTTAATAAAACCTCAAAAAGGAATTGATATGGAGGCATTTAAAGGAGAAATCGCCCAAAAACTTAGAAATTTCAGGGGAATAAAAGCCTCAGAAATGGATAATTTTTTTATCAATGTATTATCTGGATTTACGGATTTTATTGATAATATTGTGGGTCAAATGAATGTAGTTGGATGGATTATTTCTGGATTTTCGTTATTAGTTGGCGGATTTGGGATTGCCAACATTATGTTTGTTTCCGTAAAAGAGCGTACCAATTTAATTGGAATTCAAAAATCATTGGGAGCTAAAAATAGGTTTATTTTGTTTCAGTTTTTGTTTGAAGCCGTTATTTTATCTTTTATTGGAGGAGTGATTGGATTAATTTTAGTTTGGATTATCGCCGTAGTTATGTCGAGTGTTTTAGATTTTGAGTTTATTTTAAGCTTTGGCAATATGATGTTAGGAGCGGGTTTAGCGGGATTAATTGGTTTAATTTCTGGCATAATTCCAGCGATTACTGCTTCTAAGCTAGATCCAGTGGAAGCGATACGGAGTGGAATGTAGGGCAGTTTTTTATAAAGTAATTTTTTGTAAGTATTTTTATTCCAATAATTTTCAATGCTACTGCTGATGGACAGCGTTTTACTTCACATTTTAAAATAGGGGACTATTTCGGGTTACAGTGCACTTTAAAATTGTATACTCCCGCTCCCCAAAGTCTTCATCTCTAATTTAGCATTGTATTTTGCGATTCGCGATTGTAATCGAGACCGACCTCAGCTATCCGAAGTGTTCTAAATTAAAATTACTACTATACGCTGCGAACATTTCCAACTTCGCAGCATCACATAAAAAATTTATTATATTTACAACGCCGCAGGCCAAAAAGTGCAAAAAACAGTAACTACGTCAACTGCAACAATCATGACTGATTATTTAAATGGCTTTCAGTATGTAAACCATGCGTTAAATTTCTTTCCGCATGCGGAGGGTTTTGTGGATGTAAAAGGAACAAATACCGAGGGTTACAAGTATTTTTATGTGTACAATTACACAGACCATTTGGGCAATATCCGAGTAAGTTATGGCTTTGATCCCGACACTCGAACCGTAAAAACCTTAGAAGAAAACCATTATTATCCGTTTGGATTAAAGCACACAAATTATAACACTTACAAACGGGGTTTCAAAAAAGAAGACCCACCAACCGATGCTCCACCAACTAGCATACCCGGCTTAATTGGGTTTAGTATTAAGCAGGTTATTCCGGGGGAATTGTTGGTTTATAAGTATAAGTACAACGGCAAAGAATATCAAGACGAGTTGGGGCTTAATATGTATGACTATGGAGCAAGGAATTATGACCCCGCATTTGGTAGATGGATAAATATTGACCCACTTGCTGAAACCAGTAGAAGATTTAGTCCTTACACCTATTGTTTAAATAATCCTGTTTATTTTATCGACCCCGATGGGATGCAGGCGGAAGCATCTGATTTTCAGCCAGACACTAAAGGAAATCTTATTGTTAGATTCAATACAAGTTATTCCAATGTATAATAAATAATTTAAACTATGATTATCCCTAAATATATGACACTTCTTTTAGTTATTTTCCTTTTGATATCTTGTAATAAAAAAGAAAAGGTTATTGAATATTATCAAAATGGTAATCCAAAAACAGTTTATATCTATCAAAATGGAATAAGACAAGATTCTTCAATTCATTATTATGAAAACATTAAAGAAGCAATTAAAGCCATAAAATATTGGAAAAACGATAGTGCTTACAGTGAGAAAGATTTTTTTGAAAATGGTAAGTTGATGAGAGAGGGGAAACTTTTGAGAGATAATTTTAGAATTGGAAAATGGGATTTATACAGCTCCGAAAACTATAAATCTGAAGTTATTGAATACCTCAACATAAATGGTAATTCCTATGCCAATCAGAATTGGAAAATAAATAATAAAGGGGATACAATTGTGGGAGGTATATATTATGAATTACTAAAAAAAGACACGGCAAATTATGGAGAGCCTTATCGTATACATTTTTTTTTGAAGCAAAGACTGTTAGTAAATAGTGAAGCTTTTGTATATATTCCTAAGAAAGGGTATCATTGTAATGATGATTTTTCAAATGAGAATCAAATAAAATGGAAAAAGATAGATAATGTAGCAAAATGGCACAAAGATTTTTCTCACAGAAAGCATGATGTTATTTTATCTTTTTTTCCACAAGAATTGAAAAATGACACATTGAGAGGATATTTTGTTGAAAGGGAAATACATGAAAGTAATTCTGATTTTGATTCTATAACAAGGAAGACATACTTCAATATTTCATATGTAATTAGGTAATGAAGAGTAATATCGGGAATGTGTCAAATTGGGGCATATCCAGATGACGAGGGGTTTGTTATCTTGGAAGAAGTGGCGAGGAGTAAGTACAAATATAATGGGAAGGAGTACCAAGACGAGTTGGGATTAAACATGTATGACTATGGAGCAAGGAATTATGACTCCGCATTTGGTAGATGGATAAATATTGATCCGCTTGCTGAAACCAGTAGAAGATTTAGTCCTTACACCTATTGTTTAAATTATCCTGTTTATTTTATCGACCCCGATGGGATGCAGGCGGAAGCATATGATTTTCAGCCAGACAATAAAGGAAATCTTATTGTTAGATTCAATACAAGTTATTCCAATGTATAATAAATAATTTAAACTATGATTATCCCTAAATATATGACACTTCTTTTAGTTATTTTCCTTTTGATATCTT
>Ga0105045_10002120_pt1 | contig 16652 bp, 12 predicted proteins | sample MAT02_FD_78089 | JGI IMG/M metagenome (GOLD analysis project Ga0105045, IMG submission 78089) | Freshwater microbial communities from Lake Fryxell liftoff mats and glacier meltwater in Antarctica - MAT-02 (megahit assembly) | ecosystem: Environmental > Aquatic > Freshwater > Ice > Liftoff... | reverse complement strand
TACTATACATTTAATGCATCATAATAACTCTTAATAACTCTAAAAAAATTTGCAATGAAAATTTTTTCAATAGGTATTTCGTTGGCAATGTTGGCAAGCGCCCTGCTGCTTTCGCAATGCAATCAAAAAACGGCTGATAGACAGTCTGCTATATCAGTATCTACAACCCCCTCCTTCAATGGCTTTGACAGCCAGGCAAAATGGGGCAAACACCTGGTTACCATCGGCGGTTGTAATGATTGTCATTCACCTAAAAAAATGACCAATCATGGCCCGGAGATTGACAGTAGTTTGTTTTTATCCGGTCACCCTGCACAGATGCCCCCTCCCGATGTAAACAGACAAGAGATGGAAAGCAAAGGATTATCAGTAACAAATACATTAACTGCCTGGGTTGGACCATGGGGTATCTCCTATGCTGGCAACTTAACGTCTGACTCAACCGGAATTGGCAACTGGAAAGAAGAACAATTTATTTATGCGTTGAGAAATGGGAAATACAAAGGATTGGCCACTTCAAGATCACTGTTACCACCTATGCCCTGGAAGGTGTTTCAATACATGACGGATGATGAATTGAAAGCTATTTTTACGTATTTAAAAACAACCAGGCCGGTTAAAAATGTGGTTCCGCCAGCGGCGCCACCGGTTTCTGCGCCACGGGCTTAAATTATTACATCAGGTGTTGCAGATAATTTGATTGAGTGAGAATGCACTAGAAAAAAAGGATTCTATCATACGTTTAACCTGGCTTTTACCTTTATAATTTGGTTGACCGATAATGAACATCGAAATCCGCCGGAAAAGTTAATAGCAGTTTAAAATTAGGCCCTTACTAGTAAACCTCCTTGTTTTATGCAAACAAAACAAAGAGGTTTTTTTATGATCAATATATTGTAGCCAACAACATGGAGCTGTCCGATTAAGTTGCGTTGGTGATTTGCTATTTATTTCGGCTTCACGGTTTTAATTTGTATCACATCTACCAAAAATGCAAAGGCCATAGAAAAATAAATATATCCTTTGGGGATTTTGAATTGTAAACCTTCTGCAAGCAGTGATACTCCAATCATCATCAAGAAACACAGTGCCAGAATTTTAAACGAGGGATGTTTGTGAATAAAATCACTGATTGGCCTTGAAGCGATGAGCATAATAATGACGGTTATGATTACGGCTGTGTACATCACCCATAATTCATTCACCATGCCTACCGCAGTAATGATAGAATCTATTGAGAAAACAAGATCCAATACAATTACCTCACCCAATAATTTTCCAAAGCTGGCCTTTGCCGGAACAGTGGGTACTTCTTGTGCAGCAATTTCCGAATTGTGATAAATTTCCCGTGTACTTTTATACAATAAGAATAACCCTCCTCCAATCAGTATCAACGCTTTTCCGGAGAATGAAATATTAAATAGGGTAAACAACGTTTGATCAAGTTTTAATATCCATGACAACACTGCAAGCAATAACAACCGCATGACCATAGCCAGTCCAATACCCCAGTAGCGGAGTTTATTGCGTTCATTTCCGTGTAACTTATCGGAGAGTATTGATATAAAGATGATGTTGTCAATACCTAATATTACTTCTAAAGCAATGAGGGAAAGTAAAGCGACAATTGTTTCTGACATGGTTAAAATGTTATTTTGAGTTTATTTAATTTTATCGGCTTTCTGCAATGCCCGTCAAAGCTGGCACGGTCACAACTTCATACACAAGTATCAGACTTTCATTTATAAAAATTCGTGATGAAACTTCCCATACTGAAATTTCCACATTATTCTAAACCCAAATACCCTATAAACAAAACCAGCAATTAACAGAAAATATCGTAGTTATTTGATAGGTTTACACCGGAATTATTTCATCACCTCTATAATTCTTATTCAATTTATGGTAAAAATAATCAGCATAGTCATTGTTTCAAATTAAAATGTTTGTAAACTCATTCGATAGGCATCTTATCTATTTACTTGACAAAAAAATAAAACTACACATGAAATTAATGGTATTCATTGCAGCTACAATACTATCTTTTTTACCTGCATCGCACCACACAACCAGCCCGTCAGAAATGATTGGTGCCTGGACTGCTAAAGAGGGGAACACAAGCTTCACGTTGGTATTTGAGGATGGCTATTTTTCTTTTGCATGTTTTGATATACCGGGCAAAAAGTTTATCCGCACTTACGGCGGCTCTTTTACCGCATCCGATGGAGCATTAAATTTCAAGCTCGAGTTTGATTCCGAAGAAAAGGAAACGGTAGGTACCACAAAAAAAATGACCGCCAGAATGGATGGTAAAATACTGCTGCTTGATACCGGAAATGGAATCAGGAAATGGACAAGAATCGATGATGGAAAAAATACCCTTGCTGGTAACTGGCGAATAACGGGAAGAATGAGAGACGGCCAGATGGACGTGATACCATTAAGAGCAAGAAAAACAGTAAAGCTATTATCCGGTACCCGGTTTCAATGGGTAGCTATCAATACAGAAACAAAGGAATTCTTCGGAACTGGTGGGGGAACTTATACTTTCCTAAATGGAAAATACACAGAGCATATTGATTTTTTTTCGAGAGACAGCAGCCGGGTAGGCGCATCACTTAGTTTTGATGGCAGCATAAGCGATAAAGTGTGGACGCATAAGGGCGCTAGTTCAAAAGGAGATCCCATTCATGAAGAATGGACAAGAGAAAACTAATTATTTTTCTTGACAGCCTTCTTAAAGATCAACGCCAGGATGAAACGACTTAGCCTTTTAATGAATTGTCCGGGTTGATATGAAAAGCCCTTTTCATCAATCCTGCAAAACTTTAAGCGGAATAATTAAGACATTGTATCTTTTCTAAAATAAAATACATAGGATTGAATCAGATCAATTATGCAATCAGGTACTAACAATAAGAAGGTTACCCGTCAACAATGATCTGCTGAAAGCGATCTCTTTTTATCAATATCTCCACGACCTCAGATCTGCTCCTTTGGGTGATCTTTTTTTCACTTCTTCTACCCATTTTTTTATAAACATCTGGTTGTACCGCATTCGAGAAATATAGTTAGGCAGTGTAGGGTCACCATTCCAACAATGCTCTGCACGGTCGCCATACGCTACTTCACAGTTACAGGCAGGGTTATTCAACTGCTTCATCATATCTTCGGCAGCATACACCGCATTGTTCAAATAATAATTATCCATATCTCCCACATATAAATGAATTTTTCCTTTTAACTTTTCACCAATTGTTGGCCAGTCTCTTTTAATGATATTGGTAAGATCATAATTGTCACGCCAGTACCTCGCCACAGCAGTATCAATGGCACCGGTATATTTATCGTACATGCGTTTGGGATATCCATCTGCATCCATCGGCGAAAAAACTGCCTCCCAGATATCAAACTGATCACCACTTCTGCTGCGTGTACCTAGTGCCAGCTCCCGCTGGTTCATTTCTTTTACCGTAGCACTCACATGGCCAAGATAATCTCTGTGGCCGGGACGTTGCAGTTTTTTAAAATCACTTCCTACATAATAAGCGTTCTTATCATTGTAAATATCAACAGTGGTGTAATGATGAAAATCAATCGGGTCCGGACAAGCAGCATAACAACCATTGAACTGATCGGGATAAAAAACCTGCGCCGCCAAAGCCTCCCAGCCACCGGTAGAGCCACCATACATAAACCTTGCCCAGCCCTGACCAATGCCACGGAAACGCTTTTCAATTTCCGGAATCAGTTCGTAGGTAATGGCATCACCATAAGGTCCGAGATTAGCCGAGTTCACTGCATAAGAATCATCGTAATATGGATTGGCATGTTGTATTTCAATGGCCAGCACCCTCGGAAAGCCAGGCCCTGTCCACTGCTTGTAAAAACTATATTGCTCCTGTTGCTGAATTATATTGTAACCGGTTATGTGAAACCGATCGCTGGTATCGGGCACCAGGTTAGCATCTGGAGGCGTGGTGCGAAAGCCTTCAAAGGTTTCAGGGAAATGTCCGTGAAAAACTGCCAGCGGATATTTTACAGCCGGATGTTCCTCAAAACCCTCGGGCAAAAGTATGTGGGCGCCGAGAAACATTGGCCTTCCCCAGAACTCCGTCAGCAGCTTGCTTTGAATTTTTATATGTTTAATATACTTCGTGTCTTCCGGTTCTTTGATAGGTGGAATTTCATTGCTTATCGTCAGGGATATTTCATTGGAGCTGAATGGGTCAAAATGTATCTTAACCGGTGTTGAGTAAATATTTCCGGGCGCTTCATTCCAATGCTGTCCTTCGCCACGATCCATCGGCAGCTTGACGGTATGGCCGGTTTTTAAATGAAAGGTTTCATATTTATGCAGCAGCACCTGCACATAATAATCGCCCGCAGGGATGTCACGTAAGCGCTCTACCGGGTAGCCAAATGCATCCACACTTATTAGCTGCGATTCGCCAGGCTGCCAGTTGTCTACGTCTTTTCCAAATACCATTTGCGTATTGGTAGCGTCGCTTATCTGAAACCGTGGTTCCTTTAAATTATTGGACGATATCAGCAACATCAGTCTGCCATCAAGGGCAGTTTGTTGTAAACCGGTGGCAATGTTGATGCGGAAACTTTGTGCGCCTGCATGCAGACAAATCCACAGCAGGGATAAGATGAAATAGCTTTTTCTCATAATGAATGTTATGGTATAAATATAAAACATTCGACGGAGGATTATAAAAATAAACAGTCGTTCAAATTATTTATCGACGGTTGTTGTACACGCCTTAAACAGCTGCCAAATATTGTACTGGTATCGCTTAACCAAACTCTGAAGGAGAGCAATATCATAGCCCGAGTGTAAAACCTGCCGAAAAATAAAATTTTATAATGGACGCCCAAACTAGAAAAATTGATTATCAAAAACGGGTATTTGACACCAAAGTTTACAATGGCTGTCATTGCAGATATTATCATCGGGTTGCTGGTGTATACTTTTAATAAGTAATAACAAATTGAAGTGGCTCCTTACATCTGTTAGTGGTGCCATCCCCGAATAAAAATTAATAAACAGAAGCAACCGGCATGTTATCTGCATCCTTAAAGGCCGTCATATAACTTTCTTTATAAAGTGCCGCTTCGCCTTTTTTACCGGCTGCCAGCAGGCTTTTGTGCAGTCCAAGTAAAGACCAGCCATTGTTGGGGTTGGCAAGCAAATCCTCCCGGTACAGTTTTTCTGCCAGGGCTGGTTGTTTCATTTTTAAAAGTAAGGCACCCAGGTATTGTCTGGCCGGTAGCAGCCATTCCTGCGGTTCACGGTAAATGAGTTTATCCTCTTGCTCAATCGCTGTTTTAAATGCTGCAATGGCATCTGCGTTTTTTCCTTCCGCATAATAGAGCTGGCCTTTTAGAATGCCTGCTGCTATCTCCGCCATTTGCACAGGTGCATTAAACGGCATTGAACGAACTGCAAGTGAAGTATCCTGCATGGTTGATTCCAGCCGGGTCAGCAATTGATTGGCAGCCAATCCATTTTTAAAATGAATTTGTGCAAGTCCTTTTGCAAAACAATCCAGTATGGTGGCATATTTCCAGCGCTCATCCGGCGCAGACGTTGCCAATATTTCCTGCCATTTCCCCATTCTTACCATGGCCATTACCGGCAGCATAAATACCCCTTGGCTATGCGGATCGTTCTCAATATTGTTGGTGATTGCCAACATGCGGTTTTTAGCACGGAGGTACATTGGAACTGCTTTGTTGTACATACCGGCGTTGATTGCGCAATAAGACTGTACTGCATATACATGTACATTATTGTTTTTGCCGATACCTAAATTAGGCGCCAGGTCATCCACGCTATTATTCACATTGTTTGCATCTTCATTTACGGTAACTCCTTTTGCAAATAGTCCGTTGCGCTGGTACATGTGGGTAGCCATGTGTACCATGTGGCCCACACCGGGCATGGCATCTTTTAATCGTTCCGCAGTTCTAAGTGCTAACTGTGGCTCATGCGAAGCTTCGGTAAGGTGGATGTAATAATGCATTGCGGCCGGGTGCAGGCGCTGCCGTAGCAGCATAACTTCGCAAAGCTTTACAAGTTCAGGTGTCCAGCTTTTCGGACTTCCATCATTGTTCCAGAAATCCCATTTGTGTTGCAGCATTGCAGCATCTATATACAGGGCCTTAATGTCGTCATCGCTGCTAAATTGTTGAATCAGCAAATGCATGGCGGCTGCATAACTGCTGTCTAATTGGGTGCGGTCGCTATTACTAAAATCGGTAGAGTACCTATGCTGCATGGCTTTTATCAATCCCTTTTCCTTTTCAGATGCAGTAGCCATGTTGAGTTGCATTTCTTTTATTACAGTTGGAATGCCTGCACCCATTTTATAAGAATAATTATTGTAGTAAGGTCCCATGGCAAGTGCCTGGCCCCAGTAAGCCATGGCACAGGTTTTATCAAAACGGGCGGCTTCTTTAAAGGACGCAAGTGCTTCCCTAAAATGGTAGCTATAATAAAAGTTTAGCCCCTGGTTAAAATAAATTTGTGTACTGTCGTTGGAGGTAGTAATTGTATAGCTGTGCTGCCCCCATCCCGGCAGCAGTGGAATAAATTTACCATCATCGTTCGCAGTGATTTCCGTTGAAGGAAAGCCACATGAAATGATCTCATTTTTTTCAAAAACCGATCGGCTCGCAACCGGTTTGTAAAAAGCTTTTCCTGCTGTAATCAAAATCATTACAAAAAGGAGGAGTATAGGAGTGATAAGTATGTTTTTCATGCTGCTTCAATTTGTATGGAAGATAAAAAATATTTGTCGGAAACCAGCGTACTACCTGTGAATTTATATACCCATGAAAGGAGCAAATTTCAATAAAATTATTGTAGATGCTATTCACTACGGATTAGTATATTCAGATACAGGTTTTTACTAACAAACGTTAGATCAAATTACTTCGGAAGCAGTTCAATGATGGAAACAAATATTTTCAGGTGCAGTGCTAGCGACTGTGTCTTTTTTTATGCATAGGCGTATTAAAAAATTGGCTAAACCCACAATAACCAGAAAGCCTTTTGTTGATAAGGTTGATATTGCACTTAACAAATGGCAGCAGTGATAGGGAAAACCGCAGACCGGTCTGTGAAGTACAGCCTATGCTATTGGTAAATACAAAAGCAAATAAAGGTCAATAACCTCTATAAGCCTTATTATTTACACCCCGGTGGTGGGTAGTTTCACGGGAACTACTACAAGCGGATAAGAGCAACACAAATACTATTAACACTGGCAACAATTTGGTCAGATAATTTTTCACAGGAGAATTTTTAGTTTTAGAATAGAGTGTACAGATTTATTGGACGCAATATAATAAGTGAACGTTTGGCTGTATTTTTTATTGCCAATGGACTTTTCTTAACACCAGTATTTATTTGATTGGAGAAATTTGTATGATGATTGTTTTTGGAAGATGTTTTTACACAGTAGTCTTTTGAAATTGCAATATTCTTAGTTTAGGTATTTTTTTACCCTTTCAATGTTAACTTATTCTGCGGCAAAGATCCTTCCAGACAGTTATTTAATGGATCACCGTACTCAATACCATGCAACCGTTCATATAACTGCACCGGGGACCGATCAGGCAGACATTAACTTTAAACCATGGTTACATTCATCGCCTGGATCATCCTCTTTATACTTTGCTGGCCGTTGGCAATTTTAGCAATGATATTGTATCCAATTTTTTGGATACTTACTTTTCCATTCAGATTACTCGGTATAGCAGTTGATGGCATTTTTAGTTTACTAAAAGGGATTATTATGTTGCCCGGTAAGTTGTTGCAGCGTTAGTTCGAAGGTGCATTCAACTTACATATTAACGATTAATGTCCTACTGGATTGAGTCGTTATTGAACGGCTGCAATTCCCTAATCCTGGCACCTCTAAAGGATGAATAGCCAGTGATGCAGGTCTTAAAGAAGTGTTGCCAAAAACTATACCTCCCCTTCTTTTACAGAATCAATCTTACTTCCGGATTTAATTTTTTTAAGTTCAAGCATTCGTTTCTTATTTACATAATGCGTTGCATAAGCATCTTCAATCTTACTATCCCGTGATTTACTAAAAATCAATCTTTTACTCACTCCTTTTCCGTATTTGTTATAGCCCGTCCATGATCTTTCCAAACCCAATTCATTGGCATTTTTTCGTATTTTTTGATTGATGAAAGAAAGTTTACTAAGATTCACCTGACAAACTTTTTCTAAATAATCAATCCTTCCAAATCTCCACGATTCATAATCATCCTTTGACAAATAAGCCAATTTCAGAAGAACATCAACCGAACAAACAAACCCTTTTTCATAAGCTAATGAGTGTACCAATTGCTTAACTTTTTTTTCTAATTCTATGCTATTCATAAATTCAAGGCATTGTTTAAAAACCAATTTACCCCCTGGTTTTTGCTTTCACTTAAGGTGGAACTTTAGGGACGGCTGAGACTTTGTCGGTCCCGCAGGTCCCTAAAATCCAACAAATAATTACCAACGCTAATTGGCCTGCAAAGTCATTGGTTACCCCATTATCCAACCCGGTCTAATGAAATGGCAGGTGTAGCCGTAAGGGTTTTTCTGCAGGTAATCCTGGTGCTCTTCTTCAGCATTCCAAAAATCAGTGGCTGGTATTATAGCTGTTACAATTGCCCCTGGCCATTTTTTGGAAGCCGTCATTTCGTTAATCAAAGTTACCGCTGTTTCTTGCTGCGCTTCATTTAGGTAAAAGATGGCAGAACGGTAGGATGCACCTCTGTCATTTCCCTGGCGGTTAAGCGTGGTAGGATCGTGTATCTGGAAGAAAAATTCCAGCAGTGAGCGGTACGATATAACAGCAGGATCAAATAAAATTTCGATACCCTCGGCATGGGTACCATGATTGCGATAGGTAGCATTGGGAACATCGCCCCCTGTGTATCCCACTACTGTTTTATAAACGCCTGGGAGCTTTCGAATGAGTTCTTCTACTCCCCAGAAACATCCACCGGCAAGAATTGCTTTTTCCATTTTTTAATATTTTTTGTGCACAGCAAAGTTAAGGTTTGTTGTTACGTGTTAATTGGGTTGTGTAGATTGCTTTTTTTGGGCGGACGTTTTTGTGCCAGGTGTTGGTTAGTTTCTTTAATTTTTTGTTTGACATTGGTGACTTTTATGACACGGTGGCCTTTGTGGCAAATGCCTTTGGAGAAATGATACTTATTCCCAGATGGCAAATTTCACCTTGTTCCAAACAACTCGATCTCAATGTGCAATGAGCATGGCTGGGGACGTTGGACCTAACCCGCTTAACGCCAGCCTCAATTAAAAGCAACTTACACCTCCTCCATAAACCTGGCGAACATTTAGCGGATTGTTTAAAGTGACACTTTTTGCGGTCTCTTTTCGTTTGGCAACGCAACGTTCTTGCTTTGGATATTACCTGGCAAAAAATACGTTGCTTTTAACAAGGTTACCCCGCTGATGTAAACACAAATTACTACCCTGTTTTCTACAAAGAGGTTACCACACTGTGGCAGAGAGTTCATAATGCTCAGGAAAAAGCTACTTTTTTCGGAAGCGGCCCCCATTTGGCCTGAGCCCGTCTTGTGACTAACGTAAGACGTCTGCTGAATGTTTTTTAATTGAGCATTTCATGTTCGGTTAGGAACAGAATATGGGTAGAAAAAATAGTTAAATTGATGAAGCGTTCAGTAGGAAAGCTATGTGCTGTACAACACAATTCACATAACGTTCCTGGCGGAACGTAAATTAATGATGCCGGTTCTGTGGCTATCGATATATTGCGCAAATGGGGCAGGCGTCAATATCTTAACTAAATGATTTTAAGAGGACGCTTGCGCCAAATCAGCAGAATTGCAGTCTGCTGTAAGAGACTAAGAAGGAAGCAACGGAGATTCAATGAGCGAATAACCAAGCGGAAGCTTGTGCAAAAGCGGTATTTTTTCAGGTAACAATTTCGTTACCCGAAAATTTAGATAATAGCAGCAACTAAATACCTTTAAAAAAATCGAATTAAAGTGATGATTTAATGAAAGTAAGAGAATTTTTAAAAGTCCTTGGCGAAAATGGGTGAAGGAAAAAAGATCAAACAGGAAGCAGTCATTTACAACTTTAGCATCCAATTAAAAAAGGAACGGTTACGGTACCAGTGCATTGTGGAGATATTCCGAAGGATAAATTAAATGCAATTCTTAAGAAGGCGGGATTGAAATAAACCTTGCCCTTATGGTTAAATAGAATAAACACAACTCAATATAAGACAGTAAAAACAACAATTCAAATGATAATACAGTTATTACTGGAAAAGGAAGGTGGCAAATTATGGGGCCGCCTATCACACGATGAAAATCTTATTGTGGATTCAGCTACTACCTTACAGACCTTAGAAAAGAAGTTACGTAAAGCTTTAAAAGATTTTCATCAATTAGAAGATGTAAAATTTGAATAAGCATTTGACCTTACTGTTTTTTTTGAAGAATTTAGTTTTCAAAATCAATCAAAGATTGCAGAGTTATCAGAGATAAATCCAGTCTTTTAAGGAAATATGCTTCCGGGTTAAAAAAACCTTCAGAAACCTAAGTAAAAAAAATTGAGATAGCAATCCGTAATCTTGCGGCAAGATTGAAAAGCGTGCAGATTTACGCCTTGTTATTTTATCATTTTCTGCCGAAATTTTCCCCTTCACATAAATAATTTAGAGAGGGCAGATCAACCGTTACAAGTTTAAGATTTTTAATTTCTAAATAATGTCAACTCTGCGCCTATCTCGGTTATGCAGACAAGCTTAATTCTGCGAGTTTACGCCAGATATCTCCACCTATAAGCACCAGGTACTATTGCTGCAACTGGGAATTGCCAATAAACTTTAGGTTTCACTTTCCTTATGTTGATTTTTAAAAAAGGAAACTGGTATTCGGATTTTTGCAAAATTTTCTTGCTGATTAACGACAACAAATGGTTGTAAGAAACGAACTATGGCTGTAACCATTTCTGAATTATAAATTTGTGAAACTACAGCTTTTAAGTGCTTAAAAAAAGGAGCATTGCATTACTGCAATTGCTCCTTTTTTAAATTAATTGTTTGTAAGAATAGCTATTTTTTAACGCAACTTTCATGTTTTCTTATTGCCGTGCAACAATAATATCAACAATTGGCTGTTTACTTGAATCTGTTATTTTTCCCGTGTTTGATACGGCTTCTTCCGGTACTATTTTATTCAATGTTGCGAGGTAAATGTTTCGTTCTTTTTTGGTAAGTGTTACCATACTCCCATTCGCTTCATAATGAAAATGGGTAGCTATAAAATGTTTCACATGCCCCCTGGTTTCGGCTGGTAAATAGCGTTGCATTTTCCAGAAATCACGGCTACCCGATTTTCTGATTGCTTTATACACATTTCCTGAACCGCAGTTGTAGGCAGCAACTACCAGCAACCAATCATCAAACTCTTTATACAAGGTTTTTAAATAATTGGCAGCGGCTACGGAGCTTTGATATACCAGCCGGCGTTGATCGGTTTTAGCATTCACCTTTAAACCCAAGGTTCTGGCGGTTTCCGGCATCAGTTGCCAAATACCAGCGGCACCCGCACGGGAAGTAGCCCGGTTCTTTAATGCTGATTCCACAATTGCCAAATACATCAAACCTTCAGGTAAGCCTTTCTTAATCAGTATCTGCTGTATAGTTTTCAACTTGTCGCCGTTCCGTTCTTTAATTTGATCAAGTAGCGTTGCATTTTCGTCAAGATAACGATCCACATAGTTGTGTAGATTAGACTGCAAGGGAATACTGATAGCTTCTTCAATGTTAACCTTTGCTTTGGCTGTGAGCGTATCATTTGGCAAATAGGGTAACAATAATTCGTTTTGTGGTTGTGCAACTACCTGGTAGAAAAAAAATACGAGGATGCTAAACAAACCGATCTGGCTCAATAAATTCAATTTCATTGTACTGTTTTACGTAAAGAAATATTTGTAGGAAATGGATCGCTTCAACAGTTATTAACTATAGTATTGGAGGTTTTTAGGCAGTTTGTTACTGTAATGTGATGACCGCTGAAAAATGCGGCTACTACTGCAAGGCATCATTGTATCTGGGATGCTACCGCAAAAATAGGGTTACTTACTTCAAAAACCTAAAAAACGGGGTACGTAAAACTACGCTGACAGGTTAATGCACTGATTTTCAGCTAACTAACTTTTCCACAGAAAAAATGTCAGGTTAATTGAAAAACCAGGTAAACTACCTTGCTATTTCAGGTAACCTATACTGACAATCAATACTTTGAGAGAGTCGTATCAGGTTTTAAATGGTCGCAGTGATTCTTATTCAACCATTACTACTATCCAGGTTTTTACCTGATAAATCTGATGTTCACTGGTGCAGCGTAATAATTAAGATGATTATAAATTGCAGAAAGTATTTACTGAACCCACGCAGCTTTTCAATTCGATGATTGGTATTTTTTGTTGCTTATCAAAATGTGCTAAGTAAATCAACTCCAAAAAATGATGCTTCATAATGGCACCGGGATCCATTTTTTTTACAGGGGTTTCGCCAATAGCATACACAAGAAGGGGGCTCATTGGAAGTTCTGCCAATAGTTGTAAAAGTACAAGTGAGTGACACAACAATGATGAACATAGCTTCACTGCCTGTTCAAAAGATATTAAAACGAAGCTGGTGAATGTTTGCTGAATACCCAATATAAATTCAATGAGGCAGTTCAGGTAAATTGCTTTTTTATCAGCACTTTAGCCCACTCATCCTGAACTTAAGTTTCGAACATAATTATCTGCTATCTTTAAAAAATAAGCTACCCTAAGATAAGCCACTTAAATGCGACTTAATTCAACCAGCATTTTAAGATATTTCTATACAAAGTCAATATATCACTTCAATTCATTTCATGCTTACAAAAAAATTATTAACCATCTGCTTGCTTTTTCTAGCTTCAATGGAATGCCATCACTTGTTTGCACAAGGTACCCGCTTGCTTAGACAACCCACCATCAGCGCCACCCAAATTGCATTTGAATATGGTGGTGATATATGGGTAACGGCAAAAAGCGGCGGTGAGAGTCGCCGGATTACAAGTACAGCGGCCGTGGAAGGCAATCCATATTTTTCTCCCGATGGTCATTGGATTGCATTTAGTTCAAACCGTTCGGGTATAACGCAGGTGTATATAGTACCTACCCGGGGTGGCGCACCTACCCGGCTTACCTGGTACCCCGCAAGTTCGTTTTCAAGGGGATGGACACCTGATGGGAAGCAGGTATTGTATGCCTCCGGAAGAGAGACTGCCCCTACCCTTTACAACCGTTTGTGGACCGTAGCGGCAACCGGTGGCCCATCTAAATTATTACCAGCACCATGGGGCTATGATGGCAACTATTCACCCGACGGAAAAAGATTAATTGTAGATCGGGTGAGCCGCTGGGATAGCGAATGGAGGCATTACCGGGGCGGCCAGAATACGGCTTTACAAGTACTGGACCTGTCAACTTTAAAAGAGCAATCCATACCCACAGAAGGCAGTATGGATATACATCCTTATTGGATGAATGAGGAGATTTATTTTCTGTCTGACCGGGATTTTATAATGAATGTGTGGGCTTATAATAGTAGCACCAATAAACTGCGACAGGTAACCAAATTAAAAAAGGGCGACATTAAATGGTTGCAGGGTAATGGTAAAGAACTGGTATATGAACACGAGGGATATTTGTTTCTGCTGGATCCGATCAGTGGCAAAAGCACTCAACTGGACATTACCGTAACGGGCGATTTTCCATGGGCAGAAAGCCGTTCTGAAAATGTAACCAGTAATATTTCAAACGCCAGTTTATCGCCTACAGGCAAACGGATTTTATTGGAAGCAAGGGGCGATATTTTTACCGTGCCGGTTGAAAACGGCGATGCAAGAAACCTTACGCATAGTTCTGGCACGGCAGACCGCAGGGCGATTTGGTCGCCGGATGGTAAAGAGATCGCCTGGTTTTCTGACAAGGCAACGCAGGATTATGCGCTTTATATAACTGACCAGGAAGGCACAAAGGAACCCCGCAAAATATCAATTGAAGAAAGTAAACTGGGGTGGAATCCAAGCTGGTCGCCCAATGGAAAATACATTGCGTTTACGGATAATGCCGTACGCATTAAAATAGTTGAATTATCTACCGGAAAAATTTTTACGGCTGATACCGGCGGCAACAATTTAGATCGGAGCAACACAGGGCTTACCTGGTCGCCAGATAGTAAATGGCTGGCTTATTGCAAAAGCGCTCCCAATAATTTCAGAGGTATTATGGTATGGTCTGCGGATGCAAAGAAAACAAATGCGCTGAGCGATCCGATGGCGGATGCTATTTCGCCGGCATGGGATGCCAATGGAAAGTACCTCTATTTTTTAGCGAGCACCAATGTGGGTCTTGGATCGGGCTGGGCCAATACAAGCGCCCGGCAGGCACAACCAACTTTTGGTGCCTATCTGACTATTTTAAGAAAGGACGATCCCAATCCTTTTCCGCTAAAAAGCGATGAGGAGCAGGACAGCAGTAAACCAAAGTCGAAAGATACCAGCAAATTAAAAGATGTGCGGATTGATTGGGAACAGTTGGACAGGCGGATCATTGCCATGCCGATACCCGTGGGCGAATATGACGAAATGATTGCCGGGCCAAAAGGCACGGTATTTATTGTTGCGGGTAATACGCTTAGCAAATACAATGTTGCAGATAAAAAGCTGGAGGAAATGGTGAAGGGAGGATCGCAGTATGCGGTATCGGCAAACGGAGAAAAGCTCCTATTCAAATCAGGTCCGGGTTGGAAGGTAGTATCTACCACTAAACCACCGGGTGCTGCGGAAGGGGCCGTTGCATTTACACTGCGAATGGAACTGAACCGGTTGGAAGAGTGGAAGCAAATTTTTGCAGAAGCCTGGCGCTACCAGCGGGATTATTTTTACGATCGAAATATGCATGGCAGAAACTGGCAGGAAGTATGGGAAGCCTATTCTCCACTGGTTCCGTATATCCGGCACCGAACCGATCTTAATTATCTGTTAGATCAATTAGGCGGTGAGGTTTCCGTTGGCCATAGCTTTGTAAATGGCGGCGATTTTCCGGAACTGGAAACCCCGCTGGTTGGTGTGCTGGGAGCAGATTTGATTGCATCGAATGAGCAATGGCAGATCAAAAGAATTTATACCACAGAAAGCTGGAACCCGGGTTTGATTGCTCCCCTGGCTCAACCCAATTTAAAGGTGAAGGAAGGCGATTATATACTGGCGATAGACGGACAAACCCTCACTAACAAAAAAGACCCCTACGAATTGCTGAACGGCACAGCAAAAATGCAAACCAGTTTACTGATAAATGATAAACCCGGCACCGATGGAGCCTGGACCATTATCGTGCAACCGACAGAAAGCGAAAGTTCGCTAAGGCAACTTGCCTGGGTAGAAGACAATCGCAGACAGGTGGATAAATTATCAAAAGGGAAGTTGGCGTATGTATGGGTGCCCAACACTGGTGGAGCTGGCTTCAATAGTTTTAACCGCTACTTTTTTTCGCAGCAGGATAAGGCTGGTGCGGTGATAGATGAGCGATTCAATGGTGGCGGTTCATTGGATGATTATATGGTTGATCTGATGGTGCGGCGATTGCGTGCTGCCATTACCAATGAAGTGCCCGGCGGGCAGGCAATGAAATTACCGGCAGGTATTTTAGGTCCGAAAGTTTTATTGATCAATGAACTGGCGGGCTCGGGCGGCGATTTCTTTCCCTGGGTTTTTCGGCAGCAAAAAGTGGGTCCATTGATTGGTACCCGAACCTGGGGCGGCCTGGTAAAATCGAGTACGCATTATGGCTTTATAGATGGAGGATCGATGACAGCGCCAGACAACGCTATTTTTGATCCTGCACAAAATAAATGGATCGCTGAGAATATCGGCATTGCGCCAGACATAGAACAAACCATATCGGCCATCGCTGTATCAAAAGGCATCGATAGCCAACTTGAAAAAGCAGTTGAAGAAACGCTGAAGCTGTTGGAAAAGGAGCCGGTAAGCCCAGTAATAAGGCCGCCTTATCCAACGCCGGCAAAGACGCAATAAGGGCATCTCTAAAAACTCATTTTTTTATTTGACCTCACCTTTAATTCCTCTCCCCCGAAAAATTCGGGGTCTTCGACAAAAGAGAGGAAAAGGTAAGTTTTAGAGACTCCCATAAGTAATTGGTTAACCTCTACTCTATTTTTGTTGATTGCGGCTGTTGGTTTAGATAACAGCCACAATCAACCTATAGATAATCCTAACCTTGGAGATATGCCAAAATCCTTTGTTTAAATAACAGCAGTATTCAATTTAAATCCTAAAGCAATCACCTCAGCTTGATCCACTAAACCCTCATCAAATCGGGCAACCAGTTTTTAATGGATTGTTTGATGGCGTCAGGAGATAAATTGTTGTCTAGTGTATTTTGTACCAGTGCAGGTAGTTCTTCATCCGAAGCAAAACGCAATGCGGCCAATTGACCAAAGGATAATTTTGACTCGATGGTTTCCAGTCTTTTTTGAGTTAGTTGATAATAGCGCAGGCGCATCTCCAAC
>Ga0105045_10002119_pt1 | contig 16653 bp, 13 predicted proteins | sample MAT02_FD_78089 | JGI IMG/M metagenome (GOLD analysis project Ga0105045, IMG submission 78089) | Freshwater microbial communities from Lake Fryxell liftoff mats and glacier meltwater in Antarctica - MAT-02 (megahit assembly) | ecosystem: Environmental > Aquatic > Freshwater > Ice > Liftoff... | reverse complement strand
TATGAAAAGGCAACTGCGCATAGTCCAGAGTGCACAGGGCGCCGCTGTCACACACAATGACCTGTGCGGCGATCGGTTCGAACGCTGCGCGAAAGTGTTGCATGGACTTGAGCGCAACAACACTTTTGCGCATCGGCTCAATGCCGAAGGCCTCGAACTGTTGCAGGTCAAGTATTTGGGCGCGTTGGCTGGTCACCAGTATTTCGATACCCTCGACCGTCACCACGGCGCTTAGGCCCCAGCTGCGCGCCAGGCCGCCAATCATCGGCCCGTTGCCCACGTAGGCACCATCACTCAGGCGCAGCAAGGTCGCCGACAAGTGCAGTGGCGCACCTCCAAAGCGCGGATCGGTCTTGCCGCCAAGTTCGATTTGCACCTGCTCGCCGACGGCACAGCCGTGCAACTGCAGCACCGTGGCCGGGTCCACCATCGGGCCGAAACAGGCATCCGGCACATGTTCTGCCAGAAGCGCTGCTAGCAAAGCGGTCGAATCGCCATAGGCGCCAGCACCAGGGTTATCGGCATAGTCGGCGACCACTATCGTGCCGGCGGCGGCAAACGCTGCAAAGTCGGCGCACAGACGCGCCGCCTGAGCCACACTGTAGAAGCGGTTGATCCGGTTGCTCCGGTCGGCCCAGATGTCATCGGCAAGAGTGGTGGCAAATGCCGCATGGCGCGCCATGTCACCCTGCGCGGTGACCAGCACGGACGGGCCGACCTCGGCTATGTCGGCATTTGCAAACCCAGCGTTGATGCTGACAGCAAAGACGTCCGGTTGCTGCTCGTAGGCACGCGCCTTTTCTACGCGCGCCAGCATTGGCCCAATGTCGGTGCGCCCGTCGTTGGCTTCTTCCAGCAGTGGTCTTGACACCCGCAAGGTACGCGGACGGATTTCTCCCAGCATGCTGCGTTGCAGGATGGATGCCGCGTGGTGTGCCGCCAGCCGCATATCGGTATGTGGATAGGTCTTGAATGAGACGATGATGTTGGCCATGTCACACATGACCCGAGTCACATTCGCGTGCGGATCCAGGGTGATCCCGATCGGGATTGTGTTGCCCACCACGTCGCGCAGGCGCCGCAGCAGTTCGCCTTCTCCGTCTTCACAGAAGTCGGTCACCATGGCGCCGTGCAGGCCGAGCAGGATGCCATCAAGCTTTCCCAGGCGGCGTTGCTCCAGGGCGGTTGCCAGAATCGGCGCTGTCAACCGCTCGAAGGCGTCGCGCGTCACCGGGCCACCCGGCTGGGCGTGGGCGCTGAGCACGTGCAGCAGTTCCCAGCCATGCTCGAGCCCGGCGGCCAGGAAACCTGCCAATTCGGTGTTGGCGTGTTGGCGCGCGGCGACAGCGTCCTGCCCGAACCACACGCCACGCTGCAAAAAGTCTTCCCAGGTCGTAGGCAGTTTGCAAAACGTGTTGGTCTCGTGCGAGACCTCAGCTGTGAGGATGGTGAACGGCCCGACCATATCCGTGCCGCCTACTGAAGCGGGTGGTGGCAGGCCAGCGCGTGGCCACCGTCGAAGGTGATCACTGGCCGCTCGGTACGGCAACGCTCGCTCGCGTTTGGACACCGTGGCGCGTACGCACAGCCGGGAGGCAGGTTGAATGCGTCTGGAATCTCGCCACTCAGGCGGTGGATGACGCGCCGACGCAGCGGGTCGGGCTCAAAGGTGCTGTCCATCAAGGCACGGGTGTAGGGATGCCGAGGCGGCGCGCTGGCCGTCGGCAGCACCTCGACCACCCGACCCAGGTACATCACGACGATGCGGTCGCAGAAGTAACGGATCAATCCCAGGTCGTGCGAGATGAACAGGTAGGTCAGGCCGAGGTCCTGCTTGAGTCTTTCCAGCAGGGCAACGATTTGCGCCTGTATGGATACGTCCAGCGACGCCGTCGGTTCGTCCAGCACCAAGAACTCGGGCTGCAGCGCCAGCGCTCTGCCAATACCGACACGCTGCTTCTGGCCACCCGAGAGCTGGTGCGGGTACGCGCGTGCCAGTGCTGGGTTCAGGCCGACCATGGCCATCAGCCGTTGCACATGCTCGGCTGACTGTTTCGCATCCGGCTTGTTGCCCTGCACCAGCATCGGTTCAAGCAGGGCGCGACTGACGCTGTAACGCGGGTCGATGGACGAGTAGGGGTCCTGAAAAACGAACTGCATGCGGCGGCGCAGACGGCGCATGGCGCCACCTGACAGGCTGGCCAAGTCCACACCGTCGAACAGGACCTGGCCGCGCGAGGCTTCGAGCAGCCGCAAGACCAGCCGCGCAAGAGTCGATTTGCCGCAACCGGACTCGCCAACGACGCCGGTCACCCGTCCTCTGGGAATATCCAGCGTGACATCACCCACGGCGGTCATGCTGCGTTGGCGTCCAAACAGACTGGCGCGTGTGGCAAAGACTTTGCTGAGCGAGCGCACCTCTACCAGGTTGGCGCTTTTGGCGGCGGCTTCAGCCATGCGGCGCTCCTTGCGGAAAGTGGCACGAGACCCGGCCCGGCCCATGCGCTTGCAGCGCCGGAGCTGCGTCGCTACAGATTGCCTGGGCCATGGCACACCGAGTATGAAAACGGCAACCCGCCGCGTAACTGGCGGCACTGGGGACCAGTCCCGGAATGCCGGTCAGGCTGCCGGCGGCCTGGCCGGCGCGCGTGATGCAGGCAATCAGCGAGCGCGTGTAGGGATGGGCCGGCTGGGCGAAGATGGCGTGCACCGCGTTGCTTTCGGCCACGCGTCCGGCGTACAGCACCACGACCTGGTCACAGGCCTGGGCCACGACCCCCATATCGTGGGTAATCAGCAGTAACGCCAGACCGCGCTCACGCACCAGGTCGACCAGGATCTGGATGATCTGCGCCTGGATCGTCACGTCCAGCGCGGTGGTCGGCTCGTCGGCGATGATCAGGTCGGGGTCGCCAGCCAGCGCCATCGCGATCACAATGCGCTGCTTCATGCCGCCCGACATTTGGTGCGGGTACTGCAGATAGACCAGCGCGGCATTCGGTATGCGCAGTTGCTGCAGCAGGTCGATGCTGCGCGCCTTGGCTGCCTCGGCGCCGAGGCCCAGATGCAAACGCGCGACCTGATCGATCTGGGCGCCAACCTGCAGCATCGGGTCGAGAGAGGTCATCGGGTTCTGCGTGATGAGCGCGATGCGCCGTCCGCGCAAGGCCCGGAATTCGGCCTCTGGCAGAGTCACCAGATCGGTACCGTCGAGGGTGACGCTGCCGTGGCTGATGCGCCCACCAATCAGCGGCAGCAGTCCCATGATGGCCATTGCCGTGAGCGACTTGCCCGAACCGGACTCGCCCACCACACCCAGGATCTGGCCCTTCTCGATGTCCAGCGAGATGCGGTCGATTAGCTCGATCTTGCCGATCCGTACCGATAGCTCTCGCACACTCAGGAATGGCATGCTAGTACCGCCCGGCCGTCCCGAAGGTACTGAGGGCCCCCTTGGAGGGGTAGCGAACGCATTGAGCGTGGGGGCAGTTTCATCCTAGTGGTCCCTCAGCCGGTTGCGGATGTCCATCGCGTCGATCAACGCGTCCCCAAACAGATTGATGGCGATGACAGCAATACAAATCGCTAGGCCTGGGCCGAGGATTGTCCAGGGGGCGAGAAAGATCTGGGCCGTGCCGCTGCTCATCATCGCGCCCCAACTCGGTGTGGGAGGTTGTACGCCCAGACCGAAAAATCCCAGTGTCGCCTCCAGGATGATGGCGTCACCGGTCGCCAGCATGCCGGCCACGATCACCGGTGTGAGGGTGTTGGGCAACAGGTGGTTGACCACGATGTGGGTATGCCCCGCGCCGAGACTGGTGGCCGCCTCCACATAGGTCTCGCTCTTGATGGTCATGACCTGGGCTCGAGTGAGACGGGCGAACTGTGCCAAGTAGGCGATGCTGATGGCAATGATGGTGCTTGTCAGGCCTGGGCCGAGGATGGCGATGAAGATCAAAGCGATCAACACCTCTGGGAATGACCAGGTCAGGTCCACGACCGCCGTTACCGCACGGTCGAAGGCGCCACCGAAGTATCCGGCAGCGGCGCCCAGACACATGCCGGCAGTGAGCGATACGCCTATCGCAGCCAAGGCCACCGACAGCGAGGTCCTGGCGCCGTAAATGATGCGCGACAACACGTCACGGCCAAATTCGTCCGTTCCGAGCCAATGCGCCAGCGACGGACCCTTGTTGGTGGCAGCCAGATTCTGGATGTCGTACGGGTAGGGCGCGATCCATGGTGCAAAGATGGCAGCCAAGGCGATCACCAGCAGCACCAGAAACGACAGCCCGCCACGCCAGGTGCCCAAAACCGTGCCGCCGAGGAGTGCCTGTAAGGCTTTCATTGCATGTTCTCCCGGATTCGCGGGTCCATCGCCGCTTGTAACAGATCGCCCAGTAGCGTGCCGAGCATCACCGCCATCGCCAATATCAGCAGGCAGCCCTGCACCACCGGATAGTCGCGCTGGTTGAGCGCCGTGATCAGCAACGAGCCCAGACCCGGGCGGGCGAAAACAAACTCGATGGTGACTGCGCCACCCACGATCCAGCCGATGCGAAGACTCAGGATCGTGACCACCGGCAACAGGGCGTGGCGCAATACATGGCGCAACTGGATTTCGCGCCGCGACACACCTTTGGCATGCAGCAACAACACGAAGTCCTTGCGGGCGATGTCGAGCATTGCTGCGCGCGTGACGCGTGAGACCAGGGCCACACCCTGCAAGCCGATGGTCATGACGGGCAACACCAGCGCTGTCCAGTTACGCGCTCCAGAGACTGGAAACCATCCCAGGTGCACGGCGAACACGAGAATTAGCAACAGGCCAAGCCAGAAACTCGGCACGGTGGACCCCATCAGGATCAATACCATCACGCCGCGGTCGATCCAACTGTCCTTGTACACCGCCGCCAGTGCACCGGTTGCGACGCCAACAATCGTCGAGAAGGCGAACGCCAAACCGCCCAGCCACAGGCTGTGCGGGAGGTTCTCGGCGATCAAGGAGGCGACCGGGCGGCGCAGCACAATGGCATCGCCGAAGTCGCCAGTCACCACTTTCATGAACCAGGCGCCATACTGCACCAGCAGCGGCTGGTCGAGCCCGATCCTGGCGATCAACTCGGCTTTTTGTTCGGGCGACGAGCCAATCTGAATCAGATGGTCTACCGGATCACCGGGGACCAAGTGGATGATCAAGAAGATAACAACCGAGACCGCCAAGAAAACCGGTATCAGCAGCAGTAGACGTTTGATCAGGAAACCGAACATTGTCCTGTCTTGGTGTGCGTGTTTCCTGACTTGGCGCCGCTTACTTGACTTCGACGTCCATGATTGACTGCACTGTCATCCGGATGCCGCGCACGGTATCAGGCACCGACAGGCGCGTCTGGTTGAAGGCGAATGTCTGGGTCGGCTGGTAGATGGGTGCATAGACCCACTGGGACTGCACATACTCGTGGTAAGCCTTGAAGTTGGTCACGCGCTCTTCCCAGGTGCGTGAGCCCTTCATGGCCTTTTCGTTGAGGACTTCCGCCTTCGGGTCATTCCACATCGATACGTTCGGGTAACCCAATCGTTTTCCGCTGAAGAACCAGTCCAGGATGTCGGCATTGGTGTAGTCATAACTGCGCACCGCGAGCTGGTGGTCGGTCTTGTTCCGATACATCGCGTTGATTGATGCCGGATCCTGGATGGTGAGGACCGCATTCACTCCCACTGCCTTGAGTTGCGCCTGGATGACTTCGGTGATTCGTTTGAACTGGGTCCCGTTCTGCGTCCACAACTTGACAGTCAGCGGTACGCCAGCCTTGGCGCGCGCGCCACCAGCGCCCACCACCCAACCGGCTTCATCAAGCAGCCTGCGTGCGCGCACCGGGTTGTAGCTGATGTTGAACTTCGGATCAATCTTGCTTTCCTGCAGGGAACTGATTAGGAAGTTGTTAGCCACCGCGCCTTGGTTACCGAACAGGCCGGACATGATTTCCTTCTGGTTCACCGCCAGCGCCACGGCCTCGCGTACCTTGATATCGGTGAACGGCTCAACCGAGGTGTTGATCGGCATGTAAAACACTTCCGTGCCCGGCAGCACCACCAGCTTGAGCGATTTTTCATCCCGGATTCTCGGCTGAAAGTCGCTCGATACGCCCATCAGCATATCGACGCCACCGGTTTTAAGTTCCAGAAACGCGGTTGAGTCTTCGTTGATTTCGCGCAGAGTGAGACGTCTGATCTTTGCTGCGCCCCGGTTCTTCGAAAGCGCAGAAGCCCACTTGTAATCGTCATTGCGCACAAGTTTGGTTTGTTGCCCGATCGTGAAACTTTCCAGGCGGAAAGGTCCCGTGCCAACAGCGGCGGTCACGCCGAACCTGTCGCCCAGCGCGTCATAGGCCTTGGGCGACGGAATGCCCATGAAGGCGGTCGCCAGGTTGAACAGCAGGCTCGGGTCCGGATTCTTCATGACGAAGCGCACCGTCAGATCATCCACCACCACCACACGGTCGATGGCTTCGGTCATGAAGGCGTTTGGGGTGCCCTTGAACTGCGGAATCCACCATTCAATCACCTTGGCATTGAAGGGCTCACCGTCATGGAACTTGACGCCGGGGCGCAGCCTAAAGGTCCAGTTCATGCCGTCAGCGCTGGACTCCCAGGATGTCGCCAGTAATCCGTGGAAACTCTGGTCGGCATCCTGGTCCACCAAGCGGTCGAAAATCAGCCGCATGCCGAGGTTGACCTTGGTACTCTTAATCGGGTTGTAGCTCGGCGCGCCGTTCTCACGGGCGTTGAGCACGAAGGTTGCGTCTTGTGCCCACGCTGGGGACAGACCGGTCATGACGCTAACACTCGCCGCAGCAAGTATGAAAACACCAAACGATCTGAACGGATTTTTCATTCATTTCTCCAAAGGGATTGCTGACCGGGCACGCTGCAGGAACCTCGCACCGTGAATGTATGTTCGTCAGAATACCGCGCTGATGCCGTTGGCTGCGCTGATCCATCCCCAAAGGGATATGCGGCGTGGCCAATGGATGCCTCTTACTTTGCTGTTGCCTACCCGCTGGGGCTACGGATGGCGTCACATGCGCCTCGGATAGGTGTCTGGCGTTGCGACTTGCCCTATTCTTGTGCGCTCTAAGTCGGTCGACGTCGCGAAGTTGCGCCCGTAGGCCCACGTGTCTAGAACGCAGGTATCCATGCACCAACTCCGCAAACCTTACCTCCTGTTTTTGGGGGACGCGCAACTCAAGTCGGACGCCAAGACCGCATACGGGCTGCGTGACTGGTGCCGTGACGATGTGATGGGCGAGTGGGCGCTGCCCACGGCAACCGTCTCGCTCGATTTGCCACGGTACAGCCCGGCACAGGCGGGCGCCTTGGGCGCTGCTTCTCTGGTAATCGGCGTGGCCGCCGTCGGTGGTGTGCTGCCGGAGCACTGGCTGGGGGAACTCGAGGCGGCTTTGGACGTCGGCATGGACGTGGTGAGTGGCCTGCATTCGCGGCTTGCCTCGTTTCCGCACCTGGTCGCAGCGGCGCAGCGCAGCGGCGCGCGGTTGCTTGATGTGCGACATTCGGACCAGGTCTTCCCAGCCGGGACCGGGCGCAAGCGCAGCGGCATGAGGGTACTTACGGTGGGCACGGACTGCGCCCTGGGCAAGAAATACACCGCGCTGGCACTGACCCGTGCGTTGCATGAGCAAGGCGGTATTGCAACCTTCCGTGCGACCGGACAGACCGGGGTCATGATCGCCGGTGCTGGCGTGGCGGTTGATGCGGTGATTTCGGACTTCGTCAGCGGCGCGGCTGAGGCCCTGTCGCCGGACAACGATGCAGTGCACTGGGATGTGATCGAGGGGCAGGGCGCCCTGTTCCATCCGGCCTATGCCGGCGTTACGTTGGGACTACTGCACGGCTCTCAACCCGACGCCCTGGTTTTGTGCCATGACCCGTCGCGCGTGAGCATTGAGGGTTACCCCGATTTTCCGATCCCCGACCTGCAACATGCCATCGACCGGTATGTCGAGGCCGCACGCCTGACCAACGTGGCGGTGCGCTGCGTTGGCATCAGCATCAACTCGTCGAGCCTGTCGGATGCCCAGTGGTCGGACTATGCGCGGGATCTATCGGACCGGTTGAAACTACCGGTAGTGGATCCGATGCGCGGTGGTGTGCGAGCCATTGCCGACGTCCTGCTGGCTCCGTGATCAGCGCCCACACCAGCGTCGAACGCTGGAAGATGCTGGAGCCATTCGAGATTGCACGGGAGGTGATCACCGAGCAGTCGGTGCTGCTGCTGACGCTGACCGATGCGCAAGGCCACCGTGGTCGCAGCGAAGCGGCCGGTGTGGATTACGCGGGCGAGACACCGCGGAGCATGGCGGAGCAGATCACTGCTTTCATGCACACGCGGCGTAACGCCGACGAGTTTGCCGCCGCCTTGCCAGGTCTTCCGAGCGGCGGTGCGCGCAATGCACTGGACTGCGCCCTGTGGGACTTGCTGGCCAAGCGCAGCGGCATTGCGGCTTGGCGCAGCGCGGGCTGTCGTCCGCTGGAGCCACTGCTCACGGCCTTCACCATTGGCCTGGGCGACGAAACCAGCACGCGGCGCAAGTTGCGCTCGGCGCATGGTTACCCGCTGCTCAAGCTCAAGGTGGATGCGCTGCGCCATCTCGACGTGGTGCGCTGGGCGCGCGCCGAGCATCCGGCCGCGCGACTGGTGGTTGATGCGAATCAGTCCTGGAGTCTTCCATTGCTGGCGCAGTTGCTGCCCGACCTGGCTTTCCTTGATGTGGAGCTGGTTGAGCAACCACTGCCAAAAGGGGGCGATGCCGCACTTGCCGGTTTCCGCTCACCGATCGCCCTGGCGGCTGATGAATCCTGCACCGACCGGTCCAACCTGGCCGAACTGGCGCAGCGATACCAATACATCAATATCAAGCTCGACAAATGTGGTGGCCTGACCGAGGCGCTGGCGCTTGCCGATGCGGCGACCGCTCTCGGTCTGGGCCTGATGGTGGGCAATATGTGTGGAACCTCGCTGGCCATGGCGCCAGCGTTCCTGCTGGCACAGCGCTGCGCCTATGTGGACCTCGACGGGCCTTTGCTGCAAAGCCTTGATCGTGCCAACCCCATGCGCTACGAAGGCGGCATGGTTGGGCCGCCCAGCGCCGCCCTGTGGGGTTGAGCCGCAGTCACTTTTTTACAGACAGTGGCCGCTCGAAATGGGCGGCCCGAGTCGCTCACTGCGTCCACCGAAAACTGAGTGGTCGATATTCCATCGGCGCCAACACTCTCAACAGGCTGGAGAGAGCTGCCGTGATGCTCAGCCTGATCGAATCGGCCAAGCTCAACGGGCACGATCCGTGGGCCTATCTGAAGGATGTCTTCGAGCGCCTCCGAAGCTAAAGAACCGCGACCTGGAGTCGCTGCTTTCGCACAACTGGAAGCCTGCCGACAAAGCCGAAGGCTCGGCTGCGCAAGCCGCAACCGTAGCAGTGACAGCTATCGCCGGATCAAGCGCCCCCGGATAACACAGCTGCCATCACCAGCAAAAGATGGTTGGCAGAACGCTCACAACGAAGGTGACATTGTTCCACTCTTACCGCGACACGCACCGTCTACGTGGCACTTGATGTGCGTGCCACCCTCAGGCGGCACTTGGCCTAGCCAACTTTCGTCAACGCCGCTGGACCTCTTCGAATGGCTCTGTTTTTAGGTCGGCGGCAACATTTGTCGCAGCTTGTAAAGTCACAGTGACACGTAAACCCGGTAAGCCGGGTCCAGTTTGATGTGTATCCAACGAAATTTTTCCACCACTGGAATGTACGATTGCCTTGCAGATAGACAGCCCCAGTCCACTTCCTGGCGTCGTTTTGAGAGGCGAAAATTCATTCCCTACTTCTTTAGGCGCTGCGACCAAGGAAGCCGCAGCAAATGGCTCGAATACACGTTCACGTAACGGAAAAGGTATTCCAGGCCCGTGGTCCCACACCACCCACCGTAAGTTGCGATTGCCGCTGGCGAGCATTGGACCTCTTTCTAACGTAACACCCAAAGCCGAACTCATCGGTGCGTTGCGAATAGCGTTGTGAAGCAGATTTCGTATCAATTCACCTGCCAACCAGGGGTGGATGGCAGCGATACAGTCGCTCTCATCGGGCAAGTCCAGAGAGAAAGCTAGATCGCGCTGTGCTATCAACGGGGACAGTTCCAGTGCAGCCTCCTTTGTAGCATCTCCTAATGCGCACACGCCTCGATGAGACTCTTCCCTCATCCTGCCTGAACCATCGAGGCTGTGCAGTTGATGCACACGCGCTAGAGACAGCATTTGTTGTGACAGCGCTGCGGCTCGATGCACAGTGCCCTGCATTTCCCGCATCAGTACCACCGGGTCGACCGCGCCTTCCAACCCTGACTGCAATTGAGTTTGTAGCACTGCCAGCGGTGTACGTAGCTGATGAGCCGCATCTGAAACAAAGCGCTGCTGCTGGTCCAGCATGCTACGAACGCGCTGAATCAACATGTTCAACGCGCGCACCACTGGCAGAAGTTCACTATTTACGCCATGCTCGCACAGCGTTGTTGCCAACGTATCTCCTTCAATCTGCTCCAGTTGGCGCTGTAGTCGCAACAGCGGGCGTGTTGCCTGGTTCACTACCAAAGCTGTTACCCCAGCCACTGCCAGCAACAGAGTCAGCTGGGTGGCCAGCATTTGCCACAGCAGAGCATGCGTCATGACCTCACGATTAGATAAGGGCTCGGCCACCTGAACCGGGACTACGCCGGCTCTTTCATGCCCTTCGACTGGCTGATACACCACAGCTACACGTACCGCGATGTCTTTTATCTGATCATCGTATAGACCGACAAGCCCGGGGTAACCAGCAGTCGAAGGCACCGACCCACGATATTGCGGCAGGCTGACGTCACCACTTAGAAGTTCACCGGCGAGATCGGTAACCCTGTGAAACAGCGTGCTGCTCGGTCCGGGAGCGTGCAGCTCCAACACAGCGTAGGGGACCAACACGCTTAGCTGCGATTCTTCTAAACGTAGCGTGTCGGCAATAGAATATGCAGCTGATACAAGCTTGCGGTCGAAGGCAGCGTGGGCGGAAGCCAATGCATTTCGGTACTGGCTCCATGTGCCCAGCATGAGAAAAGCAGCTGTCGGCACCAGAATCCCTAACAACAAGCGTGTGCGCAGCGAAGCATGATTCCATGTTGCTGCCAGGGTTCGTGTGACACGATTCATCAGCAGGACCAAGCTCAGTCTTCAGTTTCGGTAGTGGGCAAAGACTTGACCTCATTTGGCAACGTGTCAATTTTTGGCGCAACGGACACTGGATCTTGATGTACCGAGGCGGGAAAGCCTTTTTGCATGCTTGCTCGGTCGCGCAACAAGTACCCCACACCACGCATGGTCATGAGCTCAGAGCCTGATGTTGCAAGCTTCTTTCGAAGTCGGTGCACAACGACGTCGATGGCTTCGCTACTTGCCGCTTCCTCACCAGAAAATACTTGCAGGGACAACCGGTCGCGAGCTTGAGCCTGCCCTGGCGTTCGCATCAAGGCACAAAGCAACGCATTTTCGCGTGGTGTCAGGTCCAACGGCTTCCCGTCCAAGTAAGGCGCGCCGACTATGGTGTCGTAGCTCAAAGCGCCGCAGTAAAGTATGCGGTCCTGCTCAATTTTGCGGCGGCGCTGCAATGCGTAAATGCGAGCCACTAACTCATCCAAGTCGAAGGGTTTGGGCAAGTAATCGTCAGCACCAGCATTCAGCCCAGCAATACGGTCGCCTACCGAACTGCGCGCTGTTAGCACCATCACCAGCGACATGTTGCCAGCGGCGCGTAGACGCTGCAGCACATGCAAACCATCCACTCCTGGTATGCCCAAGTCTAGAAGTACAACGTCGTGAGCTTCTTCTCGGAGCAAGCGAAGTGCTTCAGCGCCGCAAAAACATGGAGAGACCGCGAAGCCACGGTGTATCAACGCGCGAGACAGTGCCCGCGACATATCGTGGTCATCCTCAACAAGTAGCAATTTCAAGGGCTCTCTCCATGCCTGGGCCAGACCACGAAAGCGCTCGCCTCCGAGGCAAATACTTTCAGAATAGCAAATTTGAAAGGAGAGTGAAAGGTCAAGGCAACAGTACTGAAAGAAACACAGGGTGTACCCGGGGTGCTGTCACCGCTACAAACCTATATTCTAAAGATCTTTCAAGAAACTTAACAGTAGGAGACCTCGCTCATGAACACTACCACCCTAAAGCGCTTATCGATCGCGGCCGGCATAGCACTGGCGCTTTCTGCCACTAATGCTTGGTCACAGGACGCCTGCGCGCATCGCGGCGACCTAGACGCTATGTTCTGTGACGCCAACAAGGACATGGTGGCTGATACCCCCACCGACCCTAAAAAGTGGCGTGATCCCAGTACTATAGTCTTTACGTACACGCCTGTAGAAGATCCGGCGGTGTATGAAAAGATGTTTGACCATTTCACCAAACACTTAGCGCAATGCACCTCTAAAAAGGTTGTGTTCTTCCAAGTTCAAAGCAACGCGGCTCAGATTGAAGCAATGCGCGCGGGCCGCTTGCACGTAGGTGGCTTTTCCACTGGCCCCACAGGTTTTGCGGTGAATATTGCCGGGGCAGTACCATTTGCTATCAAGGGAGGACCGAACGGGCCTCGCAGCTACAACTTGTTGGTGATTTCGCGTAAAGACAATGCATCCATCAACACGCTGACCGATTTGAAGGGCCGTAAGGTGGCGCATACATCTCCCTCATCCAATTCAGGCCACATGGCACCCAACGCCTTGTTGCCAAAACAAGGTTTGACACCCGGCACCGACTACAAAATTCTTTTTTCGGGGAAGCATGACCAATCGGTGATGGGTGTGAATAGCGGTGACTACGACGCAGCTACCGTGGCATCCGACGTATTTGAGCGCATGGCACGTCGGGGCACCATCAAATTAGAAGATTTCCGTGTCCTCTTTAAGAGCCAGCCTTTTCCTACATCTTCGTTTGCCTACGCTCACGATTTGGAACCCAAACTTCGGGACAAGTTAGTGGGCTGCTTCATGAACTACAAATTCACACCTGAGATGGTCAAGGCCTTTGACGGTGACGATCATTTTACAGCTGCCACATTCCAGAAGGATTATGCAGTGGTGCGCCAAGTAGCCGAAGCCGGCGGCGAGAAGTTCACGCGTGAGGCCTTCGACAGGGATGCGGCCAAGGCAAAAAAATGACGCCAGCAGCTGCCGCTAGCACGAGTTCCAGAGTCAGTAAAACTTCCACTCACGCTGGGCAGCTGACTATCAAGGGTCTAGTCAAAGAATATAGGCCCGGCACGCCGGTACTTCGTGGTATTAACCTGCACATCGAAGGCACAGGACTGACAGCAATCATCGGTCCATCTGGAACCGGCAAATCCACCATCATTCGGTGCATCAATCGGCTGGTAGACCCGACGTCCGGCGAAATCTGGCTTGACGTGGCAGGCGAGAGAATCGACATGGCCAAGCAGAGCGGAGCCGCTCTGCGCCGCTGCAGGCGGCATATCGGCATGGTGTTCCAAGAGTACAACTTGGTGGAGCGCCTGACCGTAATGGAAAACCTGCTCACCGGTCGACTGGGTTATGTATCGGCTTGGGCAGCATGGCGCCGTCGCTTTACGCCGCAAGACTTTGCGCGTGCCTACGCATTGCTCAAAACAGTGGGCTTGGAGGCCTTTTCCAACCAGCGCGCCGACGCTCTTAGCGGAGGCCAGCGTCAGCGTGTTGGCATTGCCCGCGCGCTCATGCAAGAACCCAGTTTGTTGTTGGCCGATGAACCCACGTCATCATTAGATCCCAAGAGCAGTGTCGACATCATGGAGCTTCTGCGTGAACAGGGTCTGAAACAGGGTATACCAGTCGTGGTCAATATGCATGATGTCGAGCTCGCACGTCGTTTTGCCGACCGTATCGTTGGCATGACTAGTGGACATGTGGTGTTTGACGGTCCGCCAGAGGCATTGACTGATGACGTGTTGCAACGCATCTACGGCGGCCAGGGGTGGATAGCATGACATCGGCACATCGCGCTGCACCAGCTGAGAAACTGCAGACACAGGTGCAAGCCTTCGCCTGGACCACCACTGCGAAATTGATTGCACTTGCCGTAGCTGGCTACAGCCTGTGGGTTTTGGTGCACATTGACATCACCGCCGAGCGCCTCGCCACGGGACTTGCCCAAGGCATCAAGTTCGTTTCGCGTATGTTTCCACCGGATGTCTCGAAGATGGACATCCTCTGGGCGGGCATCAGTGAAAGCCTTGAAATTGCTGTGCTGGCCACAGTGGTTGGTGTGTCTATTAGTCTTCCTTTGGGTCTGCTGGCTGCACGCAATTTGATGCCAGGGCCCGTATCAGTTGCCGCGCGAGGGGTCATCGCGCTAGCGCGTTCGTTGCACCCAGTGATCAAGGCCATCTTGTTTGTGAAGGCAGTGGGTTTCGGACCTCTCGCTGGCATCTTGGCGCTGTCGGTAGCCAGCGTAGGCTTCATCGGAAAGCTGTTCGCTGACGCTATTGAAGAAATTTCGCCCAAACAAGTAGAGGCTGTACGTGCCACTGGGGCGTCATTCATGAACGTGGTAATTTTTGGTGTGCTTCCGCAAGTGCTAGCGAGATTTGTCGGATTTGCCACCTACCAGCTGGATTCAAATCTGCGCAATTCAACCATGGTGGGTATTGTCGGTGCAGGTGGTATCGGCGGCGCACTTTTCGCAGCTTTTCAGCGCTTTGATTATGACTTCGTATTCACAATCCTAGCTACTATTGTGGTCATTATCGTCGTAGGCGAACTCGTGGTGAATGCAGTGAGAAAAGCATTAGATGTCTAATGCTACAGCCCCAATAAAAATGGTATCAACTCCAGCACTGAAGGTGACTTGGGAGCGCTTTACACCTGTCCAGCGCCTACTGCGCTATGGCGTTTGGTTGGCCATCGTAGCCGCTGTAGTGCAGTCGCTGCGCACGGTAAAAGTGATCCCTGAATTCTTGGCAGATGCACCAGCGCAAATGGGTGATATGCTGTCGCGCATGTGGCCTATCGATTGGGCTCATTACCCGGAAAGCGTTCACGCCGCGATGGTTGAAACCTTGCATATGGCTACCATGGGCACCATCCTTTCATTGGCCATGGCCGTGCCACTTGGCCTGCTGGTTGCAGGTAACCTTTCACGAAACCGCGCTCTGAATTTCTTGGCTCGAGTGTTACTGGTGTCCAGCCGCTCGGTCAATTCACTGGTATGGGCACTGCTGTTTGTCGCCATCTTCGGTCCAGGGCCACTGGCGGGCATGCTGGCGATTGCGTTCCGATCCGTCGGCTTTGTTGGTAAGCTCCTTGGAGAAGCTATTGAACAAGCACCTCCTGGGCCAATAGAAGCTCTGCAAGCCGCAGGCGCATCTACTGCTGCGCAAATCTGGTACGGCTATTGGCCACATGTGAAACCAGCGTTTTGGTCCATCGTGCTGCTGCGCTGGGACATTAACGTACGTGAGAGCGGCGTGCTTGGCTTGGTAGGCGCCGGCGGTATCGGTATGGTGTTAGACACCGCACTAAACCTTTTCCAGTGGCCGCGCGTGGCTGTGGTGTTGGTGGCTGTATTTGTTGTGGTGGTAGCTGCTGAATTGTTGGTTACACAGGTGCGCAAACGAATATTTTGAAGTAGGCAATTTCTGGAATATGCCAGCATTGAAATGCATTAGTTACTCACTTATACGCAACTCCGCCTCTAATATCCGGAATCCGTGAGTTCAAGTCTACAGAATAAGTAATTCTGATTCAAAATCAACAACTTCGCCAAGGATAGAGTCGCACCTTGTAGATGAGAGTTAAAAATATTTTAATTTGTCGATCTAAAAAACTACTGAAAAGTCATCCGGTTACCTCACAGATTCAGGTCTTTAAGATTTCGCTGTGCGCGAATGCCGGGTGCAATGAGGGAGTTGAGGTTGATGCACCCCAAGTATTTAGCGATGTGTGTCTAATCCGCTTGGCTGCTTGGGAGCAGTGCAATCGCTTGACTGGAAATTTGCTAATCTCAGCTCCGTTTTTTACTCTCAGGGTGATGAGTAGATCGAGTCGCAGTTATTGATTCAATAAAAAATATGAGGCTTTTGAGCTGTAGGCTCACAGCTTTGGAATTATGGCAACAGCCACCGGGTTGAGTGCCCCGTCGCTACCAAGTCCGCGGTCGGCCTTGCGCTCTTAGTAGCCGTGACCCCAGAGTTTGCAGCCGTTGCAATGCGGAGAGTTGCGGGGACGCAAGGCTTCACAGCCGGATTCGAGCGCTGCAGCGTGCGCCTCAAGGGATGTGATGCTTGCTAAAATTCTGTTCATAGGCTGGTCTTCTGTTGTTCGGTTTGGGTTTAGGCACCACAAACATTAACAAAATGATGACCGGCCTATCTTGTTTGCAACAGGGGGTCGCAAGAATTCTGCTGCGAGGGGGGGGTCTCTGGCGGCCTGGCAGGGGCCTATTGAAAATAAAACCATACCAGCGAATGCGTTCAACGTCCCGCTATGCATTCGGGCTCGATACTGCAAACGCTAGAGAAAGACTTGGGACAGAACGGGGGTGGCGGTCCTTGGATGTCGACG
>Ga0105045_10002117_pt1 | contig 16660 bp, 13 predicted proteins | sample MAT02_FD_78089 | JGI IMG/M metagenome (GOLD analysis project Ga0105045, IMG submission 78089) | Freshwater microbial communities from Lake Fryxell liftoff mats and glacier meltwater in Antarctica - MAT-02 (megahit assembly) | ecosystem: Environmental > Aquatic > Freshwater > Ice > Liftoff... | reverse complement strand
GGTATGCCGCTGATCCAAATTAATAGTACAATCACCCAAATAGGACTAATGATACTTATCCATTCCAAGCCACTTAAATGTGGAGATACATACCAAAATATGGATGACCACACTATGATTTCGCCTAGATAATTAGGATGTCTGATATATTTATACAAGCCGTGGTCAATGAATGCGCCCTTGGGTTGAGAGATGTTTCTAAATGAAAATTTTTGCCAATCTGCAACGGATTCTATAGAAATACCCACGGCCCAAAGTAGTAATGCGTAGATATTTATTTCTCCCAAATCTTTAGCAAGACCAACCATGGTAGGAAGTACTATAATCCAAATGCTAATAGACTGAAGTATCCAAAACTTAAGGAAACCCGACTTGCTATCTCTAAAGGCATCAAACCGAATATCTTTTCCCATCTTGTGAATACGATAGAATAGAAACCCACCTAGCCTAAGGCCCCATACAATTACCATTAATGAAAGAACTATTCTCCCTAAAGATAAATCACCTTCAAAAAACAGGAAATAGGATACAACAGCGATAAAACAAGCACTATAGCTAATGTCAGTCAGGTGGTCGCTCTGGTTTTTGTAGGCCCAAATGTAAGCGAGTACATTGACTAGGGTGATGAGTATGAATGAAACTAAAATGGCTGTCATCTAAAGATAACAGCCATTTATTAATTAAGTTCGGCTTGATTTTTGACTTTTTTAAGGAAGCTCTTCGCCTGTAGAAGCGATTAATATTTCGAACCATTGTTCATTGCTGATTACGACGTCTAGCAGTTCTACCGATTCTTTGATTTTGTCTGCTTTTGAGTAGTTGACTACGGGGATGATACCTGCAGGGTGATACATCAGAAACAACAAAGCCATATCTGAAAGTGACCAACCATACTTATCAGCTAATTTTTGGAGTCTTAATTCCAATTTTTTACCTGCTTTTGTGTTGGTATAAATCGAGCCGCCACCTAGTGGAGACCAAGACATCGGTACTATCTGATGTTCCATACAAGTGTCTATGGTGCCATCTTGCAATGGTGCAAGGTGTGTCATAGATAACTCTACTTGATTGGACATGATAGGAAAATATCTACTAAATGCACTTAATTGAGCGGATGAAAAATTCACCGCACCAAATTGTTTTACTTTGCCGGATTCTGCTAAAATTTGAAAAGCTTCCGCCATTTCCTCATAATTCATCACGGGACTTGGTCTATTGATCATTAATACATCGATATAATCGGTATTAAGATTGTCAAGAGACTGCTCCACAGATTCGAGAATATGTCTTTTGGAAGTGTTGTAATGAGAGATTTGGAAGCCTGGTTTTTCACTACAGGGCTTTATAATGCCACATTTGGTGATCAACTGGACCTGCTCTCTTGGGACACCACTTATGATAAGCGCATCACCAAACTCTCTCTCTGTAGTGTAATTTCCATAGATGTCTGCATGATCAAATGTAGTAACACCGTGCTCAACACATGAACTTATCATGGTAGCCATCTTTGCAGATGACAGTTTTGCACCCCAGCTACCCCATCGGATAACACCTGCTACTACTTTAGAAAAATTACTCATCTTATTAAATTTGTTTGTAAATGAAAATTGTTATTGGTTTTTAAGTGAATGGAGTGCTTCTTGCACTCTTTTATCTTGGTTGTTCAAATTGTATGCCGATTCGTAGTCTTTTTTGGCAGCATCTTTATTACCTCTTTTTTCGTTGACGATACCTCGATAATAAAATCCTAAATAATTGGTAGGCGCTACACTCGTCATAAGATCAAACTGTTCGTATGCTCTACTAATGGAATCCGAATCCATGTATAATAATCCTGAATTTAGGTAAGCTTCAGCATAATTCTTGTCGGTAACTATGATGTTTCTATATATTTCTTGTGCTTGCGGTAGATCACCATTATTCTGTAGGTAAAATGCTTTCGCATGTAGAGCTTGCATAGATTTTGGGTTGCTAAGTACGGCACTCTCGTAAAACTTAATTGCTTTCGGATCCTTTTTCTCCTCATACATTTCACCAAGTATCATCCATGCATCTGTAAGCCCACTATCCATCTCTACCGCTGTCTGAAAACTATTAAGTGCTCTTTCTTTTTCTCCGAGTGCCCTGAAATTCATACCCAACATAAAGTATCCTTCTGCATTTTGTGGGTCTATACGAACTACCTCATTGATGGTAAGAATGGAAGAGTCATAATCTTGTAAAATGAACTTCAATTCGGCAAGTTTTAGTAAGGATGGCACTCTCTCAGGATATATAGCCAAGACTTGCATCAGGGCATTAACAGCTTCTTTACTATTGTAATAATCAAGATATGAGTCGGAAAGTAAGTGGTAAAAATCAGGATTTAATGAATCTATACTGATGGCTTTTTTGATGTCAATAATAGCATTTTCGTAAGATGCCTTATCATAATATTTTTGTCCGCGGCTGAAATATAATTTTGAATCCGCAGGGTTTTTTTCAATTTCAGAAGATATCATATCAATTTCAGGGTCTCCTGAAGAAACTTCCGATGTAGTTTTATCTGATTTACAACCCATTACAAATATGTAAATCAAAATGATGAAAAAATGCTTTAGCATGCTTGACTAATTAAAGCTCAAAATTAAGAAACCATTTGTTAGTATTAAAATAAATTTCAATAAATATATAAATCTTTATTGGCAAAGTATCTCTTTATTAAATTGATACACGGCTTTTCTGAACGCTTCAAATTCTGTGGCAAAACTAAGATCTGTATAAATATCCTCATGACCACCACCTATTACCGTCTTGAAGGATGACTTTAAGCCTATTTCCTTTGCTCTTTTATCGATCTCTGAGCTGCCATGTAAGGGAATGATAGGAATTCCAAAAACCCTAACTACATCATATGCATATGGTACTATTGCATCAGCATCTCCGTGGATACTTATAATAGGAGGTTCAGCACTATCTATGTAAGATAGCCTATAAATAGCTCCCGACATATTGATTACACCTTGTACTTTGGATGAATAGCTAAGATTTTCTGCATCGCCCGAATTTCCCTCTACACCTCCATTTTTGGCAATAGCAGCTTGGACTTGGCTTTCAGTATTGTCTGACGCATCAAAATATGCTGCCTGTATAGCTGTAATTGCTCCGGCGGATACACCACCTGCTAAAATAAAGTCTGAATCAATTCTAAATTTATTTTCAGTATTTGCGTCCTTTCGGAGATGACGTATTGCCGCCTTCATATCTGTAGATGCTTTTATGGCAATATCTAGTGCTTTTACTGAGTCAAATGGTAATTGACTGAAACTTAATAACCTGTAATCAATACAAACGCTTACGTATCCGAGTTTTGTCATTTCAATGGCGATCTCTGAAAGCTGTTTTCTATCTCCCCCAATAAAACTACCTCCAAACGCAAGTACCAAAACGGGTCTTTTTGAGAGAGTATCTCCTTTTGGCTGGTAAACATCCATCAATAGATCTTGCTGAGCGCCAGAAGTATTGATATTTGATCCATATTTGACCGTGTTGATTTCTACTTCATCAAAAATTGGTTTGATATACCTATCTGACTCACAAATGATTGTCTTTTGGTCCACTATTTTGATATCTTCCATGTCATCTTTTGCACATGAAGCTACAAATAAAGTTCCTATAAATAAAATTATAATATTTTTGAAAGTCATGTATTTTATTTTAGATGGTATGTAATAGAACAGATTTAAATTTGTAAAGTTGCTCCTATTCTCACGGAAGCAGATCGTGAGTCAAATGGTTTTATAGCTCCTATGATATTGTCTGTGGAAGCAAAAGCGGATATAGGACCTAATTTTATCCTACCGAAGATACCCAAGCCGGCATAATTGTTTTTCGTTAATGTATATTGTACGCCCAAATCAAAAATGGAAATCTTACGTACTGCTGATAATGACAAAAAATTTCTACTTGAATTATTAGTTTTTTGATAAACTAAAAGACCGTTAAATCGCCAATTTTCTCCCCATAGATAACTAGCACCCAATGTATAAGTACCTGATAAAGTAGTACTATAGTTTTCAATCTGCTCTGTTACTTTTAGCAAATCTATTAATGTGTCTTGAATAGATATCGACGTGGAGTCTACCAATAAATCCAAAACATCCACTCCCTCAAATGTAAAATTGCCCTTGCTAGTATATTTCCTTGGGAAAAAATCCCAATTGATCTTTCCTATATCTAGCATACTTGCGGAGAGCGTAAATTTTTCATTGATGGTATAGGATGCCCCGATGTCAAAAGCAAAACCTTGATTATTATAAAATAAATTGTCAAATGAAAAACCAGCATAATCGACTGTTATACTATCTAGATTGTTATATCTTAATAATCCACTACTTCTCAATTCATAATCTGTTTGAAGACTTAATTGATATATTTCATCATCTGTACCAAAGCCAATAGAAGCTTTGTCCGTTTGCACATTTGCCACGCCGTAGAGCAATTTTCCCTTGGCTCCAATAGTTAGATTGCCAAAGGATTTTTGGACACCAAGATATATTTCATTATAAGCATTTATGTCTATGAATGGCGCTACTTCTATAGTTTGTCCTATAAAAGCGGCATTTCCCTGCGCTGCAATATTGATCAACCCTTTTGGATACCTGACATTTGCAGTTGACCTGAAGGCGTGGCCGGCCATGACTATTGTACTTCCTATTTTTAAAGATACGTCTATAGTATGGATATCGTTATTAAAAAAAATATTTTGATATGAATCCAAGTTTTGATCCAGTTTTTTTACATCAATAAATCTTTTTCCTTCGCTATTTTTGCTTGTGAGCTGATTGATAGATGGTCCGTCAGTTCCTAGTAAGAAATTTACTCCTGCAAGTGACAAGTTGAACTTTTTATCGACTTTTAGTCCCGGATTGAGATAGGTAGATGGTAACTGTCCATGAAGATTTAACAATGAAATATCTTGTGTGGAAGCCTTGATAGAGATTATCAAAAAAAGACTTACTAGTAAATATGCTCTCATATTTTGATTAATTCTTCTTGTATTTAAATATGGCACCTAACTTTATCCCGATACCGTAATTTTCGTATATCCACCATGATTTGTTTGTATCGCTGTCGATCGTATTGATGGCTCCTATGATAGCAAGTTTTTTCGATCTTTTGATCTTGGCAAATCTAGCATCGTCAAATCCAAGAAAGTCTGTCTTTTCACTACCAGGTATGGTTGTATCATTTTGCAGAGTAGATGCAGGCGGCAATATGATTCCGTCATCATTAAACAGCTGATCTAATCTTTGGCCATTTTCATCTAGGAAATACGCTTGAACTTTTACTTCTGCAGGAAAATCATTACTAGTGATAGCTTTGAATTGTGCAGAAACAATGTCATCAAGATCTTCTAGATTAAGATCCAATGTATCAGTGAGGACTACATTATTAACCGAACCATTTAACGGCACTTCTACAGCAACATTTACTACGAAAAAGCTCCCATCAGAGATGTACCCATTTATAGATGTATCTCTATCAGGATTGATCAATGCTACAATATCGTATGCAATGGTCTTTGTCTTTTCGTTAAAGATTTCTTTTATATTCGAGTTTGACTTATCAAAAACAAAGTCTGTCGTTTTGATGGTTCCTATTTCTGAAAATGATGGATATGCAAAGTCAATGCCCGTATTTATAAATGGACTTTCGAGACTGACACTACTTCCAGCTATCGAGGTAAGTTCCATTTTATTTACTCGAGACCTTACGGGTAGTCCAAAGGCATTCTGTACCCTAATAGTAATCTTAGGATCTTCAAAGCTAAAACTTCCACTCAACCATTTATTGAATAAACCTACATCAATGATGCTTCCTTCTACTGGAAAAATATGGTAACCTAGGTACCCTTCGAGATAAGAAAACTTGATCAGATCAAAATTCATCTGTGCTCCGTCTAATTTGACGGGGGTACCATCCTTTGTTCGGGCTTGATATTTAAAGGTCATTGCATTATTAACACTCGTCAGTGTCCAGCCATCAACTGAAAATTCTTCAGTAACTAATGTAGTAGATGATGTATTGTTATATTTTAAAACAAAATCTTGGCGATATGCAATGCCATTTTTCGTTAGCTCGGGTATGGTAAGATTGATATTTAGATCTTCTGGCAAAGCATTCGTAAAAGTAAACCAGATCTTGGTATCGTCAAATGTTGCCCTTTTGATGGAATATTTTGCCCTATCAAAAATTTCTTGCACCCATACACTATCTAAGATTGGTATCGGCAATATACCTGGGAAGGGTGGAAATATTGCTGCGGTGGACCTTCTGATGACTTCACCATTATAAAAAACAGTCGCCCTACCATCACCGTCTACCCTTATCGATGTATTTCCTGTAGCTTCTGCTGCAATTTTTCCGAGGGTTATTTTGGAGTTTATGAGAGGTACTGCTAGATTATATTCCTGATCACCTAGGCCAAGCTGTGTTTCATTTTCCAGATCATAACAACTTGATAAGAAAAAAACAAAACCAATTATAATCAGTTTTTGCCAAACAATTATTCGCATATATTAATAAGTTTTTGGCTCTTATTTTTGAGCCGTTTACAGCTAAATAAATGCAAGATAAGGTTATTCTAAACTATTGATATCAAATTTTCAGAATTCTTTTATTTTTTACTTTTCCTTGACAAAGTTACCACTGTTTTCTAATTGATATCTATCTGGAATTTAATACATAATTATAAGACATTTATGAGAATAAAATGTGTATAACCTATGATCTACTTGGTTTATGTTTAAATATCAGTAAATACCCTTCAAATATTTTCTTAAATTTCATGGTTAACACTTATTTGTATATTAAAATATTGCCATACATTTGTGCATCCAAAATATTCAATCATGAAGACAAGATTTTTTACTATTTTATTTGTATCAATTACATTTTTTCTAAATGCACAAGAAATCTTGATGCTAAAATCATCAGGAAAAGTTGTAATAGGTGATACTGCCCAAATCAGTACCCCGGGCAACTATAATCTCTACGTTCAAAACGGAATTCTTACAGAAAGAGTCAAGGTCTCCCTAAAGTCTACCGCTGACTGGGCAGATGATGCCTTCGAAAAAACGCCATCTTTATCAATGGTCTCCGAATCTATCAATAATAACCAGCACCTTATAGATATGCCATCTGCTGCAGATTTAGTGAAAGATGGTTATGAACTCAAATCAATGGATGCAAAGCTTTTGACGCAGATCGAATGGTTATGGCAACATATGATCAGACTTGAAGAAGAGAATAAGGTACTGAAGGAAAAGTTATCATCCTATATGGGAAAGTCTTCAACCCAAAAGTAGTATAAAAATGATTCTCTTAAAACCAATTTTATCATTTGCACTCATTTTCTCTTTGATGAGTCTACAAGGTCAGCCCGATACAATCATAATAGGTTATGGCGGATATATGGGTGTCAGCGTCAGTGCAAGTAGCAGTGCGCCTCCGAGTACTCCTGAAAATACATTGAATCAATCTGGATTTTTGCCAAACGAAAATGCAGCTTCAAGGTTTTTATCACAGGCGACATTGGGTTACAATGCTGCTGACATAAATGCAATTACACAAACAGGTGTGGAAGAATGGATAGAAAATCAGCTCTCTTTAGCGATACCATTTACTTTACAATCAAAAATAAGAGGTTATCATAAAATGGTAAAGGACTCCACGAATATGCCTACTGCAGGTGCTAGCAATAGATTGTGGGACTATGCTTGGTGGCAATATCTAATGACATCTGATGATGCGTTGAGACAGAGAGTTGCCTTAGCGCTCAGCGAGATGCTTGTTATATCTGAAATCTCAAGCTTTAACAATAATGCTTATGCAATGGGCATCTATTATGACATTTTGTTAAATAATGCTTTTGGCAATTACAGAGATTTACTTAGAGATATAACTTTTAATCCTTCCATGGGTATCTATTTAACTTATCTCAATAACTCAAAGTCTAACCCTGCACTCAATCAGTTTCCCGACGAAAATTATTCTAGAGAATTGATGCAGTTATTTACGATAGGGACTGTCATGCTCAACAATGACGGAACAGTAATAGTTGGCACAAATGGTCTTCCAACTCCTTCTTATGATAATGAAGATGTCATAGAGTTTTCAAAAATATTTACGGGCCTGACATGGGCAGATCGTACTCAGTGGAATCGTGGAGCGCTCAATGATACGAGTTACATTGCCGATATGGTAATGTGGAATACATGGCACCAATCAGGTGTGAAAAACCTATTAAATGGTTTTCAAATTCCCAATAGAAATCCAGTCGACGGCGTTGCTGATATTTCAGATGCATTAGACAATTTATTTAATCATCAGAACACACCTCCATTTGTATCAAAATTTCTGATCAAGAGGTTGGTCACATCCAATCCAAGCCCAGCATTTGTATCCCGCGTTGCCAATGTTTTTATAAATAACGGTCAAGGGGTAAGAGGTGATATGGCTGCTGCGGTCAAAGCAATATTGCTGGATCCAGAGGCATTGAGTTGCAATTCTGGTGATAATACAGATTTTGGAATGCTCCGAGAACCATTTATAAGATATGTACAAATAAATAAAGCCTTTAATGCTTTTACCCTTAGTGGCAATTATCGTAATGATATGAATAACGTTTATCTAAACACAGGTCAAAGACCGCTAACATCTCCAAGTGTCTTTAATTTTTTCCAGCAAGATTATCAACCTATAGGACCAATAGAGGCAGCAGGTCTAGAGGGCCCAGAATTTCAGATCACGGATGCCCAAACCATTGCAGGGTATGTAAATGGACTGTACCGGTGGATAATCAATGGTGATGTGGCAGACGAATATGATCTTTTTACAAATGAAGTCGACGCAAATTATGCAGACGAAATATCTTCCTTGGATATCTCAGATCACCTTACTTTTACAACAAATGATCAGGTCCATATTTTATTGGATAAATTAAATCTTTTGTTAGCACAGGGGCGAGTTTCAGATCAGTCAATAGAAACAATTATAGATGTTTTGAAGGAGTTTCCAAATATCACAGAGCTTGAGAAAGCAGATAAAGTCAAACTCGCAATATATTTAATTATGACCGCACCCGAATACCTTATTAATAGATAATCATGAGTAGAAGATATATAAATAGGAGACAATTTTTGGGAGAAGCAAGCTGTGCTACAGTGGGATCTATGGCTTTTCTGTCGTCTGTACTTAACTTGGGTGCGATAAATACTCTGGCGGCTAGACCCCATATTTTGGCCAATACAGGCGATTATAAAGCAATGGTTTGTATTTTGTTAGCAGGTGGTTGTGATACACATAATGTATTAGTACCAACTAAAACATCAGAATACAATAGTTACGTCGCAACAAGAGGTTCCTTGGCTTTGAGTAATAATGCAAATCCTGCTCAGCTCATTCCACTCAATTATAATAATGGCGGAAAGACATATTCTGTGCACGCGGGCATGAGTAGAGTTAGAGATATGTTTAACCAAGGCAATCTCTCGTTTTTAGCAAATATTGGTACACTTATTGAACCAATCGCCAATAAAGCAGAATATGACTCAGGACTGAAAAAGATTCCACTTGGTCTTTACTCACACTCAGATCAGATCATGCAGTGGCAGACGTCAGTGCCCCAGAGTAGATCAGCGGTAGGTGTTGCGGGTAGAATTGCTGATATCTTACATGATATGAATACCATACCTGAGATATCTATGAATATATCGTTGAGTGGAAAAAATAGATTCCAGACAGGTAATGAATATAATGAATACTCAATAAGTCGCAATACTACGGGAGCTAATATTGGTTTTACACCTTTCCCGTCTTGGTGGAGCGACTCAGGTCATAAAACAAACCTAAAAAACAGTGCTATAAAGAGCATGGTGGAGCAACAATACAATAATGTTTTTCATGAAACCATAGGTACGTTGACTAAACAATCGATAGAAAGCATAGATAAGTTCAGGATTGCTCTGGAAAATGTAGTACCCCTTACTACCACATTTTCTACGAGCGGACTTTCTCAAGATCTCAAAAAAATAGCCGAGCTCATCAGTGTAAGGCCGTTTTTGGGTGCAAGTAGACAAATATATTATGTTACATATGGTGGTTGGGATCATCATGATAATGTGATCAATAACCAAAACGCTATGTTACCTGTTTTGAGCAATGCTATGGCAGAATTTAATGATGCTATGAACGAAATCGGTCAACACGACAATGTGGTCACATTTACTATTTCTGATTTTGGACGTACCCTTACGTCTAATGGAAATGGTTCCGACCATGCTTGGGGAGGCAACCAGATGGTCATGGGTGGACCTATCACAGGATCTCAGATCTATGGGAATTATCCATCGCTAGCACTTACCAATAATGACTTTAATTTAAGTACAAGAGGACGTATACTACCCACAACATCAGTCGATGAGTTTTATGCAGAATTAGCGCTCTGGTACGGTGTTTCACCCAATGACCTTAATTATATACTGCCCAATTTATGCAACTTTTATTCTCCGACATGTCCAGCAGATTTACCAGCTAATTATATGCCTTTGGGTATGTTTTCATAAGAAACCGATATATAAAATGAAGCACTTTATTATACTATTTTTATTTTCTTTTTTGGCTGGTGATATTACGGCACAAGTTTGTGTCGGACAGCCTGGTAGCGTTCAGTGGGAATGTTGGAGAGGTATATTTGAAGACCAGTTTTCAGAACTCACAGCCAAAGAGTTTTTTCCAAAAAAGCCGGATGTCAGTCAAACTTTATATAGTGTCAATGCACCGCTGAATTATGACAACAATTTTGGAGCTAAAATTTCTGGATATATCCATGTGCCTACATCAGGAAATGTATTGTTTAACGTAACTGGTAATAGTAAAGTCAGATTTTATTTAAGTTCCAACAGCTCACCTTCCAATATGACTCTAAGGGCTTTTACCAATACTTTTACCAACGAATTTGAACACACCAAGTATCCTGAACAAACATCAGCGTCTATATCTCTAAACCAAAACGTATATTATTATTTTGAATTATGGTATGTAGAAAGTACAGGTAGTGATCACTGCCGTCTTTTCTGGCAAAACAATTTTTTGCCTAACCAAAATTGGAATGTTATAACTGCCCAATACTTGAACAATGTCGGTTGCAAACCTACGCCCTGTCCCGTAAGAGGTACTCAATGTAATGACGGAAATCCAAATACTAGCGAAGATATGGAAGACGGGCACTGCAACTGTGTAGGCAAGGCTAGTACTTCCAATAATTGTGTAGGTGTCAGAAACTTTGCAGAAAGATATAGATACGATAATATACCGGGCAGTGGATTGAATGATTTATATGAAAGTGCAAATTTCCCTGCCCTTCCAGATTTTAGTGCATCATTATCGATCCTAGGAACAAGAAGTACATCAAGTGAAAACAATGTCGGAAATCTGGTACAAGGTTATCTTACGGTACCTGTGTCGGGACTTTACAAATTTAATGTCACAGGAGACGATAATACTATTTTGTTTTTAAGTAATGATGATAATCCTGAAAATAAACAAGCGCATCAAATTTTAGTGACTGGATTTACTGGTATGACTCAACACAACAAGTACATTTACCAAAGCACATCGAACCTTAATTTACAAGCGGGTACCTATTATTATTTTGAAATAAATCACAAAGAAGGAGCTGGTAGTGAGCATTTCGGAATTTTTTGGCAGACACCATTCACAGGTACCGGGGTTTGGAAGCGAATTCCTTCATTTTACTTATACGATTATGGTTGTAAAATTGCTTGTATTCCTCAAGGTATACTTTGTGATGATGGTGATCCATTTACCAATGATGATCAGTATGATGATAATTGTAATTGCACAGGAACGCCATGTACGGGACCCGATTGCGATAGTCCACTCGCAAACTATACGCCATATGACAAGTGCAATGTCACAGATCAATTAAATAATAGCCCTACTAATAATTGGCTTTCTTGTGTCGTGGACGACAATCCAAACCCGAATCAAGATACAAGTCATTGGATAAAATACGACCTAGGCGAGAGACACCAACTAATTAATGCACACGTCTGGAATTATAATGTACAAAATGAGACAGATAAAGGATTTCAATCCGTTTCTATAGATTATTCTGAAGATGGCTTGTCTTGGTCAAATCTTGGTGATTATAACTGGCCGCTCGCATCTGGCGAACCTAATTATGGTGGGTTTATTGGACCTAATTTTGCTGGTATATTTGCAAGGTATGTTTTAATAACGTCTAATGATGGCACAGACTCGTGCAGAGGTATAGGAAAGATTGCTTTTAAAGCAATAAAATGCCCTTTACAAGGTACTACTTGTGATGATAATGATGAATCAACAGTAGACGACCGATTTGACAATAATTGTGAATGTCGAGGTCTAAACTTATTGGTCAATGAATGTGATAACATAAATTTGGCCTTGGGTGACAGTACGCTTTACTCAAATGTCTATTCAGCAGTTGAAGAAGTGACGGCACTTAGTACTATTGACAATCAAAGTATAGTAGGTTTCGTGGCTGGGCAATCCATTTTGCTTGGCGTGGGGTTTGAAACTATGCCAAATTCCGTCTTTATAGCGTCCATTGATCCATGTGATCCTGAGACTGGCCAAATGGTGTCATCCGAAAACGCAACAAATATACTTAAACCTCGAACGCCAGATAAATCCAAAGTATTGGAAGTGATTCCTATACCGGGAACAGATATGGTGGATATACATTTTTATCTAGAGAGCGCCACTCAAGTATTATTACGATTGAAAGACGATAAAAATATCTTTTATACGATTGCGGATAATGAATTTATGAACAAAGGTCACTACCGCAAAAGAATTAGGACCAAAAAATTGAATGAAGGTGTACATACGCTAACATTTACAACTGCAAACGTCACACTAAATGAAAAGGTGATTGCAGGTAATAATACGGATGTTGAGAAAAAATAGATTCACGTGATCTCAATAGATGCTAATAATACGAATCATTTTTATGATTAATTTTGTGTTAACTGCGTCCCAAATCAATTGCACTGTGTGATTTGTTAATCTAAGCTGTTTACCTTTGTCATTTTATAATATTTTTTAAAAGTTATAAATATGGCTGATTTTAATGTTATCAAAGCAATGATTTTTATTATTATTATTGCAGGTTGTGCCCCTCAGAAAGTTAATATATCACAGGATTCAGATAATGGTTTTTTATACTGTCTTTCAGGAAGTGTTACGGCAGAAGAAGTCACTATTGTAGTCAAAGGTAGCAAAACTAAAGAGTTTGGAATAAGAATTGTAGAACAAGATACAAAAAAAAGTATTGCTACAAAAATGACAAAATTATCAGAATCAAGTGATTTTCTTTCAAAAACAAAATTTAGCGGATTAAGGCCGGGAATAAAATATAATTACCAAATATTTTCTGCTAATGCTACTTCTTTAATCGCTTCAGCTTTTTTTACCACCTTTGATAATCATCCTTTATCATTCAAGGTTGTGTTTGGTAGTTGTTCAGAAACAGGTTCTAATAGTCCAATTTATAAAACAATATCCGATGAAAACCCATTGTTTTATCTACAGATTGGTGATCTTCATTATGAAAATATTGATTCCAATTGTAAAGAGAGATTTCAGCAAGCATATAATTCAGTATTTACCTCTCCTTTACAGTCAGATTTATACAAAACATTACCTTTGGTATATATTTGGGATGACCATGATTTTGGCCCAAATAATTCAGATGCATCTAACCCATGTAAAAAGGAATCCATAGTTGCATATCGAAGCCATGTGCCACATTATCCATTAATATTTGATAAACAAAACGATCCCATCACACAGGCTTTTGAAGTAGGAAGAGTTGTGTTTTTACTGACAGATATACGATCTCAAAAAATTAGACCTGAATACAAGGATTGTGAACGTACTAAGGTAGGTACAAACTTCGGGAGTGAATTACATCTCCAATGGTTTTTGAATGCGATGTTGAATGCAAAAAAAGCAGGAAAAGTAGTGGCCTGGGTTTGTTCATATCCATGGATAAATGCCCCGGGGGGACCCAATTATAAATGTCAAGAAAGCGACAACTGGGGAGGATATCCTGAAGAGAGACAACGTATAGCGAATTTCATAAAACAACACGACATACAGGTTTTTATTTTAAGCGGTGATGCACATATGGTTGCGATGGATGACGGCACAAATAGTGACTATGCTCAGGGCGGAGGAGCTCCTGTCAAAGTATTCCATTCAGCAGCTCTTGATCGTCCTGGGTCATATAAAGGTGGTCCATACTCTCAAGGATATAGTAAGGAGAAGGGACAATTTGGCATCATAGAAATTACGGACAATGGAAATGCAGAAGTATGTTTTAAGTGGTACGCCAAGGACAAAAATGGTAATATTGTCAAGAATACTTCTGGAGTTGAGATAAAGTTAGATTTTTGTTACGAAATTTTTAATACCTATTGAATTTATAAAATAGTCCAAAATAAATGAATAGATTTTTTATTCAGCCGATTCATAAAATATTTGGAGAGCCTTCGCTATGGAAATATTTTATGAAGAAGGATCAATGGAAAAGAGGAAGTTTATTAGACTATTTTGTATGTACTATTGGTATAAGTAGTACATTGTATAAATTATATATATGCAATCAAGATATAAGATATCCACCATCTGCTGTAAAGGATGCACCCGTACAGTAGCTCGATGCGCCAGAAGCAAGAAATAGCGCCAAGCCTACCATCTCTTCTGGCTGTGCCATTCTATGGAGTGGTAAGTTTTCGCTCCATTGGTCTAGAATTTCTTTATTTGACCAAAGTGCACTGCTAAATTTTGTTTTTACGAGACCAGGACATATTACATTTGACCTGACTTTGTATACGCCCCATTCTTTTGCCTGAGATTTTGACAACATGATCAATGCAGCCTTATTTACACTATACAAACTCAGTCCCGGACTTGGTTTGATTCCTTCTACCGAGCTGATATGAATTATTGATCCGCCCCCACGTTCTTTCATGCTTTTCAGACAGAGATTCGAAAGTGTAAACGCTGCTTTGACGTTGATATTCATCATTTTATCAAAAAGTTCTGAACTCATATCTTCGATGGGTGAATACACAGGGTTCGTGGCAGCATTATTAATTAATATATCTACACCACCATATTTTTCAAGGGTTTTATCTAAGAGATTTTTAAGGTCATCTTCATTTCCGACATGACAAGCAACAGGTAATACGTCATATCCATCGTTTGTCATCGATACTGCTACTTGATCTATATTCTCTTGTTTCCTTCCAGTGATTACCACTTTTGCACCAAATTCTGCCAATCCACGAGCTATGTTTTCACCTATCCCTCTACTCGAGCCCGTGATGATAGCCACCTTTCCCGAAAGGTCAAACAAATCTTTGTAACTAGTAGATGACATTACTTAACTATAAACTTGATGGACCGAACTGCTTGGTTGAACTTGTCTCTTGCCGTAAAAACATACTGACCAGATGATAATCCGATAGTAGATATTTGTTTTGTGTTATTTGCATCTAATTTTGCATTTTCAAAAAAGACGACTCTACCGCTCATGTCAGATATGGTCAGGAAGTACATATCATCTTTCCAGTCTTTAGTTTGGATGATAATAAATTCTGATGCAGGATTTGGATAAAGGTTCAAAGTATGGATTATAGAAATATCTTTTGACGAACTTATAATACCTCCTACATCTGCAAATGTTACTGACTGAAATTCATTGGCTGTATTGTACTCAGCAGAAACTAGGACTTCTTTTCTGGTATTGGTGTAGAAGTTGTAAACAATAGTGGTGTCGCTACCTAAAAAATCTCCAAAACCACCAGGTATTTCACCACCCAAAAATGGGGTTGGGTCAATCCAATTACCTAAGAATTTGATAAAAAGAGTTGTTTTAGTGGTGCTTGTAGATTTTTCTCTCAAAACATCAAAAGTTTTGTTCTGTATTAATAAACTCCCATAACCGTCTACTAATCCTGAGGTATTACCACTAAATTGAATTCTAATGCTATCTATTGTGAATGGTAGCCCAGCCAATAATGAGTCTGGTAGAATATCAGTACCTATATCTATGTTAAACTTTCCAGTAGAGTTATTAGTAGAAATAAAATTAAGTGGTGCAATTCTTAGAACAGGCCTATCTGTATATTTTACAGCTATATTTGTCGGAAGGAAACCGTTTTCTCCTGCAAAACCAAGGGCTTCTAGCTTTGTAGCTGTCGATCTTAGGTATTGTTCCTGACCGTCTTCTGTAAGTATCATAAGGTTAGAGGTTGGGAAAGCAGCACTTTGTGTACCAAGGGAAGGACTGACATAAATCTCTTCAGACACAAAGCCACCCGAATTTAAGAAATTAAAATTCCATGTTTGAGGACCGTTGTTGGTTCCTACATTGATCGTGGATGATGGATTGCTGGTTGTCCTAGTTTTTAGTGTATCACCAATTGCTGGGAAGGTAGTATTTGTGACGGTTATTTGGCTGTTACCCATGGTCACGGTAAGAATTAAAAAACAAATCGTATTTAAAAATTTCATCTTAATGGTATTTAGCAATTAATTAATC